>Ga0208643_1000107_pt1 | contig 52214 bp, 71 predicted proteins | sample VirMetDEL_Nov_12_FD_184516 | JGI IMG/M metagenome (GOLD analysis project Ga0208643, IMG submission 184516) | Aqueous microbial communities from the Delaware River and Bay under freshwater to marine salinity gradient to study organic matter... | ecosystem: Environmental > Aquatic > Marine >...
GAGTTTACTGTACTAAATGTACCACTAACTGAAATGTTAGTTGCAGAAAGAGTTCCTGTACTTGGATTATATTTTAAATCACCATCTGATTCTAAACCCAAGTTACCACCGTCTAAGTCTCCACCTGATGTAAAGACAATAGCATTATTTTCGTTTGTGCTTTCGTTATCTGTAATAGTAACAGTTGTAGCTACCGCTGCTGTACCAGTTGTGTCTTGGTTAAGTGTACCGATTACAAAGTCTAACGTATTATCACTATCATCGTAAGTAACTGTAACACCTGTTTCGGTATTAGAAGTTACCATAGCACCTACAGTATCACTAATTGTTTCTGCTAAAGTTACACCACCAATAGTAATTGCATCAGCTTCTAAAGTACCGTCTATATCTGCGTCACCACTAATGTCTAATGTAGCTGCATCAAGTTCTCCTGTAAGAGTAATGTTACGGAAACTTCCAATGTCTTTATTAGAATCGACAACTACAGCTTTTGAAGCTGCTACAGTTCCTGCAGTAACTCCATCAATAGTTTCTAGTTCTGCTTCATTTATATCAGCACTTCCAATTACAAAACTTGTACCAGTAATAGCAGTACCTGTAATAGCTGCAGCACTTGCACCACCAATAATAGCACCGTCAACAGTACCTCCATTAATGTCTGCAGTATCTGCAACTAAAGCGTCTGTAGTAACTGTGCCGTCAAAGTAAGCATCTTTAAACTCTGTTGAGCTTGTTCCTAAGTCTATGTCGTTATCTGTTGAAGGTACAATAGCTCCGTTAGTAAATGTAACTTGATTGTCTCCTCCTGCTGCAATAGTTATTACATCTGATCCACTAAATGTAATTGAAGTATTAGTATCTCCGTCACCTGTAATAGAATCAAGTTGAATATCTCCTACATTAGTAATATCTGCATCATTAAAACTTGTAGCTCCTAATGAGTTTGCCGATGCTGTAGAAGTAAGACCAGCAACCATTGTAACTCCACCACCGTCTGCAATTTGAATAGCATCATCACCATCTGTAAATGCAATAAGTGGAGTTTGTAGTTCTGTAGTAACTTCAAAGTTTGCTATAGTATCTATAGAGCTTTCAAAGTAAGTTTCAAAGTCAGTAAGAGCAACTTGCTTCATTGTACCACCGTCATTAACTACAACTCTATCAGCATCGGCTAATGTTGTAGAAGTAGCACTAGTGTCTCCATCTATTATATTTAGTTCTGCTGCAGTACTCGTTACACCATCAAGAATATTAAGTTCTGCTGCTGTGCTTGTTACATTTGTACCACCTATATCAAGTGTAGTCATTGAAACTTCACCTGCTACTGTTAATACTCCATCAGCAAGAGTCATTAAATCTGTATCTGATGTATGACCTATTGTAGTTCCGTTAACTATAACATTATCAACAGTAAGAGTTGTTAAAGTTCCTAAACTTGTAATATTAGACTGTGCAGCCGTTGTTACAGTTGCTGCAGTACCCGATACATTACCTGTAACATCTCCTGTTAATGGACCTGCAAAAGCATCTGAAGTTACTGTACCATCAAAGTATGCATCTTTAAATTCTAATGAGCTTGTACCTAAATCTATATCATTATCTGTAACAGGTACAATAGCTCCGTCTTGTATTCTTATTTGTTCTACGGCTGCACTAGATACTTCTACATAAATTCCCCAACGATTGTTAGTACTATCAGCTTCTATTTTATTAAGAAAATCTAAGTCACCTATTTTATAAATATTACCGCCTTGTGCTGTAGATCCATCATGTCGGTGTCCTGTAGATGATGCACTACTTGAAGAGTAAGCAAAAGCATTTAAAAGTTGATTATATTCGTTATTAAAAAGTGCAGCAGTAATGGTATCTCCATCAGCTATTGAACTTTGTCTAGTGTATGTTTGAGCCATAATTTAATTCTCTCTTTGTTATTATTGTCTTCCCGATGGTCTGTAATTTATGTATAAGCCGTTTATTGTGTAAGGAGCATTTGTATCATTGCTAAATATTTTAAAGAAATTACTATGCCCACTTCCTGTTAATGTAGCTCTTACTAAAGGTTGTTCTGGCGCACCAAAAGTACTTGTACCAAATACTGCTGATGAATCTCCAAATATAGAAGGAGTTGCTGATATTATTCCTACATCTGTTGGTTGAAGTCTGTCTGTACTATCATAATCAAACCTAACTCTAAGTGTTGGCTCTACAGATCCTTCTGGAAATACAGAAACTTTAATGTGATCTAAAGTCTTTAAAGTTCCAAAGTCTCCGTAATCAAAATCTGGAGATTGATATTCTGCTTCTACGTTTGTTTCAGTTCCTGCAGGATTAAAACTATTTCCTGTATCGTGATTGTAAATATATCCGTCTCTGTCTCCGTGATATATTTTTTCTTTTCCTGAATAATTAAATCCAGAAGCTACTGCAGGAGCTTGTATTCCTTGTATTTCTGCCCATTCAAAACCTCTAGCTGTAAGAGTTCCTATAATTCCTTTTGAATTAGTTGTTGAAGCATTTGAAGCACTGTAATAAAGTCTATATTGTGATTTATCTCTAAGTACTACACTGCTGTATTCAGAAGTAATTGTACTACTAAAAATATCATTTATAATAGGTTGAATAGATTTACTAATAGTTCCAAGTTCAACGTCACCAATTCTTGCTGTACCTGCAATGGTTCTAAAACCATCAGGAGCTAAGAAGATTAAGTCACCTGCAAATTCCTGTATAGTTTTACCATCTACACAACCTACGTTTTTAGTAACTGGTACAATAGCTATAGTACTTGAGTTATTTATGTTCTGTAACTTATATATAGAGTTTTTACAGAATATAAAAAGTTCATCACGGAAAGATTTAAGACCAACTACTTGATCATCGAGTACGATACTGCCTGATCCTGTAGATGTAAAATCATCTATATCGCTTGTACCACTATAAAATATAGTATTTAAAGCTGTAGCTGCTCCTGCAACTACTAAATGTTTATCGTGTATTACACAATATTTTGGATAATGTGTTCCGCTTACTGTTATTTCTTTAGCAAAAAAAGTTCTGTTTGTTATATCAGAATCTGTACCTGTCATTTTAAAATAAAAAGGTTTTACTCCAGAGCCTTCATCAGTAATGATAACTTCTCCGTATATTGTATTTCCTTCAAAAGTAGCAAAGTGTGTTTTACTTTGTGAAGTTCTTGCAGAAGCACTACGACCTGTAAAAGTACTGTAGTTATCTCCTCCACCTGCAACACTTGCTTTATTTATTTGTAACCAACTATTACCATCTTGACTAAAATATATATTAGTACCTGACGAAGCTAATACACCATCAGCATAAACGTGCATACCTAATATTTCATTAGAGCTATTAGGTCTTGTACCGTCACCTAATTGCGTATAGCCATTAATTCTTCTGTAGCCACCTTTTGTAGAGACTTCAAAATTTTTTAATCTTGTTGCTTTTCCCGGAGTTTGTAAAAGCTCTAATGAATTACTAGACTTATCTAAACCACCTTGCAACGCAACTGAAAAAGGTTGTGATGCTGCCATTAGAAATAAATCCTATCATCTGTCATGTTTTTAGGTTGAGGATTAATAAGATTAGATTTCATTGTTCTCATACCTTTTTTATAATCATCTAACGCAAAAGCTGCCTGCTGTAAACTTTCTTTAAACTGATGTACGTAATAACGTGTTCTTGCTGTAATAACAGAAGCATATTGATCTGGTAATACAATCGCATCTCCATGTGCAGAAAGAGCAGTAGGTGCATCATATGCATAAAAATGTACGTTATATACTTTATCAGGTATAGGACTTAATCCAAATTTGCGATTATCAGGACTACGAATAACATACTTGGGTTCTCCATAAGTTTGTGCGTCAGCATCGTCTGCATTTTCTGAATCTCTTAAATATCTTGTCCAGTCTGCAAGTGTTATAAACTTTAAACCTTTAGATACAAAAGGTGCAGATTCGCCTGACACACTAATTGTAGTTATATAAAAATCATCCCAATCTATAGAAGCATAGTCTGTAGTAATACTAGAGCTTCCTGCTTTGAGAGTGTACCAACGCTGTCCTGCTACTGACGCTACTGTAACATTGCCGTAAAATGGATCTGTGCTTCCACTAGCTGCTGCTGCAAAAAAAGGAAGTTGAGGTTCTTGGTTAGCTATATCATTTAATGATCTATTAATTGATTCTTTAACAAACGCTTGTATTCCTACAGCACTTGAAAAGTTTGCAGAAGTTAGTTGAACTTCATTGAGTTCTCTAAGAACTTCATTAGTCATTGTTAGATATGTTGTAGCCATTACTTGCCCTTTTTCTTTTTACTAAATATACGATCATAGTTATCAGCGTATTTCTGCTTTGCTTCACCAGAATATGCGCTACCTAACAATCCTAAGACTCTAGTGCTTTTGGGCTTACTAGAGCCATTTAGGATCATAGGATTTTTATCGTTACCTAACTGTGGCATTTTTAATCAGGGGTTGAGCCAAGATGTAAAAACTCTACTAAGTAAGTAACTGTTGTAGCTGCCGTAGCAAGATCGTTTGCTAGTGGCTTAAGACGAGCGTAAAGTGTACGAGCAGCAGCACTATATAACGTAGAGGCTATAACAATAGCTTCTGAAGTTGCTGGTCCGCCTACTACACCTGCTGTTACTCCTGTACCTACAAAAGCGTTAGCTGCGTGTCCGTGTGAGTTTTGAATAATATACAAAGGTGCGTTTGCTGTCCAAGTTACTGCTGATCCACCATCGTCTAAGATAGCTTTTTCATCAATAATTTGACCACCACCTGCTGCAGTACCTAAATCAAAATCAACATCATCACCTGAAGCTCCTGCTGTAACAATGTTACCTGCAGGTATGGCAATAAGATTTCTGATAATAGTATCAGCGGGTTGTGTAAATGAAACATCGTAAGTAGCGTCAGCAGTAACTGCAATAGTTCCTGTTGTAGCTGAAGTCCACGAGTTGCAAATATTGTCAGCAATTTGCCCAACATCGACTGTTCGAGCTGAGTTGCGCCCTGTATCACGTACTTTAAATACTGGGTTTGACATATTATGTCTCCTTGTTTGGGTTTAAATAAAATTTGTACTCTAAAAAAAGAAAGGGAGGTTTTTACACCTCCCAAATCTATTTAGTCAATACCATAGAAAGCAGAAACTAATGCTTCGCCACGTAGTACTTTTCCACCATAAACATGGAGTCCTCGTACTATGTCGCCAAAGCTATCAGGATCACGCAATACTTCAGTACTTGTAATCGTCTGAGCAGTAGCTGTAGATGACATATGACCAGCAATACATTTACCTGCAGCATTAGTTGTTGCAGCAATGTTGTTTGACTTGTACATATCGAATCCACGTAGTTTTCCACTTGAGACTAGACCATTTCTAATAGAACCTTGACCTGCGTTATAATCAACAGACAAAAGTTTTGACGATGAACTCGCAAGAACTTCGTAGAAATCAGGTGATGCTAAGAACCATCGACCTTCTTCTGGAATGTTCTGTTCGTCAAGCAAACGAGCCATATGTGACAATACGTCAATAGGATCGTGTTCACTTGAAGCAAAACCGATGTCAAGATTACCAGTTCCATCAAATGTGCCTGCAGCTAAATCAGTAGCGTTGTCAGAACCAAGTATATGGTTAGGACTTGCTGCAGATACACCTGCGAACATAGTAGCGATGATACCTTCATCATAAGCATCACGAAGAGCATATGCTGCAGATGAACTAGCAACTTCTTTAAAGTTCACGTGAGACATTGAAGTTTCAATATCATCAACGATGAATTTAAATGCGTTAGCTGTATCAACTACAAGAGTCAACTCTTGATCAGTTAATTTAGTAGCTGTAACATCTGCACCACGTTCGTATTGGTACACAGTGATTTCAGGTTCTTTTATAATCTTTACGGAATCTCCGAAAGCGGCAATCTCACCAGCATAATCTGTGTTGGTGATCGCTTCTACAACCGAAGCCTTTCTAAAGAAGTTGAGAACCTTTTTAGAGTAGACTGCGGGAAGGAAAAACGAATTAGTTTGACCGCTGACGGAGTTCGCAAAGTTAGCGTTAGTATCAGTACTTGGTTCAAAGAACTGATCTGATTGGTTATAAGCCATTTTACTTCTCCATTATTTTATCAAATTAAAAGTTATTGTTTTTATTTAACTACTCTGCCTTCGTGAATTGCTCGACCAATTTCTTCTTCAAAACGATCAAACTCATCAATAGACATATTAGCTATTTCCCTTTCAGTCCAAATTTTTTCCTGCTTTGGATCAACTGAAGTTGTTTTAGTTGAAACCATATCAGCAGCAGATTTTTTGGACTTAGCTGAAGATGGTTTTTTAGCTTTAGAAGAAGTGTCAATGTTTAAATCTTTTTTAAATAAATCTAAAGCTCGGCTTGCTAGATCAGCATCATCTGCATTATTATATATCCAATCTTGAATTGACTCAGGTTGTTCTTTAGCCCAACTATGAAAATCTTCACTGTTGCGAATATCATCAAAGTCAGGATGTTTAGATAAGAGTCTACTCTCAGCTTCACGTTGTAGTATTTCTATTTCACGTTTTTCAAGTGATGAAATTTTATCTTCTAAAGATTTTATACTTTCACCGCTTTTCATTTGTGATACAGTTTCTACAACATCGTACACATCTGGATATTGTTTTTTAAACTCTTCAAGTTCTTCAGCAGTTTTTGGAGCTTTATAGTTTTGTTTGCTAGTATTAGCAGCTTCTTCTATAAGTGTCTTTTCTCTACTTTTAAACTCGTTAAGTTTTTTATCATAATGAGATTTTAAATCATCGTATCTTTTCTTATAGTCAGGTTTTTTATAAGGTTGATTTTTAGATGCTGCTTCTTTAACAGGAGTTTCTTCGCTGTTAGTTTCTGTAGCTTCTACTTTATCTTCCTTTGGTTTATTAAAAAACGCACTATCAGCAGATACAAATTCTTTTTCATCACTAGTATGCCAGTCTTTATTTTTATTATAAGGATTAGCTTTTGGTTCTTCTTTCGCTTGTGTTGCCATCTTCTTACTCCTACTAAGGGCTTTGTTTACAAGGTAGCTCTATGTCGACTAGAGGGCTTGTTTGTAAAGGTCGCCTTTCGGTTATTATTGTGATAGAGGGCTTAAACTTCTAAGGTAGCTCTATCGTTATTGCAAACGTGGATTAACAGACAACATACTTCTACGTATTTCTTCGTCTACCAAGTCTTCATCTATAGATTTACCAAATTGGTCTACTTTAGATTCGTCTTGAATTGATCCACCCATTGCTACTTGCTTTCTGTTATCACTAACTTCTTCTGCAGAGTCCATCATGTTCTGTAAATTATCAGAACCTATTTCATCTGTAGCTTTTGCTGTAATAACAAACTCACCATCCGATAACCTTGCGGGTATCGAATCGGAGACTTCAGAGCCTAAACCTTCAACAGGTCCATCCCCTGAAAATTCTGAAGCTGTGTCCATAACCTTGTCAAAGATCATGCTTAATCTATCATCAGCTTGTAATGCTTGCATTAGATAAGATTCTTCTTCTTGATCTAATGATTCGTTAATTATAAAATCTAAATGGTCTTGTTCCATTTGTTCATCTGGAATCATATCCATTTCTTCTGTAGGCATTGGCATACTTTCTGCAGGCATCATATTTGGCATTTGAGAATCCATGCTTCCTCCTTCTTCATAGCCCATTCTAGCTACAACTTCTGGAGCTTCTTTTCTTAATGCTTCAATACCTTTACCACCTTCTTTATAAGACATACGATCTTCATCATCGCTTAACATACCACCACTATATTTGTTATCTCTAAGTTTTTCAGTTTCTTTAGTTTTTTTAATAGGATTATATTCTTTATATCCTTGTTTATTTAACTGCTCAAGCATAGTTTTTAAAACTTTATCTGCTGTAGTATTTGAATCTTTTGCAATACTCTGAGCATCTAGAGTTAATGAGGCATGGTTATAGCCTTTACCAAAAACTTTTTCTAAAGTAGTAGGCTCTGCGTTAGCTACGTCTATATATGTTTTAACTACTGAAGCTATTTTTTTATCTACAGTTGTATCTTCTACTTCTACTTCATTACCTTCTTGATAACCTATTCTGGTTTTATCATCAGTTAACATTCCTTTTTTCTTTTTCATTATCTGCTCTCTTTAATTACTTGTTTAACCGATTGGGGGAGCTGAAGCAACCGTTCCAGAGAATTGATCTTCCCCTGACTGCGGAACATTTCCAGTTCCGATGTTGCCACCGCCAGTACCTGTAACTCCAAGTTCTTGTGGTGATTGAGGTAATCCTCCAGCGGCAGCCATTGTGGGCTGTTGACCAGTGGGTTCAGTCTCTGTGCTTGTTTCTTGTCCAGCATTTTGCATACCTATTATTTGTGCCATGATAGCTGCTTCTTCAGGATCGTTCAGTATTTCATCTGGATCTAAATCTAAGCTATAGGCTAGTTCACTTACAAGTTTAGAAATCTTAACAAACGGTGCAATAGCAGGACTTTGTGCAGTTTGTAAGAACATAGTCAGTCTTTGACTTCTTACTTCTTTTTGCATCAAGCTATTTGTACCTGTAGCTTTAACTTCTAAATCACCTTTAACATCTAAATCACCTTCAAAAAACTGCATGTTCCATTGGAAATATGCTTCACCTAATGGTTTCAATAAGAAATCATCTAGATTTTTAACAACTGTTTTAATATTTAAACTAGCTGCGCCTAACAACATTGACATACCTGATGCTGTTCTTGTCATACTTTGAACACCTGTTTGTCCGTGACTGTAACTAGGTAGTCCAGTTTGTTCGTCTGCAAGTTGTCTAAACTTGTCAAACATCATCATGTTTTCGTTAGCTGTATTAGGAAATTTTAAACCATAGATTGATTGTCCTGCCATTCCTGCTTGTCTACGGAAAACTTTTCCGGGATATATTTCCATTGATTGTCCACCTACTAAAGCAGACTCGTCTATGTCAAATACAATCGAACCAGAAAGAGCTAAGTTATCTATAGCCATTCTAGCATGTCCGTTCATTATCTGTTGACTATCATCCATGTTTTCAGCAATGCCTATACCAAAGAAGTTGTATGGATTTCTTTCGTATGGAAAAGCATGATAAGGAATACGATATGGTGTAAACGGATTAATAACAGCGCGTAATAGTTTACCACCTGTTACCCATGCATTAACTTGTACTTCGTCTAAATCATCTATTGTGTCGGGTAAGTCTATACCTACTTCTCTTGCGTATTCAGCATCCATGATACCCCAATACTCAAGTACTTCATAGCTAGAATTATATTCTTCTTCTGTTCTAGCGTTATCTTTTAACTGACTTTCAAAACCTTTTTCTTCGTAGTTCGGACCCATTTGTAAACATTCACGAATGGCATCTTTGTCAAAGTAAGGCATGTTACGCAGTTGTCTAAGTTGACTACGATTCATCTTGTGACGATGAATAACATATTCACATTCATCCATGTCAGTTGCAGATGGATCAGGATAAAAATCCCAACAACTTACAAACTCTATACGTGGTACTCTAACTTCTAAAGGATTATATTCTCGTTCACCTTCTTCGTTAGTACTCCACCTACTTAGTTTTTTATTAAAATTAAAAGGTCCTTTAACAATACCTGTACCTAACAACGCAGATTCAAGTAAAGCATTTCGTATTTCTGACGAACCGTTTGATTCTTCTATTTGATCATGGACAAGTTTTTCTAATCTACGTGCAGCTTCTTGTGCAGGGTTTACTTCTAAAACTTTTGGATCTGCGCTGTAGCCTTCTTTTAAAAAACCTTTATCTTCAGCTTGATCTTCTAAACTATCTTCAAAGACACCTTTACCAAAAGTAGCTCCTGCTTTTAAAGCACGACCATCGCCTTCAAAACCTATATCGTATGGATTTTCTTGAGGCTCGTCTTCCATTCGATTGCCTATGTTATCAGGCATTTCTTCGTCTGGAAGAGACATTTCAATTCCTTGCATTGGGTTTTGTGTATCTAAATGTGCAGAAGCGTATTCGCCTTCTGGAACTTTAGTTTCACTAATACCAATCGGAAACTTACCAGTACCAAACATAACATCCACTAACTGCCCAAAGGCTGCGAGTACTTTTGTTTTAGTAACTTTTACAAAGACTCTAGATTTTTCAGACTCTCTAAACTTAACAGACTTCTGATATAAACCTCTGTAGTTTTCATATGCACGTAACCATCGTCTTTCATCTGATTGACGAGCATCTTCAGCTTGTTGAAATCTATCTTTAATAACACCGACAAGATTTGACTGTTGTGCAAGTTCTAAATCTAGAATTTTTCCAGACTCACCTTCCACATCTTCATAAATGTTGTCAGCGTTTAAAAATGTATTTTCGTTTTCTGCCATGTTTAATACCCAAAGGTTGTATCAGAAGGTGCGTATATTTCTTGTTTTAACTCTCGTATCCGATCATATGGGCTTGCTATTCTAGGTCTGCTCATAATCATATAACGTAATGCGTCATATGCGTGATCCGAAGCGTGAGTATCTACATCCTCTGGATTTGTTTTAGACAACGGTATACTTTGTAATTCTCTTATCAAGTTAGGACACGTATTGAATATTTGTAACTTAGGTCTACCGTTCTCTTTAATTTTTAAAAATTCATGTATTTGAATTTTACCTTGTACTCTGTTCTTATCTGCTCTTCTTAACTTGTGTCCTTCTTTCAAAAGAGCTTCACCGACAGTCGGTCCTGTAGATCCTGTCTTAGCCCATGCAGCACCGTCTAAGACACCTGAAACTGCAAAAGGATCTTCAAGTTCCATATTAGTTATTATACTGCCTAATTCCTCACCTGTCAAGCCTTTTCTGTATAATTCTCGATAAATTATTAAAGTTCCGTCATTAATATCTACAATTCCCCATAAACAACAGCTTTCAGCGGCATATCCGTAGTCAATTCCTTTAACTCTTTCCCACCCAATAGGTAGCTCAAACGGAGGAATTACATGGACTTGCGTATCAAATTCTACAAAAGCAGCTCCTTCTGCAACATCCCAATTACCTTCTAACAACTGTCTACGTTGAATAGGTGGTAAAGACTTAAGCATTTGCTCATAGATACCATCTTCCGCAAGATAAGGATTATCAGCTAGTTTTGCGGGAATAAACTTTCTAGATAATCCATCGTTACCTGTAAAACCTGTGTTATGTTCTGAAGGTTCTATGTATCTTTTCTTTACCCAATGCGAACCTACACCGCCCGGATTTGCTGTGCAGCGTAGGTATGTTTGTATTTCAGGATCAGTTGTACGAAGTCGGGAAGCTAAATAGTTCCAACTAAACTCTGTAGGTAGGTGGGTTATTTCGTCAAAGCCTATCCAAGAATAAGCTTGCCCTTGATAACGATATACATCTGCGTCACGTTCAAGGAAGCCAAACTCTACTTTTGCACCGCTTGGAAAGTTCCATAGCTTTTCTACTTCTCGGAACTTAGCTCCTTGAAAAGCTAACGGATAAAGTTCACGAGATTTATCTATCATCTCGCGTAACTCTGGCATAGAGCGTCTAAGTATTAGTGCGCGGTGCGCTTTCTTATGCGCATAGCGTAACGGATCAATCAACATTGCGTATGATTTACCACCACCCGCAGCACCGCCATACAGAACATCTTTCTCACCTGCAGCAAGAAAGTCTGTTTGTGGTCCTTCGTTAGGATGAAATAAGACATTTTGTTCTGGCAGTATGTCTTGTACTGCTTTAGGAAGCTCGTCTAGCTCTGAAGGCGAAACAACGCGATCCGTCTTATCGGAAAGCTTATTTATTGTATTGGTTGTGGCTTTGTAAGACTTTCTAGCATTGTTTAGCTTTTCTTCAAGCTTCTTTATGTTTTTCTTTTTACGTGCTATTTTACGATGAACAGCATACTTGGCTTTTTGTGAAGAGGATACGTTGTAACTGCTACCTGATCCTAATGGTCTGCCTGCTTTTAAACGTGGTGTACCGTCTTTCTTACGGACAAAGTTACCTTCGCTATCTTGCAAGTAACGATCTGGGTTCAGTTCCCAGTCTTTCGCTTCTTTTTCCATACTTCTTATCTACATGTTTTTTAAGACCTGCGCGAGTAATTGATCTTTCTGTCTTATACTCTAACCAATCTACTGCTTCTTGCAAAGATATTTCTTCTTTAACAATCATCTCTTCTACTAAACCAAGTGCTTCTATCTGTTCAGGTATGGGTTTTAGGTATCTAGTTTCTAGATCTAACTCATAACCAAAAGGAATAGTTGAACTGGCTCGTTTAATATAACCGTTTTCTGTGTTCATAGTACTGTGTTACTTTAGTTTTAGTTTTGCTTTAAGTGTTGCGTATAGTTCTGGTTTGGCTCTTTTAATAATAATAGCTGCCATAACAACGACTACACCTAGACCGATGATAAAATCCATAGTTACTCCTCCTCTATAGTTACGTCTGTGTATTCTGTATCTTCAATTACTACTGAATGTTTTTCAGGCAATATAAAAATACCCCCTTGCACATTGTGATCTACCTGTACACGGTCAGTCTTAGCAACACCTACACGATCAAGTATAGTCTGTGCAGCGTGTAGCTTTTGACTAGCTTGTGGAATAGGTTTGTTACTGTCGATCATCTCTACTAACTTAAAGGCAGCTTTAGGTGCGGAACGCGCAAGCACATCTGAGGCTAAGTCGACTACTTCTTCTTTTAATGATTTAAGTACTTGATAGTGATTGCCTGAATAGCCTGCAAGTTCTGCTGCTTTTTTAAAGTCACCTTCGGTAGTGACAAGATTATCTAGGAAAGACTGCTGTTTTTCTGTGAGATTACGATTAGTTTTCTTTTCTGGCATTAAATTCATAATACCTACCATTATAAGGGTACTTTTAAAGTTTGTCAAGTCTTATTTATTTTTTCTTTAGGGCTTGACAAATGCTAAAATAAACTGTATAATGAATGTAATGGTCGGGGGGGTTCAACACCTATAGAACCTAGCTAATTTATTTCCCCTTATAGCGCAGATAACGCTTATAAAATATATCTATATATTGATCATTTATTATATATGATTGTTAATATGTTCGCGGCACTGGTTAACACTTGAAAAGTTTGTGAAATGTATAACTTTTATATATATATACTACCTACCCCCTATGCCACATACGTACCCCTACTACAGTAACACTCGCTTCGCTCGTATTCCTTATACAAAAACTCCGCAGATGAGAATGATTCTCATTTACAAACGTAAACGCTTCTCATTCAGGAACTTAACTGATTCTCATTCAATAATGTAAATGATTCTTATTTACAAACTGGTTCATATTTTGCCCACTTGTCAAGCGATATAAGTTATACACAGGTTGTTAACACTTTGTAAAGTTATCCACACTTTTAAAGTTATCCACATTTTACCAACAGGTAAACAATAACTCTCGATTCAATGATAAAGTACTGGTTATATATACAGCACCACTTTAAAAGCTCTCTAAGCTGATTCTAGCCATTATTTGCCAAAGCTATACCTTACTATTAAAACTTTGTGATCTCTTGATTTCACCTGAAACCCTTATAAACAAAGGGCTGTAACTTTCCTTCAGGGGAAAGATGCTCTGAAACCCTTATAAATAAAGGCATTAAATTATTTTTATTTATTTTACGAAATCGCTTGCAATCATTTTTTTTTTCGTAGTATAATATGACCATGTTCGTTAGATGGCGAACTCAAAACCGCAAGGACTGCAACCAAAGCATCAATATTATCAACTCTAGGATAATACCAAATATTTAAATTAGTCGTTTCAATATTGTTATTTGATAAGGTGTTGATTGATTGCTTAATATAATAACTTTCCCTCAGAGGAAAGATTAAAACATGAGGCAGTAAAAATGGAAGCACAAAAACAAGCAACACCTAAAAAGATCGCTAAAAAAATAACTACAATGAGAAAGCAAGAAAATACAATGAGTCAAATTGTTAATGGTATTCAAGAAGCTTTATTATTTGAATCCAATTCAATGCATCAATCAGGCACTGAAAATGGTTTATTTGATTTAATCAAACAAGCATTTAATAAATTGACTACTGAGACTGACATTGAAAATGCACGTATTTCAATCTATGATAGGCATTATGAATTTCCAAGCGAGGGCAAGTTTATGCTAGGTAGAAAGGGCAACGGCACAACGTCAAAAGAAGTAAATCGAAAGCCAGCTCCCAAGACTCTATCGAATGTATTTTCTCTATGTAATCAAGCGGTAAGAGATTGTGTTACTGGTAAAGATGGACAAGAAACACAATTCGGCTATAAGCAATGGCTACCTGCTAAAGGATTACATGCTTTTGAGTCTATCAATGACGAAGAAAATTCAGAACTTGGATTGAAAGTAATTCTTCGAGATAAAAAGAACGACCCCGATAGACTGTTAAGAAATCAACTAATTGCACAACGTAAAAAGGCATTAGCTGACGAAGTAGCAGAAAATAAAGAAGCAATGAAACTTGATGACAAAGGCTATGCAAAATATATAGCTAAAAACTTTAGTTAAAACCAATCGCAATCTTTCAGCGCCTTATCAAATAATAATATGAACTTTCCCTCAGAGGAAAGATTAAAAAACTTTCTAAGACTTGGCAAGATTTCCCCCAATTTTGCTGAGTCTTGGAAAACTTTTTAATTTTTTTTTAATTTATTATTTAAGTTGAGAGTTGAGAAGAGAGAAGATGAGAGAAAACAACTACCTCAAATCACTTGACTTGAGAGACTATATATGAGACTATAATAGTACAAGCACCACTAATAACAGTAACACTAACCAACTTTCCCTCAGAGGAAAGATAATAAAAGAGAGAGAGAAGATACCATGACTAGAACTAGACAACGAAAAATGCAGAGAGAATTACTATCATATAAATATTTATGTTTGTTTGTGTTAGGTTTCTTAATAGGAATCTTTCTAGGTACTGCGCTATGAAATTTGCAGAATACATGGAGACATTCGGTGCAGTTCCTAATACTTTTCAAGGGTTGAGTAACACACGAATACATATTAAGAAAAGTAAGAACGGAGTGAAGCGAGAATCTCAACCACAACTTTCCTTCAAGGGAAAGTACAGAGTAAGTAAAGCAGTATCAACTGCACCTGTATACGGCAAGAACTTAGAGGTACTAAAGAGTTTATTAAAATAGAGAGAGAGAGGAGTGTGATGTATGTATGACGATTACGGCAAGACGTTTGAAGATGGAGTTGCCACGTTACAATTTCAACAGTGGTTCAACGAAACTTTTTATCCAGATAAACAAATGTTTAACAGGAAAGATTTTAAGCACATGATAAATGTGTTCCAACAAGTAATTATAAACTTGTCATTAGCTAAAGGTCGTGCAGTAACTAGGCAAGAAGCGAGTGATTATATAACAAAGAGGTATGTGTATGAGTTGTAATAATAAAGAAGAGTATTCGATACCAACTACCTATTATTATAGGCATGTATCTACCAAGTGTGGTAACACTAAGGCTGATGGTAGACGTGCAATCTGTGATGAGTGCAGAGATAATCCAGTTAAGATGAGAGAGATAGAAGATATACAGGTATGCGTAGATAAAGACAACGCATGGTTGCGGAGTGCAGGTTGGGGTGAAATATAAACACAAGAGAGGAGTGATGTATGTATAAGATAATAAGATTTACTTTTGACGACAATCATCCAGACAATCACAAAGTAATTAAGACAGGGTTGACTGAGGAAGAAGCACAAGAACATTGCCAAAGAGATGACACCAGAAAAGAGGGTGTTTGGTTTGATGGCTATACTGAGGAGTGATGTATGGAAGAAATTCTTAATATGTTTAACATAACTGAGAAAGAATTTTATGGTAGAGACAAAGCATTTTTAACTAGAAAAAATCCTTCTTATGCTTGTTCAAACTTTGTAATTGCTTATGGAGATGAAGAGAACTATACAAAAGTTTTATACTTTGACGGAGATGGCGGAAGAGCAATCATTCAAAACGAAAGCGAGGTATTTCCGTATGGCTCTAAGGTAGAACTATACGAATGTACTTACTGTGATTTTGAATGGTCAGTAATTAAAGAAATTTTTGATATTCTAAAAGAGATAGAGGAGTGATGTATGTATAAGAACCATGCAGTAAAGTGCCAAGCGTATGCACAACGAAACGCTGACAACTTTGCAGACGTAGTAATGATGGTGTCACTTAGCATACAGCAGAACTGGCTAGGAGTAGGCGATCAGTTGCAAGATGTAAGACTGAACAAAGAGAACAGCAAGTTTCTGTGGGGTATGAAAGCGACAGCGTACAAATATATTATGACGCACAAGCATAAGATATACGCAATGATGAAAGCTGTGATGTGCAGTAATCATAATGACGAAGACAAAGCTAAGAGTCTGATGAAAGTATTCTTGCGTATCGAAGGGCTTGGATTAGTAAAGGCAGGGTTTGTGTGTCAACTTACCTGTGGTCTTGTAGGTTGTATGGATGTACATAACATCAAGGCATATAAGATTGATGAGAAGATGCTGACCTATAACAAGAAGTTAAGGACAGAGAAAGGTATCAAAGCAAATGAGAAGAAGATAGAGAACTATATTAAACTGTGCCACGACTACGGAACAGAAGAACTTTGGAACGCATGGTGTGAATCGTTAGCTCTTAAATCAGATAAGTGGGTTGACGGATTCCATGTGTCTGAGGTACACTATACTTATCTGACAAACAATAACAGGAGGGCAGTATGTTAGAACCGTTAGCAAAAACGATAGTACAAGAGGTAGTAGATGAAGGTGGATTTTATTCTCTTGAAGTAGATGGTGAAGAGTATCAAGAGATAACCAACGATACATCTTTAATATGTAACCAGAAAGACGGAGATAAATATATAGGTGTTGATAACCTAGATATATGTTACATAAATATATACGATAGCAAGAAAGAGTTTGATGGTTGGATACTTTGGATAGGAGTAAACGATCATGTAGAAAGAATAGGTGATCATACTTTAATGAGTAGTGACTACATTAATATAGATAAACTAATGGATAAATGGGAAAAGGAGTATATAAGATTATGAAATTTAGAGATGCGATAGCGATAGTAGCACCAAGTAAACTGGCATGGTATGATGCTCAAGATAAAGATACTAAGTTTCAAGATGAGTGTAGTGCCTTGTTAGATAACAAAGAACAACTAGTCATTGATGACTACTTTAAAGAGGAGAACAAAAATAATGATGAATGATTTATTAGAAGAAATGCCTAGAGCAGGATCACCTGAAGACAGAGGTAGTGCTGATCGTTACTATTATAGAAGGTACAGTCCTCATTACTATGAGTATCCTTTTGGTAAAGGTGAGTCACCACGTATTGAAGAAGATCGTATGACACCTGAACAGATTGCCTTGTATAAGAAAGGTTGGGATAACGAAGACGAACGTAAAGAATTTGACTATGAAGAATTTATAATAGAGGATGAGGAAGAATGACAATGAGAAAACTACCTTTTAATTGTAGAGTAGGTTATAAACCTCAAGAAGTAGCCAATAGATTTACTGGTGAAAAGGTAACGATACCTTCTGATGCTGTCGCAGTTTACGATACCATCATGGGTGCTGAACTTTTTAGAGATTACGACACAGTTCGTAAAGGTTTAGATTGGTTCATTAAACATGAGCCAGATGCATATATGATATTATTAGACTAAGGAGAAAGGTATGAATGAAGAAGAGATATACTTAAACACCTTGATAGCAGAGGCTGAGTTACAAATGACAATAGGGTATACTGCATTTGGAATGTGTGTTATGCTTGTTGTTTCTTTATGGATATATTGGAGAGTGAGATGAACAAGAGTGATTTAATGAAAGTGTTCTTTACTTTCACAGATGATAACGCTGAGTTAATGTTTAACTATGAAGATGTGAACGGAAAAGAAACAACAGATAGAAAAGTTAAACCTTTCAAGATAGAGTATCAAGAAGATGATGATGAAGTATTAATTACAGGACTATGTGCTGTTGCTACTATGCCTTCTGGAATTATTGATTGGCAACAAAGAAAGTTTTATTTAAATAATATGTCTTGCATTAGAGTGTATAAAGAGATACGCTATGCAGAGATGTTAAATTCAAAAGCTTGGAGTTAAGTATGAACATATTTTATTTTTATGATAGCCCTGTTAAATCAGCAGAGGCACAACCTGATAAGATGTTAGTGAAGATGCCATTGGAGACAGCGCAGATGTTATGTACTGCACACAGAGAACTAGATGGTGACGAGTATGCAGACAAGGTAGGTTTGTACAAACGAGCATACTGGAATCATCCGTGTACAATATGGGCTAGGGAATGTAATGAAAATTACTCGTGGTTATATGCTCATTTTCTAGCACTAGGAATGGAATACACTTACCGATATGGTAAGGAACATGCAAGTATTATTAAGTTAGCTAAACCTTTAATGCAGTTCCCTAAAAATATAAAGAGTGGTCAGATGACAACAGTTGCACAAGCTATGCCAGATCAATACAAGAATGACGATCCTATCAAAGCATATCGTGACTACTGTATCAATGAGAAGCACTATGCTAAGTGGGAGAAAGGTAGAGACAAACCTAAGTGGTGGGTGAAGGTGAAGGAAGAGCTTGATGAAGCGCAAGCAATAGATGATTACTACATGTCAATAGCGGAGGTGTGATGAAGAAACCTAAAGGCAAGACAGTCATGGTTAGGTATCCAGAAGATGATACAACTTGGCACAAAGCTACAGTTGGTACGCTACTGAGCATACAGTTTACTGCTGACTATGAGGTAGATGGTAAAGAAACACATGGGTTTTTCTTTTATAAAGATTATAAATTAACTTGGAGATAGATATGAACTTAAAGATAGGACAAGAGGTAGATGGTAGAACCATAGATCGCATAACTATGGATAGAGATACAAGAGACATGACTGTTTGGTTTGATAAAGACTATCCTGATGATGGAGTTATAGTAGTCAGACACAACGAGTCTATTGATAAAGTTTTAAATCATAAATGGGAGAAGTAGAGATGCAAGACAGATACGAAATACTATTGCAAATTGAACAGGTATTGAGTAAGCTAGAACGAACTGTACCTGCAGGGTTACGTAAAGAGATAGGTATTTCAAAAGCGTTAGACAATGTAGGTAAGTTAATAGATGGTGAAACTGAAAAGAAACATGAAGAGTTAGAGAAAGAATACGCAATGATGCAACAAGCAATAGAAGAGATGGAGTGAGAGATGAATAAAAAATTAAAAGATATAACAACAGAGATTAGTAAGTTAAATATAAAAGAACAAAGACAGATAGCTATTATTATTCTAGCATCTGTACTGAGTGATGAATCTTTAAAAGAAGTATTAGACATAGTAGATTACGAGGGTTAATTGTAGTTACCTATATAAAACTACAAACATAAGAAGAAGGAGATATAAAGATGGTTAAGATATTTGACGGTACAGCAAACAAGAAGTTCTATCACGTTAATGTGTTAGGCTTTAAGTTCAGAGTTGCGACAAACACTAGAACTTTTAGTAAGTTTGGCTCTTACCTAACAGGTAGAGGTCGAGTGTTTAACTTTGGTAGACAGTACTTGTGCTTTATACCTAAGTCGTAAGACAAAAGTCTCCCTAACAATTTAATGCATGGGTTGTTAGATGACTATAAAAGCGCACATGCTAGTGTTGACAGGCACTATAAAAACCGATAGTTATGTTGCTGTTGGAGGAGTTGGTAGTCATCTTCGGAACTAAAAAACTACCATATTTTTTAACAACAAAGAGGAAAGTAAAATGGCTACACAGATAAGAAAGTTTGAACAAGATGCAATCGTTGATACTATTGCTGATAAGATAGAGACAGAGTTAAAGAGTAAGAGACAAGAGATGATTAAAGATGATAGAGACTACGAGTCTATGTTATCAGATTCAAATCAGATGAAAGCTTTGAGTAAAGATATTGATGATCTAACAGAGAAAAGAAACTTACTGCATGGTAGTATCTATGAACGTGTCCAAGAGTGGAACGCTAGTAACAATTCTTATGCACTAGATATAAATAGGTATCAAGGAGTCTTAAGTTTAAATCCAAAGCTTAACTATTATCATTTAAGAGAAAAGATAGGTAACAAGGTTGCGATAGCACTCTTACCTAAAGATGCAAAAGAGAACATGGATACTATTATATCCAACATAACTAAGGAGTTTGTATAATGCAAATAAAATTTGATTACTATGACATGCAAGAAGCTATTCAGTTATTAGTTAAGGAAAAGTTTGACATGGATATAGATTTAGAAGATCTATCACCACACGACTATCCTAGTATTGAATATCGAGAACGTGTGTTGGTATATAAAAAACATAAGAACGGAAAAGAAGTTAAAGATAAACACGGCTGTCGTGAAGTAGATTGGGATAACACTGAATACGTTACTAAGCATATAGAGTTTGATGATAGTTCCGACATAACTTTTTATGTAGGTAAGGACTAACAATGAGTATAGATATTAAAGAGTTAGACGTAGTACTTAAAGACTTTGATGAACAGTTAGAGAGTGAAAATTTTGGACTGTACATTGATGCTTATGTACCACCTAAAGAAGAAGCTAACACTAAAGGAGATGAATATGTTTATAATAATTTAGATGATTTAGATTTTAATAGTTGAATTTAAAATTTAGATATGGTATAATCTTATAAGTATTATAAGGAAAGAGAAAACAAATGATTAATAATAATGTTATAGACTTTAAAAACTTTAAAGCAGAGAAAGATGATAAAGAATATATTGTTAGTCTTTATGAAACTAAACAATATAATTTTGTAGTTAGAGCTAACAGCGGAGAAGAAGCTGAGAATATTATAAGTAAAAGATACGAGTCAGGTGAGGTGATGCTTGAAGATAACTTATCTGTCTTTACATTTGAAACAGTAGCAACAGAAAATAACAGTTGACATAGGAAGAGGACTAGTGTATAATATACAATTCAAATCACGAACAAGATATGTAGCCCTCATGTATCACCTTCCTTTTTATCTTGTTTGTTCGCTGATTGAGCGAGTAAGTTTCTGGTCTTACGATAATATAAAACCAGATCTAATTTTTATAGCAACGAAAGAGGTAAAATAAAAATGATGTACGCAACAGGAAAAGCAATGTGGGCTAACGTGTCTGTACCTAACACACGTTTTGAGCCACATAAATACATGGTTACTATCTTGACTGACGAAGACACAGCATCTGACTTAGAAGCAGCAGGTCTTAAACAGTCTACCGATAGAGCAGGCAATGCTAAGTATGATGAGCCTGCGTTCATGTTCAGTAAGACTGCGATACGCAAGAAAGATGGTGTCGCCAACAAAGCTCCAAAGCTAATTGATGCTGATGGTAATCCTTTAGATTGTTTGATTGGTAATGGTTCTAACATTACTGTAAAGGTTAGACCATACAGCACAGCTTATGGTACGTTTGGAGAGTTAGTCGCTGTTAAGGTTAACGAGCTTGTTGACTATGAAGATGGCGGTGACTTGGATAACGAGGAGTTTTAAGATGGTTGATGAACAGAAACCTTTTATTACTATTGATGATGTGCAGATTTCAGTAGAGGATTTACCTGAAGAAGCACAAGGTATCTTTGGTAGGATACAAAGATTGAATCAGAAGAAAGCAACTCTTGCGTTAGACATGGAGGAGATAGACGCAAGCCTTAACTTTTTTTCAGGTAGGATAATTAGTATTGTTAATGAAGATGCTAAACCAACAGGAGAAGCTGATGAAGAATTGGTAGAAGGAGAAGACGCAGTAAAATCTAACAATTAAACTTAACAAGAGAGGCAGTACCATTCAAGAGAACATAAGAGATAAGATGGTAACTTATCCGCCTCTTAATTTTAAAAGGAGCAAAGCATGAGGGCAGAGTTTGACGAAAAAGAATGGGAGTTGGTACACCAACCTTGTCCTTTGTGTGACAGCAGTGATGCTGTTGGTATCAATAAAGACAGATCAGCAAAATGTTTTAGCTGTGATGAGTTTATGCCTAACTATGATGATGCAAGCAAAGGAAAAGATATGGAAGTAAATAAAATTAAACCACTTGTTCAGCAACAACAACAAGTAAATGATATAGCAGGTACTTATTCTGCGTTGACAGATAGAAAGATAAAGTTAGAGACTGCAAAAAAATATGGTGTGAAAGCACAACACGATTTACAAGGCAGAGTAACTAAGCATTTCTATCCTTACTACAACGGACATGAGCTATCAGCAACCAAGTGTCGTAACGTAAATGATAAAGGTTTCTTTCTACAAGGAACGTATAGTGACACAGGTTTATTCGGACAGCAGTTATTTAAAAGCGGTAAGTATATAACGATTACCGAAGGCGAATGTGACGCAATGGCAGCTTACGAATTACTAGGCAGTAAGTGGGCTGTAGTTTCTATTAAGCGCGGTGCGGCAGGTGCAGTACGAGATATAAAAGAAAGCCTTGAGTTCTTTGATGACTTTGAAAACATTATCATTGCATTTGATAATGACAAAGCAGGTAAAGAAGCAAGCACTAAAGTAGCTAGATTGTTTAAGCCTAGCAAGGCTCGTATTATGACGTTGCCTACAGGGTGTAAAGATCCTAACGATATGCTACGGCAGAACAAACACAAGCAGTTTACTGAAGCTTGGTGGTCTGCTAAAACGTACACTCCATCTGGAGTTATCAATGTCTCTGAACAACGTGAGAAGTTTCACAACAGAGAGAAGAAAGAGAGCGTACCTTACCCATACGAAGGTCTTAACAAGAAGCTGTATGGTATGAGACAAGGTGAGCTTGTTACTCTTACAGGTGGTACAGGTCTTGGTAAGTCTAGTGTTACGAGAGAGATAGAACATTGGCTAATTAACCAGACTAAAGATAACGTAGGTGTCATTGCACTTGAAGAAGATTGGCGCAGAACTATTGATGGTATCTTATCTATCGAAGCTAACGCTAGGTTATATATAGATCAGGTACGAGAAAGATATTCTAAAGAAGAATTAGATAAGCTCTTTGATATTCTATATGATGGACAGAATAAGAATAGAGTATGGGTACATGCTCATTTTGGAGCTAACGAGCTAGACGAAATCTTTTCTAAGATAAGGTTTATGATCATAGGTTGTGGCTGTAAATGGGTAGTAGTAGATCACTTGCACATGCTTGTCAGCGCATCTACTGAAGGAGATGAAAGACGTACCATTGATTCTATTATGACTAAGCTTAGATCTATAGTAGAAGAAACAGGTGCAGGTCTTATTCTTGTATCACACTTGCGCAGAATTGATGGTAACAAAGGACATGAGAACGGTATCGAAGTAAACCTATCTCACCTTAGAGGTAGTCAAAGTATTGCACAGCTTAGTGATTGTGTATTGGCTCTTGAACGTAACCAACAGTCAGACGATCATCAAGAGTCACAGACAACTAAGGTTCGTGTATTAAAGTCTAGGTACACAGGTGATGTTGGTATGGCTTGTCATTTATTATATGATAACGAAACAGGTAGACTTAAAGAAATATCTAACGAAGATTTAGAAGTAGAAAATAACGAAGGATTTTAATATGGATTTAGTATTTGATATAGAAACAGACGATCTTAAAGCAACAAAGATACATTGTATAGTGTGTCAAGATCCTAACTCAGGAGAGATCTTTAAGTTTAAACCTAATCAGATTGATGAGGGTGTTAAATTTTTAAGTACCGCTGATAGATTAATAGGACACAATATTGTTGGCTTTGATATTCCTGTTGTTAAAAAACTAACAGGTACTGATCTGTCTCATATCGAAGCATTAGATACGTTAGTGTTGTCACGACTGCTTAATCCTATCCGAGCAGGTGGTCATAGTCTTGAAGCTTGGGGATACAAATTAGAATATCCTAAGATTTCTTTTGAAGAGTACAAAGATTATTCTGCAGAAATGTTGAAGTATTGTGTCAGAGATGTGCAGTTAAATACTTTAGTATTCAAGAGCTTACGTTTAGAATCTAAACAGTTTTCTAAGGAAAGTGTATTGCTAGAACATGGTGTTGCAAAGATAATGAAGGAGCAAGAAGAGAATGGATTTAAGTTTGATAGTTACTCTGCTGAGATATTGCTCGCTAATCTGAGAGAAAGAAAACAAAAGATAGAAGATGAAGTACACAATACATTTAAACCTAAATGGGTAGATGATAAAATAGTTACACCTTATATTAAGAAAGATGGTCAGTTATCCAAACGTGGATTGTCTGATGAAGAGTACGATAACTGTCTGTGGTTTGGTAACACAGATCCTTTCATGCGTAGAAAGTTAGTTGACTTTAATCTTGGCAGTCGTAAACAGATTGGAGAATACTTGATTGACTTTGGTTGGAAGCCAGAAAGATTTACACCTACTGGTCAGCCTATTGTAGATGAAAAAACTTTATCAGAAGTTACACACATACACGAAGCTAGTCTCATTGCAGAGTTTCTTTTGTTACAGAAACGTATAGCACAGGTTGATTCGTGGGTTAAAGCAGTTGAAGAAGATGGTAGAATACATGGCTTTGTTATACCTAACGGTGCTATCACAGGTCGCATGACACATCGTAGTCCAAACACAGCGCAGATTCCTAGCTTACGTCAGCCTTATGGCAAGGAGTGTCGTGCATGTTGGACAGTAGACGAAGGTAATGTCTTACTAGGTATTGATGCGTCAGGTTTAGAACTAAGAATGTTATCTCACTATATGAAAGACGAGGAGTTTACAAATGAAATACTTAACGGAGACATACATACCGCTAATCAAAAGCTTGCAGGACTTAAATCAAGAGATCAGGCAAAGACATTCATCTATGCGCTTATGTACGGAGCAGGAGATGAGAAGCTTGGAAGCGTGGTTGGTGGAAATAAATCAACTGGTAGAAAGTCTAGACAACTGTTCTTTGATAATAAACCATCATTTAAAACTCTTAGAGATAGAGTTACGAGAGCAGCAGCAAGAGGCTTCGTCAAAGGATTAGATGGTAGAAAATTATTTATACGCAACGCACACTCAGCTTTAAATACTTTATTACAAGGAGCAGGTGCGATAGTTATGAAGCAAGCACTTGTTATATTTGACAAGCATTTACGTGAAGCAAACCTAAAGTATAAGTTTGTTGCTAACATCCATGATGAGTGGCAAATGGAAGTACCTAAACAAACAGCAGAACTAATAGGTGCAATGGGTGTTCGATCTATTATAGAAGCAGGACAAGTTTTTAATATGAACTGTCCTTTAGATGGTGAATATCAATATGGAGGGAACTGGAGTGAAACACACTGATATAACTAAACATGATATACAACAGGCAGAGATACTTGCTAAAGAAATGGGAGAATTAAAAAATTCTATAACAAAAGGACAGGGAAATATACATGGATTTTTAGGAGAAATAATTGTAGCTAAATTTTTAGATATAAAAATATCTAACACTTATGATTACGATATGATATTTAAGGATATAAAAATAGATGTTAAAACTAAACGAGTAACTACTCCTCCTAGAGATTATTATGAGTGTTCAGTTGCTGCTCTTAATACTAAGCAACGCTGTAATATATATGTATTTACACGCATTTTAAAAGACAGGACTCAGGGATGGATATTAGGATATATAAATAAAGAAGACTATTTTAAAAAAGCTACCTTCCTTAAAAAAGGAGAAGTAGATCCTTCTAATAATTGGAAAGTTTCAACAGACTGTTATAACCTTCCAATAAAAGAATTAAATAACATAGAGGAGCTGTTAAGTGAAACACACTAATAAAGATTGTATTAAATGCGGAGTAAAATTAACAGACGATAATTGGTATATCGCTGCAAAAAAAATAAAAATGTATCAATGTTCTTCGTGTTATCAAAAAATCGCACTTAAGTTTTCAAAAAAAACAAATCCAGAAAGAATGTATGTTAACGGTAAGTATGTACCAAAAGACCATCCTTTATATAAAGCAGGCAGATATAAAACTTTTGAAGGTGCAGCCTTCTCATCTTTATCTGGCTATGAAAAATCTAACGAAGGTTATGTATATGTTATAACTAATCCTTGTTGGAAAGGTTGGGTTAAAGTTGGTATGGCTATTGATGCAGAGGACAGATGTAAACAGTATCAAACCTCTAGTCCTTTTAGAGACTACGCATTAAGGTTTAAGAAATACTTTGACGATAGACGAAGTGCTGAACAACAAGCACATAAGAAAATAAAAAATATTTGTAAAGATAACAATGGAGAATGGTTTAAAGTTTCTATATCAGAAGCTAAAGAAATCATACAGTCAATATGAAAAAACTAGATACGTTAGTAGAAGATATATACGACAAGCTATCTGTACTATCAGATGGTGAGTCACTAAACATAGACGATAAAACTATTGATGCTTTTGGTGAGTCAATGAAAGAAGTTCTTTCTCATTGGGCTAACCCTAGACCAAGAGATAGTGGTACGTTACGCATGTCTAACATTGGTAAACCTATGCGTCAGCTATGGTATGATATGCGTTCAGAAAGTAAGACAACTGAAAGAATTAAACCCTCTGTCTTTATTAAATTTCTATACGGACATCTACTTGAAGAGGTACTTCTGTTGTTAGTTAAGATAGCAGGACACAAAGTTACCGATGAACAAAAAGAAGTTTCTGTATCTGGTATTAAAGGACACATGGACTGCGTTATTGATGGTGAAGTAGTGGATATTAAGACAGCCTCTAGTTTCGCGTTTAAGAAGTTTTATAATAAAACCCTAGCCGAAGATGATATATTCGGTTATCTCCCTCAGTTGGCAGGCTACGAGGCTGCTATGGGTACAAACAAGGGTGGTTTCTTAGCCATGAACAAAGAGTCAGGTGAAATAGCATTATATAGACCTGATTCTTTCGATAAACCTGACATAAAAAACAAAATAAAAACAGTTAAAAAACTTATAAAGGTAGACACACCACCTGATTTATGTTATAATCCTGTACCAGATGGAGCAGCAGGTAACATGAAGATAGGTAAAGGATGTACTTGGTGTAGACATAAGTTTGAATGTCATGCAGATGCTAACGAAGGCAAAGGATTACGAGTGTTCAAATATGCAGATAGATATTCTTATTTAACTAGAGTAGTAAAAGAACCTAGAGTATTGGAAGTTACTAAATGAACGGAAGAAAAGCAAAAGCACTAAGAAAACGTAGTAAAGAACTATTAGTAGAATGGTTACGTTCTGTTGTTCCTGAAGGAGAAGATCTTACTAAGATACATACAGGAAACATACACGAGTTTATGCCTGCTGAAACACACATCTATGCTAATCGTAAGTTTTTATTAAGTGCTTATTCTTTACGTTGGTTTTATAAAAAATTAAAACGTAACCCTGATGCAACTTTATACGAGTTACTAAACGAACAGAATGTAAAATCTAGTACTGGTCATTGGGTTATCTAATGGCTAAAAGAAAACCTAGAAAAGTTAGACCAAGAGAAAAGAACGTACCAAAAGGATACGATAGTAAGTGGGAGTACGAGTTGCATAAAGGTATATTAAATAACTGGAGTCATCACACTAACAAAGTACCTTATGTAGTAGAGCATACTTACGAACCTGACTTTGAAAAAGATAAAATTATTATAGAAGCAAAGGGTAGGTTCTGGGATCACGCTGAGTACAGTAAGTATTTGTGGATTAGAAAGTCATTACCACATACAATGGAACTTGTGTTTATATTTCAAAAGCCATACGCTCCAATGCCTGCTGCTAAGAAAAGAAAAGACGGAACAAAACGAACACATGCTGAATGGGCTGAAGCAAATAATTTTAAATGGTATACTGAAGATACCTTACCGAAGGAGTGGAAGTAATGATTGATTATAAATTCAACGAACACAATACAATAGAACAAATAAAAAGATACATAGATAAAACATACGAACAACACTATGCTTCTGGCAAACAGCAAGCAACAGAGATGGTTATAGATGCAGGACACGGAGATGGTTTCTGCATGGGTAACATTATAAAATATGCTATAAGGTATGGTAAGAAACCTGACTCTGTTACTGGAGAATATAAAAATCAAGGTGACTTGTTAAAGATTATACACTACGCTATTATAGCTCTACATTTATGGGTAGAGGATAAAACACATGATTAGCAGATTACTTTACATGATACCTTTTATAGGTATGTCTGTTGGCTGTTATTTTTTATTTAGTAATGACATCGCAGTAGCAAGTGTGTTAGCTTTGTTAGGAATATTACAAGCTAGTATTTGTTTAGGTTTTTTATTTTTACAAATGCTATTAGCAGGAATTGATGGAACACTAGAAGTAGAGGTACAACTATGGGATGCACTTATGCCTGTTGTTTTTCTTATGATAAGCTTTACTTCTTTTTTATATTTAACACTAAACATTTTACAAGAGACATAACATGACACAAACAAACAACGCAGAGTTACCCACAAACTATCAACAATTTATACACCTTAGTAGATATGCAAGGTGGAACGAAGAACATCAACGTAGAGAAACATGGAGCGAAACTGTTTCTAGATATTTTGATTTCTTTGAAAATCATTTAATGAAGAAGCATAACTTAGACATCATTACATGGAACGGAACTAGAAAATATTTAGAAGAAGCTGTACTTAACTTAGATGTTATGCCAAGTATGCGAGCATTGATGTCAGCAGGTAAAGCATTAGAGCAAGATAACGTTGCAGGTTTTAACTGTAGCTATGTAGCTGTCGATAACGTCAGAGCCTTTGATGAAACGCTATACATACTTATGTGTGGCACAGGTGTTGGCTTTAGTGTAGAGCGTCAGTATGTTAATCAACTTCCTGATCTACCTGAAGAACTATTCAATACAGATACAGTTATTAAGGTAGCTGATTCTAAGATTGGGTGGGCAAAATCCTACAAAGAACTACTCTCGTTACTATACGCAGGGCAGATTCCCACATGGGATGTGTCTAACATCAGACCTTATGGTGCTAGACTTAAAACATTTGGTGGTCGTGCTAGTGGTCCTGCTCCACTTGAAGAGTTATTTAATTTTACTATCAACATATTCCGTGATGCTATTGCAAAAGGACAGCGTAAGCTTGTGTCCATAGACTGCCATGATTTGATGTGTAAGGTCGCAGAAGTCGTAGTCGTAGGGGGAGTAAGGCGAAGTGCTTTAATCTCTCTCAGCAACCTCTCAGACAATCGTATGCGCAATGCCAAGTCAGGTGCTTGGTGGGAAGACAATCAGCAGAGAGCGTTATCTAATAACTCAGTAGCATACACAGATGCTGCAGAAACTGGTGCGTTTATGCGTGAGTGGTTGTCTTTGTATGAGTCTAAAAGTGGTGAACGTGGTATGTTTAATCGTCAAGCTGCAGAAAAACAGGCAGCTAAGAACGGTAGACGAGAAGATTATGAACACTTTGGTTGTAATCCTTGTAGTGAGATTATTCTACGTAACAAACAGTTCTGTAATCTTACTGAGGTTGTGGTTAGACCTGAAGATACAACAGCTACTCTTAAAGATAAAGTAGAACTTGCTACCATACTTGGTACGTTTCAAGCTACCTTAACAAACTTTAGATACTTGACAAGTAAATGGAAACAAAACACAGAAGAAGAATCGTTACTTGGAGTATCACTTACAGGTATCATGGACAATAACGATATGGTAACTGGAAATAATATAGATTTAGAATATCTTAAAAACTATTCAGTATCTGTTAATAAGTTATGGGCTAAGAAGCTAGGTATTCCCCACTCCGCAGCAATAACCTGTGTGAAACCTAGTGGAACAGTTAGTCAACTGGTCGATAGTGCTTCAGGTATTCACACTAGACATAGCCCATACTACCTACGTACTGTCAGAGCAGATAAGAAAGATCCGTTAGCTAAACTAATGGTAGACGCAGGTGTATATCACGAAGATGATCTTACTAAGCCAGAGCATACCTATGTGTTTTACTTCCCCATGAAGAGTCCTAAAGGCTCTCTCACAAGGAAGGACTTCACAGCTATACAACACTTAGACCTTTGGAAAGAGTATCAGGATAACTGGTGTGAGCATAAACCATCTGTTACTATCTCAGTTAAAGAGAACGAGTGGTTAGACGTAGGTGCTTGGGTATATAAAAACTTTGATGATGTATCAGGTATCTCGTTCTTACCATACTCAGATCACTCATACAAGCAAGCTCCTTATCAAGAGATTACTTATAACGAGTATCGTAAGTGGTTAAAGAAAACTACAGACGTAGTAGATTGGTCTAAGATAACAGAGTACGAAACAGAAGATAACACTGAGAACACTAAAGAGCTTGCGTGTAGCGCAGGTACTTGTGAGATTATTTAATATGGAAAAGAAAACAGAAGCAAACTTAATAAGTTTTAAAGTACTTCTTAATCGTGACAATCAGCTAATAACAGAGATGTCTGTATTACCTGAAAAACATATTGATAAGTTATTTCATGTTGACGAAGCTTGGATCGTGCGTAATGTTATAAACAAAAGTAAAGACAAACTACATAACATGCACGATTATCTTCAATCAGAATTACAAGCTTTGCAAGAAATGTAAAGGTTAACTTCCTTGTTTAATATTAATTACAGAGGAGCTGCCTCCGTTAGTAGTAACTCTGTTTACTTTACCTTCTTGTTCAATAGTTATACTGTATGAACCATCTTTAGATACGTTCATCTCTAGTGTATCTTCTATAGATCTTAAGAACTTTAAGTTTGTGTCAGTAACAAAGGTACTAATCTGGGTGTCACCATCATAGCCTACTGCAGTACCTTTTACTCCATCTGCAGACAGAGCTTTGTTTGCTTTACCTAGCTCGTCAACTTCTTGTATGACATCAAGTAGATCTTCAAGGAAGTTACCTGCTAGGTAGTCTATGTCTAGCTCTGTATATTCTAAATCATCTTCAGCTAAATCATCCTGTTCTAGCTCGTCAAACTCTAAGAAGTCTACGTCTAATAGATTATCTACAGCAGCAACTGATTCGTCTGTTTGAATCTCTTTAGTCTCTGGAGGATTTACAATGAGCATATTGTCAATCATATCTAGTGTTAGGTCTAGTATAACTGAAGGAGTTGGTGCAGTTTCAAAGTTGTATACTGTAGTAGCTTCATAGGCTTTGGTAAGGACTACCTGTCCTAGTGCTGTGTCTACAGTTATCTCACCACTAGAGTTACCAAACTCATCAGGGAGTAGAATCACTAAAGTTTCTCCAGTTTCTTTAACAGTCAGTGTGAAATCTGTGCCTCTAATTCCAATGGTAGCCGCATTGGTACGGATAGTAATATTATCTTTAGGTATACGTCTTTTAGTTTTAGAACTTATGAACCTGCCAGTACCTTTCACAAACGACAAAGCCATTGTAGATTTAGCTGGATCAGGATCAAACACAAACTTATCTATAGTTACATTGCTGTGTTCTGTTAGACGTATCGTTGTATCATCTCTAAACGTAACACCCATTCTGCCTTGCGCAGTTTCTAGTTTGTCCATAGAGTTAAGCGAGAAATCAATCTCGCTCTCATAAGGTTTATCTCTTACTACTCTGGTGTTTCCGTTTAACTGTGTAATGCTTCCAATATCAACATCCAACGCTTGTGCCTTGATCGTCTTGGTTAATGCAAACTGTACCGTTAGAACCAGTAGAAGTAACTTTAAGCCAGTCATTATCTTGTGTGCTTTGCTGATCCACATCGAAGGCTCTTGAGCTTCCTGTGTGTGTAAGGTGAAAATACCCCTGCGCATAACCGTCTCCATCATAGTTTACTGTGTTACTGTCACCATCTATATTCATATAGTTAGTTGCTGAGTCTACATCAATGTCAGCGTTAATAGTATTACTAGAACCCTGTACAGTCCAATCTATATCTGCACCACTTGCTAAAGCTGCAGTAGCTAAATCAAGTGTGAAGGTGTTGGTACTGCCTGTCACTTGGACATTAACGTTAGAACCATCTGCGCCAAACGCATTGGTTGGATCCATCTTAGATGTAAACGTGTTAGTGTCACCATCAAAGTTAAAGTAACCAGTGTATGTATCTGCGTACATATCCCCTAAGAACTTGTTAGTATCTCCTATTTGATTTATATCTAATGTCATTGAGGTTCCATCAAGATCTAATGCAGTCATTGAACCTGCTACTGCAGTAAGACCACCTATAATGTTACCACTACCTAATTGCTCAAGATCTATGTTAGCTGTAGCTCCTACTTGATCCACAAAGATCTCGTTGTCTGAAGCTAAAGTGCTAAACGATACTAACACCAACAAGCTAATTAATTTATTCATATTTCCAATACCCCCTAGTAATTCCTACTTTTATTATTTCTAATACACCTGCCTCTATTGCTTTCTGCAGAGCTATAGCACTACTTTCGTTTGCTGCAATACCTCCTTCTGCTTCAATCAATTTTGTTCCTTCAGATATAAATCTAAATATATCCTGTGAAAGACTTGCCGATAACACACTCTTAGTTACCAATGTTTCAATCAATACTTCGCCTGTCGATACAGACACAAGACGTAATGAAATCGTAATCAAGTCTTCTCTATATTGTTTTGCAGATCCTAAACCTAACGCTCTTGCTCCTGTTCCTCCAGAATAAACATTAGCATCATAGCTTAGTACACCTCCTTGTATTATCAATCCTGCCAGTAATAACGGTTTTACCGTGCTATCTTCGTCAAATGAATCTCTTGTAGATCTTATGAGCTGACGTTCTTTTGTCAAGCTGTCAAGTCCTACACGTTCTGCAACTTGGAAAAACTTCCCATCTGCTGCGTGTTTTAAAGCCCTGATAAGAAATGCTTCAGGAGCTTGAGTAATTGCTGTACTAAATAAAGCAAACTGTCCGTTGCTTTTGCGCTGTCCTGTTTGATCTCTAAAGCTATTAGGATAGATAGCTATAACAGGCTTACGTTTTGCAGCAGGTATATTCTTTAGTTCTTCTGATTGTAAATCCATTATAGAAGAACTTTTAATTACTACATTAGGTATACCACTACCTTCTAATATATTACGTGAGGCACAACTAGAAAGTAAAGTCACCGATAGGCACAGTAATATTAGTTGTACCACCTGTTTCGTCTGTAACTGTAAGCGTGATCGTATCTGCTTCAACAACGTATTCAATCGTATTTCCCTCTAAAGTTAATTTGCCTTCTTTCTGTGGTGTCTCTCCGAACAAAGACTCCACCATCTGTCGTGATAGCTGTGCATAGATACGACTTTCTAAGTTTCTTATAAATCTAGCAAGCGTTGTGTTGTCTGCTTCTCTAGCTAACTGATCTGTATAAGCTTTAATCTCTTCTTTAATTGTAGCTTTTCGAGTAGCTTCTTGGTTCTCAATAGTAAGGTAGTGGCTCGATGTATTTATTCCTGAGAAGCTAGGACTTTTAAAACTGTAGATTAATTGATCGGCTTTAATATGAGACACAAAAAAAATTATTAGTAACGTCCAACTAATAACTAAAAGTTCTTTATCTTTTTTTAGTTTCATTTATTGTATTCTCTTTTTTAAGTTCTAGTACAGTATTTACTTTCTGCTGAAGTCTAATCATATCTTGATCTAATAAACGTAACTGATCTGTAAGTCTTATAATAGTTACTTTCATCTCTTGTACAGCAGGATCTATTTTGTTGGTAATTGTTTGCCACACAAAGTATACAAAGTATCCTAGTCCTACGACCATTACTACAGGAAATCCGAAGTCTGATACTACTTGTACAATATCCATTACTTAAATTTCTTTTGTATGTATTTTATCCCTGCGTATATTGATAAACCATAGATAGCAAATAGACTAAGCGATCCAAAGACTATAAAATAATCAGAAGGATAAAGATAGATAAGACCAAAAATACCCTCTACTGCTGCTTCTACGTCACCTATTGGTGCATAACTAATCTCTTCTTGCATCTATACGTCCGTCCTCTACAAAATTTTCAGCTCTAGATATTCTATCAAGATCAGGTGATAAACCTAATGCACTACTAACACTAGTATCTATACGAATCATATCGTTATTCATAGTAGAAGCTCTGGTAATTAACATTTTTGAGATAGCCTGTACTGTTTGTATCTCACCTACTAAACCATCCATTAACTGTTTCATCACAAGGAATATAAAATAAGCCATAATAAGACCACCTGCTACAGGTAATCCTAGTTCAGCTATTAGTCCAAAGATACTTTGCACTTGTTACCACTTAACTTTATTAGCCCAATAAGCTGCAGACATTTTACCTTTCTTAATATTCTTACCGTGTCTAGCTTTGAAAGATTTACGTTTCATCTTCATACGTCTTGACTCACCTGCTTTAGGTTTACCTGCGGTCTTAGCTCCTTTCTGTCCAAAGCGTATTGTTTTAATCTTATCGCCTTCTTTAGCTACAACAATATGAGATTTTTTAGGATGACTAGGTGTGCGTTTAGGCTTGTTAAATCCTGAGACACCTGCTCTCGCAAGTCTTGAATCTTTTTTCTTAGCCATTATTTCTTTTTCCTCTTTGTTGTTTTCTTTTTATGAAGACCGTGCCGAGCATGTTGCTTACCTTTTTTAGTAGCTTCACGTTTCTTTTTATTAGCTGCTGCAAGTTTCTTCCTACCTGCAGGACTAGACTTAAGCTTTTTAATTTTTGCAGATGGAGCATATACTTCGCCAGTTTCAGAAGATTTCTTACCACTAGCGGTGCGCCACTTTTGCTTTGTCCACTTCTTTAAAGACTTCTGAGACTTCTTAAGTGCCATTACTTACCTACCTTTTTCATAGCCATCTTATGTGACTGTGTAAAGGTCTTACCTGCTTTCATTAACTTACGCATCTCAGCCATATGTTTAGATGTATGATGCACAGAATGTTTCTTTAGCGTATCTTTTTGACGCTGAGTAAGTTCTTTAGTAACTTTCTTACCTTTTTTATACATAGCTCTTTTCTTAGGTCTACCTACTTTAGAACCATATGTTCCTTTTCCCATTGGCATTATTTGTATCCTCCGCCTTTTGCTTTATATTGTTTAGCTAACATCTGTGCTTTTCTAGCACTCCATTGACCTGCTTTTCCACCTTTACTACCTGCTTTAATCCTGTTAAAAAGATTCTTACGCATAGTAGGTTTAGTATAATTACCTGCTTTGTTTACGGTTGATTTCTTTTTCTTCTTGACTGCCATAATAATCCATTTGCTCTTTTAGTTTTATTTGTTGTTTTCTAAAGTTAAATTTGGTTCTGTTTCTAGTCTCTTGTTTCCTAGCTTGATTTCTAAATCCACCTTTCCTCATAAATCTAAATCCTTTAGTGCGTTAAGTTTATCTTTGGCTTGTGCAAGTTTGTCTATCTGCTGATCTATAGCTTCTATAATATCAGGATGTTCTCCAACACCTGCACTGTTGTTAAAGTATACGTCAATGTTAGCTTCAGCTTTAGCTATCTCACCTTTGTACATAGCTTCTAAACCTTTATATAATCTGGTGTGGCATATGTTATTCATTAGTCTTTGTCCTTAGTAGTATTAGAAGCTCCAAAGTAAAAAGATATAATGGCACTTGCAAGTCCTCCAAGATAACCTAAAACTAAGTTAATTAACGCTTCGCTGTTCTGCTCTGGAGGCTGGACGGTGATTAAGAAGATGTAACCCATAAATCCACCAACTACAGTTAAACCCATGATACGAGATGTCCAGTCTTTAGAAAACTTTCCTCGCGCATCTTGAATGTCAGCAGTTTCTAGTGCGTATAGATCAACATCTAGTTCCTTCATTCTAACTTCAAAATCTTTATCAATCTTTTTAAGTTCTGCAAGTTGTTCAGGTGTAGCAGCTTGTACTGCTGCTTCTATTTTCTTAGGTGTTGGCTCACAACCAAGAGCATCAGCAACCATATTAGCTGCCATTGATCCCATTGGACCGCCTAGTGCTGTTCCTATTGTAGGAGCTACTGCACCTATAATGTTCTTTACATTTTTAAGTAGATTCAATTTCATTTTTTTCCTCGTTGTTAAAGCGTATACTTTCGTTAGCTAAAATATCTTCTACCGATTGCATCGCTATTTCTAATGGCATGTCAGGCATACTTTTCAAGTGTGCGTTTAACATTTCTTCATAAACTTTTCTAAACTTGTCACGTTTAATCCATGCTAAGTCTTGTTTAGTTCTCATCTTACAGTCTATCCGATAAGCTCTATCAAGATCATCTTCTAGATACATAATAAATATATCATCCGTTAACAATCATCTGCTCCAGTCTGTCTGATCTGTTACCTACTTGTCTAGCCCAACGACTATCAAGCATCTCTTTGCCTGCGGTTGTATAGTCACCTGCTTCCATAGCAGCTAAAAATTTTTTAAAGTTTAGTAACTTTGTCAAACCTAGATTAAAGATCATATTAATAATTGCACGTTGTCTAACGTCTGTTAAATCTGCAAACCACTTGAATACTCTAGTTGCTTCTTCTTCACAAATTGTTATATCGTTGGCAAGAAGATAGTCAGACTCATCCATAGTGATACCACGCTCTTCAATATTTCTACCTACACCTAGCGTTAAAAATCCTGCCGAGCATTTGTAAGGTCGTAGTTCTACACCTTCGTCACGTTTAAGTTCTTCAATTAGTTTGTCTTTGTTCATTCATAACCTCTTTTCGTTTTTCTAGTATAGCTCTAAGGCTAGGTCTAGTTGTTTCAAAAAATGATTCGCCTGCGTACATATTATTTCTATCTTCTGGATCTTCTAGAGTACCTTCTGCTAATTTAATTCTTCCACCTTCTTTTAATTTTTTTCTATCAGATAATTTTTCTTTAATTTTTCCATCTTTAAAAGAAGTTTTATCTGTATTATTTCTTATATAATATATCCAATCAGGTACAGTTTCAAAAGGTCTAAGTGCTTCTAACTCTTCTCTTTTACTTAATTTATTTATATTAAAATTAATAAGAGGTTTTTTACCTCTATACTTATCTCTTATTTGGTCGTTTACATAAGCCTGTACTTCATAATTAAAAACTTCATCTCGACCTACTTGATTTACAAACTGAGGATTATTTCTTACTAATCTTTCAGTTTCGTTATTTAATAAATAATAAGGATCAAATGAATTACTGTATAAATATTCTTGTCTTTCTCTTTTAGAAATACTTAATTTTTTTAAAGTTGTTTCTATATCAACCATGTCCATTCCTAAAATTCTAGCAGCAGTTGTAGTTTCTTTTATTTTAGTTCTTATTTTATATTTATCGTTATTATATTTATCTACACGTTCAGCAAGTTCGTCAACAGTATATTCTTCTACAGATAAATCATTGTTAAACTTGCTTGTTATATTTTTATCTGCTCTAACCCATGTAGATGTTGCCTGTTTAAAATTAGACTCTAAATCAAACTCTTGCATTTTTATACCTGTTAAGTTTGCTACTAGCTCATTAGCAAAATTTCTTTTATATTCTTTACCAGAAGTCTGATCGTTATAAGAAGAAAGTAAATTAGTCATGTTGGTATAAGTTTTAGGAACAAGTGCTGTTTTAAAAATATATTCAAAAGCTGCCATTTTATTTCCTTCCTGAAGAAAAAGAGGAAACGGACTGTCTGGATTTACATCTTGTAATATTTGTTTTCCAGAAGAAGTTGATCCTTTTATAAAAGCATCTGACACAGCTTGAGGAGCAATTCCGGGAATTATAAAAGGTTCAATAAGTTCAAACATATTTTCTACAACAACATCAGTTGCTTTTTTATTAAATTCTTCAACAGTAATTTTATCATCTATAGCATCTATTGCAACTTTTACTAATAACCTACTTATATCACTGTAAGGATCTAAATAAGTCATATTTACTAAAGAAAGATTACCTGTGTCTGGATCAACTACTGTTGCTGTTCTAGAATATTTTTCATAATCTTTTCTTAAAACTTCCATTGACCATCTTTCAGAATCTGTTATACCATTAATAGCATTAGTTGTTAAATCTGTTACTCCTCCTACTCCCACTAACATACTTCCTAAAACACCTGCTGTTCTTTTTTCTCCTGCTTTTCTTAACACAGAGTTAGAGCTGTTCATTTGTCTAATTCCTAAACCTAAAGCATTTATACTTGTTCTTATTTCTTCATACCTAAAAGCAAAGAAACTTCCAAAAGGAGTATATGCAAAATCTTTAAAGAAAGGAGCTACTTTATTATAGTTAGGCATTGTGTTTTTTACAATGTCAGCAGCTTCTCTATTTAATTTATTGTCGAAATCTAATCTATCTTTTTTAGTTTTTAAAATTGTTTTACCGTCTAATTTATAAGCTTCTTTTAATATTCTTTTCTGATCTTGAAAATAAAGAATTTTAAAAAAGTTATCTGAACCAACATATATTTCTTGTGCTTTTCCTACTACATTAGATGCTTTAGTTGAAGTTTTTCTTACTGTTGTTTTAGTTCCTTCAAGAAGTGCGTTGCCTGTAGGATCATTCTTAAAAAAGTTTCTAGCTTTTCCTACCCAAGCTCCATCTCCTGCAGCTTTCATAGTTGCTTTTAATTCTGAAACTACGACAGATGAATTAATTACCCCCTCTTTAATTAACATCTTTTCAAATACTTCTAGTTCTGCATCACTCTTATTAGCAATAGTTAAAGCTAAAACTCCAAGAGATTTTTTAGCTTCTTGAAGATTATTAGGCACTCTTCCGTTAGCTAATAAAAACAAAGGACCTGCCATAAAGTTTCTTATCTGTGTAGTGTTACTCAATACGGTAGAGTTAACATTTGCAGCAGCTTTAAAAGCTACGAAAGGAGCAACTAATGCTTGACCAAACGCATTATCTTCTACAATAGACTGAAAAATATTTTTTCTTGTTCCTGCTATGTTACGAAAAACTTTTGCAAGTTTAGGAGTTGTATAATAATCATCAAGCGCACCTAGTTTAGGAAGAACTAAATTTTCTGCTGTACCTGTAGGACTAGACGTATTTTTAAGACCTATACGAGTATTATATCTTCCTTTCTGCGCACCTTTAAATAAAGAAACACCTTCGCCTAACTCTACAAAAGTTTTAAACATCTTATCTGTTTCAATGTACTTAGATAAACCTCTTACAGTAGCTATAATTTGTTGTTGAGGATCTGTTACTTCTCCATAAAAAGCTCTAGCTTCTTTAGACAACTTTTGTTTTTTTGAAAATAAATTTTTATGTATGTTTCTATATGCTCCAGATGCACCTTCATCAAAAATATTTAAATTTAACATGTTTCTTTGTGCATTTTTATTTTTTATCATACCATCTACATATTGCTGTGCTGTATAACGATACACATCTTTAACACCTGCTACAGCTTTAAAATTTTTTATGTTGTCTTTTACATGTTCTCTAAAATATCTATTATTAGTTAAGTAATCAACATAATTATTTTGAACTGTTTTTGTAGGTTTCCAATACGGACTAATAAAAAATTCATATTGAGTTTTTAAATATTTACCTAAGTTAGCTTCAATTATAGCTTTAACTTCAGGACTAATAAAACCATCTTTAGTATTCATAACAGTTGCAGACATTGAATCTATCTGCATCCTTATATTTCTAACTGAGTTTGCTACTGCTTCAGGTAATTCTTTTAAATCTTTTTCAAAATTTAAACTTTTAAGAAGAGGTAATCCTGAATCTTCAAACTCTCCTGTTTCTCTATTAAATTTTTTAGCTTGTGCTGAACTTGCTTCTTTACTAGCTTTAACTTTTGGATAATTTTTAGTAATTATATTTCCAATATGCTCCCAAACTTTTTTAGATGTGTCTAACTTTTTATCTTTAATTTTTAATCCTTTAGAAACCATTATTAAATTATCTATTTCTTCACCTAAATGTTTTACAGCTTTTTCAATACCATAACTATCTTGTGCCATTTTTTGATCTGCGGTTTCTTTTACTGCAGTCATTTGACGAGACAACGCTCCTCCAGATTTAAATACAGGAAGAATTATATTTTCCATCATACTATGTAAAAAATTACCAGTTTTAGCTTCGCTAGGATTGTGTAAAATAGCAAACTGCTCTACTGCTTCAGGTTTAAGTTTACCTTGTGAATCTCTTATTTCTGCTGCTCTGCCTTTATAACTAGAGTTAATTGTTTTACCCATAAATAAAATAGTTTTTTCTGTTCCTGCTTTAATTCCTTTTAAAAGACTAAATGCTGAAACTGCAGATGCTTTTAAACCTGCGCCTAAACCTACCCATGTAACAGCTCCTTCTAAAGCCATATCTAATCTAGCTTCAAGTTCAGAAGAAGAATCATCTGTAGATAAAAAAGTAATTACATCGTCAGCAAAACCATCATCTTGAGCCATCATACTACCTACTATTTTAGATAGCCTATCTTCATAAGGATTTAATAAAACTTGTGCAGTTAATTCAGCAGAGGGTGCATATCTTCCAAAATTTAAAGTTCCTTTAGCAAGAACTCCTAAAAATCTTTTTGAAAGCTTACCGCTATTTTTTGCTGTCTCAACAAACTTATCTGCTTGTTTTACCCAATTTGGCGCACGAATAAACAAATCTGCACCTGCTTTTAATTTTGTAGTTCCTACTATAAAAGGAGCTATATCTCCTACTGCAAAAGAAGTAAGCCTTCCTAATTTACTTGTAGGTCTAGTTCCTTCTATTCTAAAATTAGATAGTTCAGTTTTATTTTCTGGAAGTATTCCATTTATTAAATCTTTTTTATACTCGTCAGGCAAAGAATCAATAGCAATTACAGCTTCAGTTAAACCGTATTTAGTTGTTATTCCTTTTGGATCTTTTGAAAATTCTTCCCAAGTTCCTTTATATCTTCCTTCTTTTACAGCTATTTTATGAAACTCTCTAATTTTAGAAAGATCACCAGTAGGTTTTATTTTATCTCCTACAAACTTATTAGCTAAGTAAGCTACATCTGTTAAAGCACTTCTTGTTAAATTAAAACCTTTTTCTGGTTTTTTAAATCGTTTTATTTCTTTTAATTCTTGACGAGCTTCTCTTTCAATTTTTCTTTCTTTAGTTTCTTCTTCTGTTCTTAAACCAGAAAGAGCAAAGTCTTTTATACTAGAACCCATTTTAATAGTTTGATCTTTATAACGATCTAGTTTTTCTGCAACAGAGCCTATTGTCTGAACAATTTCTTCTGCTGTGTCATACCCTAAAAAATCATCGCTTTTCTCTTCTATAACAGGATAGTTACTCATACTGAGAGGTCTGCTAATTTCAGATATTTCTTTTTTTAAAAATTGTTCTTTAAACGTTTCATAAGTATATCTTTCTTCTAAATATAGTTTATCTTTTAATCCTTGTGTATAAACAGCGTTAGCTAAACTTTCATCTGAACTAAACAAATTTTTTACAGATGGATTATTTTTTAAATATTCATCTTTTGTAATTGCTTGAAAACTCATTTTAATTAGTCTACTTTTCTGCTTCAGTTATATTAGGAATGTCATATGTTCTGTCTAATTCAACAGCAATATCATAAAGTATATCTTCAATCATTACACCTTCTCTCCTGTACCATTGTGCAGTAACATTTCCACTATTACCATAAGCTGCTGTCATGTCTGCTAAAGTAAGTATTCTAGCTATTGTATCTACAGATTTTATTGATTCAGAATCTAAAAACTCTTGTGCTACTTTTTGTTTTTCAGAATTACCGCTAATTTCTGCAACATCTTTTATATTAGTTAATGTTCTTTGAATTAAATCAGCATTATTTTTAAGTAGTGAACTTGATAATCTACCGTCAAAAGTGTCTGCTTTTAAATTTAATAGCCTAGCTTTATTAGTATTTAAAAGAGCGTTAAAAGTATCATAAGCGTTTCCTTTATTAACATTTTTATATTGTTCAGCTAAAGTAGCTATACTGTATTCTAAACTTAATTTTTGACTTGCTAATGTTGTTCTATTTTCAGGTGTTACTTTTATGTTCTCTAATGCTATTAACTGATCAATTTTTTCTCTTTTCAAATGACCATACATTTTTGTTTGATAAGCTAATACAACTGACGCATCAAGTGGTTTTTCTTTATAATTTAATGTACCTGAAGCAGTAGCTACTCCTCCTGTTGTTACATTTTGAATTTTACGCGAAGTAAAATCTACATATTCTGCTTGCGCTAAAACATTTGAATAAGTAGGATTAGCGTCTTCTCGTTCTATAAAAAGATTAACATCTCTTTCTGTTAATAACTTTACTCTTTCACTTGTACTATAAAAATTTATAATGTTTGAATTTTCTTTTACAGGTAAAGAAGCTAAATATAAACTTGCGCTATCGTGATTTCCATCAGCTATTAAACTTTGAGTTTTATAATTATTCATAAAGTCTGTAGAAGCTTTAGCAGGATTATCCATTGCCTCTTTACCATAAAGACCATTATTTGCTCCTGCTAAAAAATTAGTTACTAGATTTACATCAGGAGATAAAGGTTGTACTTCTGGAGGATCTTCTAACAACTCTATTTTAGCAGAAGCTTCCTTCCTAAGTTTTTCAGAAAGATTAGTATTGTCTCTAGCGTTTATTAAAGTATTTAAAATTTCTTCATACTCTGCGTCACTTTCTTCCTGTGCTTTTTTATCTGCATTAGAAACTAAGTTTGAATATTCAGTATCTCTTAAATTATATAATTTTTCAATACTGTTTCTAGCTTCTTTTAAGTATACATCTTGAGGATTTTCAACATAGCTACCTGTAAGCTGAGTAAATTTTTTAGCTATTGTATCTCTATATCTAGCTTTATTTAAAGAAAGCTTTGCTCCACGATATAAAGGTTCTACAGCAGCTTGTGCTTCTTCTTTAGTTTTTAATTTCCAATCATATAATTTTTGTTGATCTACAAGTTTTGTAAATCTTAAATCAGCTTTTCTTATAGCTTCTTTTCTTGATTCTGCGCTTATTTTTCTGTCATTTGAATACCCTTTTAAAGGAATATTTGTTGTAGCTAATGCTATTTCCTCTATACGCAAACTATCTCGTACTTTTTCTTTATTATCTATATTAAAAATAGCATCGCCATTGTCGTTTATAGAAACATTAACTTTTCCTCCACGACCTTCAATGTCAGATATAAGCTTACCTCTTTCTGTAAATCTTTTATTAATTAAACTACTAGTTATATTTTTTTCATTTTCAATTTTTGCTATATTATTTGCAGTATTTTTAACTAAGTTACTATCTAAAATAGTTTTAGTAAGCAAAGCAGTTCCTGCAACAGCAGCAGCCGTTCTTTTTTTATCTGTATCAGCATCTGAAGATAAACTAGAAGCATAGCTGCTCCAATCAGTTACTGGATTAATTCCTGCAGGAGGTGGTATAAATGCCATATTTTATTTCCTTTCTAATAAACTTAAACTAGAAGACGTAGCTTCTTCTGTAGTAGGTTTGCTTAATAAACTTGTAGGTTCAATATTTTCAATTTCTTTTTGTATTTCAACAGGAACAGAAGATTTACTTATTGTTTGAGGTTTTAAATTTTGAAAAGTTATTTCTTTTTCTGATGCTTCTTTTAATTCTTCTGAATATAACTCAGCATTATCTTTTTCTTCTCCTGCATAAGTTCTTATATCAGTTATACCTGCTTTTTCTCCCATAGCTAATATCATATACATAGTAGGTTCTTGCAATAATAACATTAAATCAGGAGTCCATTTTCCTGTTTCAAAACCTTCGTAAAGAATGGAAGAACTAATGTCTAATACAGGTACTCCTGCTTCTAAAGCATTTATAGTACTTGCAAACATTTCAGGCTCAATTAAAGTATTAAAAATAAAATGAGTACCTTCTTTTACTCTTGTTATTTTAGGAGGACTTTCCCAATCATAAGCTGCGTTTTTTGAATTTGTTAACGATTGTCCTGCTATAGGTGAGTTTACAACAGCATCCTGCATTATTTTTAAACCTTCGTTAGTTGTAATTTGATCTTGCATTAGTTACTCCGTTTAAGATAGTGTAGGTGCAAATTTTCCTAATCTGTGCCAAGCTTGCCAAGTAGGATCTCCTGTTCCATATAAATTAGAATTAAAATATTGTTGCCAAGTATTAACAGACGATCCTGCGTTAGCAGCTAAAGACTGTATAGGGGGAGGTAAAGGTGTTTGAGAAGATCTTGTGCCTTCTTCTACTCTAGTTCCAAACACTGCTCCTTTTGCACCTGTATCGTCTTCGGCAAATTCTTTATTAATAATAGCACTTGTTGTTGACATTACTGCTTGTTGTCCTGCTGCTGTGCCTAATGTTCCTAATAAAGACTCTCTTGTTTCTGGATCTTTTTGGCTTAACAACCTAGTAGATCCTTCAACATCTTCAGGAAGCATGTTTTGATATTTTTCTATAAGTTTTTTCTCAGTACTAGGATTATTTATAATAGCCTGTATTCCTTCAGTCCATTTTTTATTTGCATCTAAACCGTAATCTAATCGTTTATCGTTTATAAGATTTGAAAATTTACTACCTATATCAAAAGGTCCGCTTATAACATCTAAACTATTAGACATAGCACTCGTAATTCCGTTATGTACAGTTCCTATTCCTTTAGTAGCAACATGAGCAGCATCTGATAACTTACCTGCAGTTTTCATTAAAATATTAGCATCTGGTGCATTACCTAGTTTAGAAAGATCTGTAAGTCCATTAGTAAATTTATTTGCTATAGTAGGCATCATAAAATACAAAGCAAATGTTCCTATCGGTCCAATTTTTTTTGTAAGTTTACGTATTCCTCTACCTATTTTTCTTCCTATTTTTCTTAAAAATCCCATTGTGTTTCCTTTTTTTATAAAATGTTTATATACTAGATGTTTTAGCTAAACTTCTAATTAAATCAGTTAATAACGCATCGTATGTTTTACCTGCATCTCCTTCATTAGCCATTGCAGTTGCTAAAAGCTGTACTTCTCTGTTCTGATAATTTTCAGAAGATTTAAATTTTTGATCTGCTTGATCTCTTAACTCTTGCCAAAGAAAAGCAAGTGATTGACTATTTAAATTAAAAGCGTTCATAGCGTTTTGCATAGCAACTTGATTATCTGCTGCAGTATTAGCAGTATTAACCTGTCTTCTCCAAGCTACGTTAGATTGTTCTACAGCTTGAGCATTTTGCTTGTTCCATTGATCTCTACTAAAAGATAATTGAGCATTTGTTTTATCTATATCAGCTTTTAAAGCTGAATTTGCTTTTTCTAAATCTGCTTCTGTTTGAAAACGAATAGCGTTGTTTGCATTATTTTGTTGTACATTAAACTGTTTCATTGCATTTTGTTGTTGAGCGTTAGTTGTAGAAATTTGAGCAGCTAAACCAGTCATAAACTGCTGTGTTTGATTTTCGCTTGTAGCGTTAAATTGCGATGCTGCGTTTTGAGCAGCTTGATTAGACAACATTGTTTGCTGTTTCATTTGAGCTGTTAAAATATTTGATTGCTGTGTATTAGTAAGATTAGTTAAATCTACTTGTAAAAAAGCTTGAGCATTTTGTATTTGTGCTTTTTGATAAAAATCTGCTTCGGCTAAATTTGCTTGTGCTAATAAAGTAGCATTTTGTATAGTTGCTTGCTGATCGTTAGTAGCTTCTGTTAGTCCTATAGTTTGCATAAACTTACTGTTAGATAAAGTTGTTTGCTGATCTGCGCTAAACTGAGCCATGTCCATTTGAAATACAGAAGTTGCGTTTTGTAAAGCTGTTTGTTGTCTAGCTTGCGCGTTAAATAAATCTATTTTTGATTCTATATCTCTTGATTGAGCTACGCTTTGTTGTATAGCTTGTGCATTAGCTTGTGCAATAGGAACAGCAGACTGTATTATAGCATTAAATAAATTATCTCTGCCTACAGTTGAAGCAGATAAACCGCGTTGCGCTAACATCTGTTCTACTGCTGAAACTGCAGGGTTAGCCCATGTAGGTATGTCTCCATTTTCCATACCTTTTAAAAGACTGTCTAGTTGATTAGATACTAATGCTTCTTCTGGAAGATCGCCAATAACTCCACGTTCTGTTTCTGTAAAATTCATTAAACGATCTTCAAGATTTTCTGGATCGTTACCAAGCTCTGCTATAGCTTCTTCTGACATACCTGCGTTACGTAGTTGTTTTTTAGCTCTGGTAACTTTTGACAAAGTTGTACCTGCTGCTTGAGCTGCTATAGCTGTAGCATTAGGACTAAGCGTACCTATTACTCTTTCAGCTAATGCTCCTTCAGGAACTGTTACGTCTGCTCCACTTATAGGTGCAACACGATCTACTTGTGCAGCTTTAGCGATTGAATCGTCACCAATTGCTCCTGTAGCTGCTGCAATTTGTTCTTGTGGTGTAACTTGTGCAGCTTGCATCTGAGCTGCAGTGACTGCATCAGGTGCTTGAGCTTGAGCTGCTTGTTGAGCCTGTGAAGCTTGTAACGTAGGAGCTGTTATTGTCGGAGCAGCTACTGTATCTACTGCATCCATTTGCATAGTTGCTGCATCTGGTCCAGCTTTCACTTGTTGTGGTGTAGGTATCTGTGGTCCTTGTGCTGTTCCTGCAACAATATCTTGAGCTATCTGTCTAGACTTGTTATCAGGAACTGTAGTATTTTCTGTATCTTTATTAGTTGTATCATCTGCCACAGTATCTTCCCCTGTTTCTGTTTCTATTTGTGTTTGTGTAGGTATAGGATTAGTAACTGGATCATAAGGTGTGTATACATAATCTTCTTCTGCTACTCCAGTTCCACCGTTATTTTTTAACCACTCTTCATAAACTTGTCCAACTGTACCACTTGTAAAAACATTTCCGTCAGCAGATTCATACATATCCGTAGTACGTGGTCCAGACATAACTTTTTTATATTCTGGTGAATTTAAAAAATTTGCATAGTTTTCTTTTGTAGAAGTTGGTCCTTTTATTACACCTATTTCTTTAAGACTAGCTTTATAAGCTTCAGGATAGTTAGCATACAACCAGTTTTGAGTTTCTTCTGCGTTTGGTTGTCTGCCTAAATTATTCATTGCTCGTTGAGCTTCTTGAAAATGTTTATTTCCAAGAGGAAGTGGATTACCGTCTACGTCTGTGTCAAGACCTTCTAATTCTCTACGTTTGTTTTCAAATTTTCTAGCTGCGTCAAGGCTTTGAGGTACTCCGTCTGGATTTGTTCCATAAGTTGTATCTGCATAATTACCACCATCTTCTGATCTCCAAGCATCTCCTCTTGCTCCCATTCCAGAACCAACTGAATAACCAACGACTGCTGCTGCTGCAGCTTTATCTCCTGCTACTCCGAGACTACCTACAGGAGCATCTGGATCTACTGGAGGATCATCTCCTGCGCCTTCTTTATTAAACTGTGTTCCCGGACCAACTCCTGAAAATTTAAGAGGCATAGCTGATAATACAGTTCCTGACTTTCCTGTAGATACTTTACCGCTTACAATATCTTCCATTGCAATTCCGTCTACTGCTACCTCACCTTTTCTTATAAGTGTAGCTGCTACTGCTTTAGCTATATCATCTCTAGTAAGAGGATCGTTACCTACTCCTCCTCTTGAAGTACCTCCAGTTTGAAAATTAAAAGTTTTATTTCCAACTTTAATTTGTGTGTCTATTATATCTACTAGTGCTTTCGTATCTGCAGCCGTTACTGGTAAGCCGTCTGCTTCTGCTTTGTCAAATAAAGGACCAATAACATCTGCTGCCAAATCAAAAGCTTTTGTTGTTCCTTTCCATATAAGTGACAAAGGATTAACTAACGCTTCTACACCGACTGTTAATACATCAACAACTGTAACTTTTTTTCCTGCTGTAACGGCTTTGCTATATAAACTGCCAACTTTATTAGTAATTGACTCTTTTTGAGCAGCAGTTTGATTTAAGTTTAACAGTGCCATATCTGCAGCATCAAGGTTTAAACCAGTATCTGTTCTTTTTACTTCGGTTACTGTTCCTGCTGTAGGAGGTCTAATAGGATAAGTATCGTATGTGTCTTCCATTCCTCCTGTTGATTTTACTCTTTCTGTTACTGTAGTAGTAGTAGAAGGTCTTCCTTTAGTAGTTCCTGTTACTTTAGGAAACGAACTATACATAGGAGGAGATACAGATGCGCTTTCTTGCATATCTCTGTCAGCAGGATCAAAAGGTTTAAACGGAGCTTGTCTTTGTGGCGGTTGTTGAACAGGAGCAGGTTGTTGAACAGGAGCAGGTTGTTGAACAGGAGCAGGTTGTTGAACAGGTTGCTGAACAGGTGTAGAAACTGCAGGTTTTACAGGAGCTTTAGATTTTCCTTGATGTGCAGGATCGTTGCGCCATTGTTCTAAAGCTACTTGATATTCGTCACCTGAGTTATAGTCTCTACGACTTGGTCTACCACCATGAGCATATTTAACTCGACCACCTTTACGATAATCTTTTCTTTTACTTCTGTCTCTTTTACGCGCCATTTAAGTTCCTAATTAGTTTTAACTTCAAAAAGCTTATCAAGTTTTGTTTCCAGTTTACTGAGCATACGCATCACACGATCCATACTGCTTTCCATTTCATCTTTAGTTACATAAGTCCTAGCTACTTCTTCTCTGGTCTTATTTAAGAGTACGTCAATTCTTTTAAGCTCTACAAAGTTCTGTCGAATACTATAGACTACAGGAGCTATGACTAAAGTTATAAGTATGTTCCAAGTTTCTATATCCATATTATGCTACCTGTATATCCCAACAATTTAAATTAGCTGCTACTGTTCTACGTTCTCCGTCACCTTTAAAAGGATAAACCATATGTTGTAACCAACTTGGAAACAAATAAAGCTTACCTACTTGAGGTTGTAGTACAAAGCTCTGTGGAGGCTTTAGAGTCTCTATATCTGTAACGTGCTGTTGACCATAACTAAAGGCTAAATAGCCGTCACAGTCTCCACTAGCGTTATACAAGTTATAGTTTGGAGTACCTGCTGTAGGTTGATCTAGTATTTGTTGTGGTACTTTAGTCCACGTAGTACACGATATACCCATTAATGTTTTAGTTCCGTGACTGTGAATAGGATTATAATCTCTTTCGTAACTGTGTACTGACCACAGCTCATCCATTTCTACACGCTTGTTAGTTTTGTAAGTTGCACCAGTAGCCTGAGAAAAGCGGTTAATATATTCAGCACCCAAACTACATAGTAAGTTAGTAAATTCAGAAACTTTTTCATCGTTATGATCCATTAATAATTGCTGTCCGTGTTGTATCTGACCAACTAATGTGGAAGCAAGCGACTTACGTTTCTTTTCTTTTAAGTAACTATCTAAGTAAGTGTTAAGATTAGTTACTACATCTTCTGATACATCGTGTTCCATTACGAAAACACTAGGCATCGTATGCACTTGTGTTGTCATAGAGTTAACTCGGTACGCTAAAAGATTCGTCTGCTACAGGTGGTACTACAGGATTAGTTATTACTGAATCTACTTGACTAGCAAATACTATATCCCAACTTGATACTGGACAAAGTGCTGTAAGGTCTGCTAGGCTAAATGTGCCTTTAGCTGCTGCGGTAAAATCACCATCAGCGGCTACTGCTGTGTGGCTAAAAGTAGAAGTGTAGTAAGTAGCATCACCTTCACTATCGTTTTCATACTTCATCTCTAGTCTCCATTCCTGTGCCTTACTAGACTTTTCAGATGGTATTGCTTTTGTCATTGTTTTAGTTACTGCCATATCTATTCCTCGTTACATTTACATTTAGGTTGTGTTTTTAATTCTTCGACTTTTGCCGAAAGCTCTTGGACTGCTTTGACCATCATTGGCATTAAAGCACCATAAGCAATATTTTGTTGTCCATCATCATCTTCTGACCAAAATTGAAACCCATCTGCTATTTCAGAATATTTATCTATAACTGCTTTTGCTTCTTGAGCTACAAAGCCGTGATGAGTATTAGAGTTTCTATATGATTCAGTAGAGCCTTCTACATAGTTTTTTGCCCAACTAGGTATATCACCTTCGTCTTTCCATTGGTATGTAATAGGTCTTAAATCAGTAATAAAATCTAAACCAATATTAGAATCTTTAATATTCTTTTTAAATCTTTCGTCTGAAGTACCTGACCAATCTCCAGTAGCTCCTAAAGCAATATGAGAGTTGTTTGATCCATCACCTACAGTAAATCTAGTCAGACCACCACTTGTTAAAGTAGCGTTACCTGTACCGATAACTATTTGATTAGAACCAGTAGCACTATTAGCTTTTGAACGATAACCAATTAAAGTATTGTAGCTTGCAGTAGTATTATTCTCACCAGCATCTTTACCTAAAAAAGTATTGCCCTGTCCAGTAGTATTAGAATCACCAGCATTTGAACCTACTGCTGTATTAAGAAGACCTGTAGTGTTTGCGGCTAAAGAAGAAATACCGATTGATGTATTGTTATGTCCTGTTGTGTTTGCTGTTAATGCACTATGACCAACTGCTGTATTAGCGTTTGCTGTGGTGTTTGCTATTAAAGCAGCAGCACCAACAGCTGTATTGTTAGCACCAGTAGTAGTAGCACTTAAAGAATAATATCCTAAACCGGTGTTACCAGCACCAGTAGTAATGGCATCACCAGCGTATGCGCCAACTAGAGTAACACCTGCCACATTAGCATTTGTGCCAGCGTGATACCCAACATAAGTTGCATCATAGCTGGTTGAAGTTAATCCAGCACCAGCACCAACTGCTGTATTTGAATTACCTGTTGTATTAGCTCCTAAAGCACCATCACCAAGAGCAACATTATTTGTTCCTGTCGTATTCGCATCAAGTGAAGTAGCACCTACCGCAACATTGTTTGTGCCTGTAGTGCTTGATTGCATAGCACTTTTACCAACAGCTACGTTTGTATCGCCAGTTGTATTATCTGCTAAAGCTCCATAACCAACTGCGGTATTATTAGATGCTGTGGTGTTAGTTTGTAAACAAGCCTGACCAACCGCAACATTTGACGCACCAGTAGTATTTGCTGCAAGTGCGTTTTCACCAAAAGCTGTATTATAAGAAGCTGTTGTATTTGCAGCCATAGCACCTTCACCAACCGCTGTGTTTTGAGTTCCTGTGGTGTTTGCTGTTAAAGCATCCATACCAACAGCAGTGTTGTTAGAAGCGGTGGTATTTGCAAGTAAAGCATCTTTACCAATAGCTGTATTACCCGCACCTGTACTATTAGTTTGTAAAGCCGACCTTCCAACTGCAACATTATTTGCTGCGGTTGTATTTCCAGATAAAGATAAAGCACCTAATCCAGTATTACTAGAACCTGTCGTATTTGCATCAAGGGAATTGTTACCCATTGCTGTATTATTAGAACCTGTTGTAAGTTTAGCTAACGCTTGTGCGCCTACACCTGTATTATTATCACCACTTGTAAGATCATCAAATGCTTCATTACCAAAACCTGTATTGTTAGAAGCTGCATCTAGTGTACCTGTACCTGCATCGTTGCTGATAAGCATACTACCTACAAAGTTTGTTTTAGGACCAGTTATGCCTACTGTATTAATTGTAGAAGAAGCTGTAATTGCTCCATCAACTTGTAGTGTAGAAGCCATATCTACCGCACCGTCAATGTCTACGACATCTAGGTTGGCTGTGCCTGCAACATCTATTGCACCACTAATATCTAACGTAGCTGCATCAAGCTCACCGCTTATAGTAAGGTTTCGTACACCTGTATAATCTTTGTTAGAGTCCAATATAACAGCTTTAGAAGCTACTGCCGTACCTATTGCTGTACTACCTATGTCTAGAGCATTAAGCTCTCCTACTACGGCTGTGATGCCGTCTAAGGCATTAAGCTCTTCAGGTGTTGAAGTAACCTGAGTATTACTTGCTGCAGCTAATACAGGAACTGTACCTGATACGTTAGGTAAAGTAATTGTTCTATCTGCTGTAGCATCTACAATAGTAAGTGTAGTTTCGTGTGCATCAGCAGTAGCACCTTCAAATACAACAGCGTTGTTTGCGCTCATAGTAACTGAGTCTACAGTACTAAGAGTACCACTAACTGAAATGTTAGTTGCAGAAAGAGTTCCTGTGCTTGGGTTGTATTTTAAATCACCATCTGATTCTAAACCTAAGTTACCACCGTCTAAGTCTCCACCTGC
>Ga0208643_1000110_pt1 | contig 51990 bp, 70 predicted proteins | sample VirMetDEL_Nov_12_FD_184516 | JGI IMG/M metagenome (GOLD analysis project Ga0208643, IMG submission 184516) | Aqueous microbial communities from the Delaware River and Bay under freshwater to marine salinity gradient to study organic matter... | ecosystem: Environmental > Aquatic > Marine >...
ACAAGTTACTTACAGAGGTTGACCCATTAGTTTCTAACCCTTTGCGTTGGGCAGAACTGACCTCTAATAAGCAGACAGAGTGGTCACAATACAGAACTGACCTATTAAATTTACCACAACAGTCAGGTTTTCCTAATGCAATCACTTGGCCTGTAAAGCCAAATTAGGACATATACAAAGATGCCTCTTTTAGACCTTAAATTTAAAGCTGGAATAAACAAAGAAACTACTCCGTATTCTGAAGAAAACGGCTGGGTAGATTGTGATAAGATACGTTTTCGCTTTGGTTATCCTGAAAAGTTAAATGGTTGGGAAAAAAACTCAAACGAAGCCTTCTTAGGTCAATGCCGTGGAATGCATGAGTTTGTAGCGTTGAGTGGCGAAAAGTTTTTAGGCCTTGGGACAGAATTAAAGTTCTACATTAAAGAGGGGGTTGATTTTAAAGACGTTACTCCAATCAGGCAGACAACATCTGCAGGAGACGTAACCTTTTCTGCTACAAACGGCTCGTCCGTAATTACAGTAGCGGACCCTAATCATGGTTGCGTGGCTAATGACTTTGTTACTTTCTCTGGTGCGGCTTCTTTGGGCGGCAACGTCACGGCAAACGTTCTTAACCAAGAATATCAGGTCACAGAAGTTGTGGATGGCAACACCTATAAAATATCGGCAAGAACCGTCAGCACTATAGAAAGCGTTACAGTTTCTGGTGGCATAAGCGTTACTGCCGTCACTGCTAACGCTAGTGATACGGGTAACGGCGGTGGTAGTGTTGTAGGAACCTATCAAATTGGTACGGGTCTTAATAGCTCGGTGTTTGGCACTGGTTGGGGCGCGGGAGTTTGGGGTGGTACAACTACGGGCGCTCTTACTACAACGGTAAACGAGGGCGGTACACTTTCTGATAGTGACACCACAATCACCGTAGCTAACACTACGGGTATTGTAGCCAGCGATATCGTTTTAATAGATGACGAACTTATTCTGGTAGGGGGTATAAGCTCTAACGACCTAACAGGATGTACCAGAGGACACAAAGGCACTACTGCCGCTACTCACGCAGATGGTTCTTCCGTTCGACTTGCAACAGGTAACGCGCTTACAGCGGATAATTTTTCTGGCTGGGGATTGGCTCTTGTTTCAGGAACAATTACGCCATCTGCAAACCTACGCATCTGGACACAAGACAACTTTGGCGAAGACCTGTTGTTGAACGAAAGAAACGGTAGGATTTACTATTGGGATAAAACCAACGGTACAGGCACACGAGCTAAGTTCCTAACAGACAGCGCCTTGGGCCTCGGCACACGGACCTCGGTTCCTACAATAGCCACACAGGTTCTTTTGTCTGACAGAGACAGGCATGTAATTGCCTTTGGCGCGGATGGTCTTGGTCTTACGTCCTCTTCAACTGATGGTAGTGGCATCCAAGACCCGTTGTTAATACGGTTTAGCAGTCAGGAGAATCCTGTCGATTGGTATCCTACCTCTACCAATACAGCGGGTGATTTGCGTATAAGCTCTGGCTCCAAGATTATTCAAGCTCTTGAAACTCGGCAACAAATACTGGTGTTTACAGACGTTTCTATTCACGCGATGCAGTTTCTTGGGCCACCGTTCACCTTTGGTATAAACTTAATTTCTGAAAACATTACCATCGCTAGTCCCAAGGCGGCGGTTGCGGTGGACGATGCGGTATTTTGGATGGGATCGGCGGAGTTTTATGCGTTCACGGGTGCGGTTCAAAGAATACCCTGCACTGTGCGAGATTATGTGTTTGATGACATAAATACTTCTCAGTCTGACAAGATTGTTTCGGGAGCCAACGTGTCCTTCTCCGAGGTTTGGTGGTTTTATCCGTCTGCGGACTCAACCGAGAATGACAGGTATGTGGTCTACAATTACCTTGAGAAGCTTTGGTTTATAGGAAACCTAGCTAGAACGGCGTGGTTGGATCGTGGTATTTCTTCGTTGCCTCTCGCGGCGGGAACTAACAACTTTTTGTATAATCAAGAGGTGGGCGCACAAGATGACGGCGCGGCTATGACTTCATTTATTGAGTCTGGTGATATGTCCATTACAGACGGCAATCAGTTTTCTTTTATTAATAGAGTTATACCGGACATTAATTTTAGAGAAACAGTCGATACCTCTTCTTTGGACTTTATCTTGGAGACTAAAAGTTTTCCGGGGCAAGTCGATCAGAACTCCTCAACAAACACTATATCTAAAACGTCCAGTACGCCTGTGGATCAGTACACAAACCAGTACTTTACACGGTTACGGGGCCGTAGCTTTACGCTCAAGTTACAGTCTACCGACGCAAACGTACTTTGGAGATTGGGTGTGCCTCGTGTAGATATTAGACCCGACGGGAGAAGATAATGGCTACCAACACGCCTGTACCGTTTTTCCCTACTCCGCCTCAAGAGTACAACCAAGAGTATTTAAATGAGGTGGTTCGTTCTTTCTCCGTGTTTTTGAATCAATTCAACAACACTCAACAGGTGGCAGACGATGATACGACTGCCCTAAGCTGGTTTATGGGCTGATGGCTAACGCATATATAAACGCAAAAGCGGACCTCACAACGACAGGCATAACCACGCTATATACGTGCGGTCCGTTTGCTACGGCGGTAGTAAAGTCAATTTTGGTTTGCGATGACAGTAACAATGGTGATACCTTAACGCTCACGATAACAGACGCGTCAAACGCCGTGTTTGTTTTGTTTGACAGTAAAACTATTGCGGGTCATGCAACTGTAGAACTATTAACGGCACCACTTGTGGTTCAAGCCGATGAAGTCTTAAAAGTTACGGCTGCTACAGCCAATCGGCTGCACGTTGTAGCTAGTATTTTAGAGATTTCGTGATAAAGTACGGTCAAAGGGGCAGTGTGATGCAAGAACAGATGTATTTTCCCGAAGGTGGTGTGGGGTCTTTCTTAACCTCTAACATGGATGAAATGCCTGACAACGTACTTGCGTTTGGTCAGCCTCGCGGCATTAACTCTATGGGCGACGTAGCAAACCGCATGGCTCAGATGGGTCGTAACGGCGATACGGAACTGGCTCACGTTAATCGTGACGAGATTATTATAGACCGGAACATGGCCCGCGATCCGCGGATCAGGAACGCTATGGCGGAGGTTTTTAGTGACAACGACATGGACATGGCGCGTTACACGGTTGGCAACGCGGCTAACTCTGTAAACCCTTATACGGGTAACAGAGAGTTCTTTCTGAAGAAGATTATTAGCGGCGTTAAGAAGATCGTTAAGGCGGCTGCGCCTATTGTATTACCCGCTGTAATTGGATTGGCTACAGGCGGGCTAGGTTTAGGTTTGATGGCGCAGGGTGCTTTGACGGGCGGTTTAACCGCTTTAGCTACAGGCGGTAATCGAAAAGACCTTTTAAGAGGCGCATTGTTTGGGGGATTAGCGGGCGGTATTTCAAGCGGTATTCAACGTTATAGTCAAGCCGCTTCAGGGCAAGGCATTGCAGCGTTTAGGGAAGGTTTTGTGGACAGCGCACCTGAGTTTTTAGGGGGTGGAGGTAAGAACTTTTTGTTCCCTTCAAGTCCGTCGGTTTCGAAAACGGTAAACACCACCTCTAGCGAACCTGTAGCAATAAGCTCTCAAGAGGGTTTTCGTAAGTATGTTCCTGACGTTGTTGAAGACATGTTTTACGAAGCCCCCAAAGAAGCGGTTTCGGGGGACTTGTCTACAGCCTTTGAAAAATTAAACAAACTTAAAATTGAAAAGGGGTTAGATTTTACTAACGCCGACGTTAGAGCGTTAGCCGCACAAAGTGGAACAGAGGCCGTCAAAGGCGGTTTAAAGCTCCTACCAACAATTGGGGCGGGCCTTGGTGTAACAGCATTAGCTGGTGGCTTTAAACAAATACCCGCCGAAGAGATTGAAGACCCCTACGATCAGGAGTCGCCGTCCCAGAAACTCTTGGCAGCAAACCCTGAGAAGTATACAACCGGAGCCGCGGGAGCGCCGTCTTACCGTACTCTGTACGATGTAATGGTGCCAACGGTCCGTCCGCCGATTTATGAGCCCCTCGTTGAGCCCATACAAACCGCGGCCCGCGGCGGCGAAATGGAGAACTTCCCACGCAAAACAGGTTATATAAGTGGCCCCGGAACCGAGACTTCCGACAGTATCCCAGCGATGCTTTCTGACGGGGAGTTTGTGATGAACGCTAAGGCCGTCCGCGGAGCGGGTGGCGGTAGCAGGGAGCGCGGCGTTAGAAAGATGTACGATATGATGAGAGCCTTTGAAGGGGGTGCAGTAGCATGACCACAACAACTCAATATATGGTCAGCCGCCAAGACCCCGCGATTGAAGCGTACCGTCTGGGCTTACTGGGCGATGTTCAGAAATACATCAAAGGTCAGATTGAACGCGGCGATGCACCGCCTGATTATCAGGTTGCAGGGCTGAGTCCCGGTGAACAGGCTTCTATTACCGCGGCACAAACAGGCGTGGGCGCGTATCAGCCGTTCCTGACGCAAGGTTCGTCAACCGTGGATCAAGCCACGGATTTAACAGGGACAACCGCCACCGGATACATGGGTGACGCCTCGACAGCTTTAAAAGGCGGTATTGGTGCTTTGGCTGGCACTGGGGCTATGTATGACCCCAACAGTTACCAAGACTTTATGAACCCTTACGAAGATCAGGTTATTGACAACACTTTAGCGGACATTCGTCGTCAGGGTGACATAGCGCAGCGGGGCGTTGCGGCTCAAGCGGTAGGTTCTGGAGCGTTTGGTGGTTCTCGCGGTCAGATTGCACAGTCTGAGCTAGACCGAAACGTTATGAAGCAACAGGCAGACACGGCGGCGCAAATGCGGGCGGCAGGTTTTCAGAACGCGCAGCAAGCTGCAATGGGTGCGTTTGAGTCGGGTATGGGTAGACAGCAACAGTTGGGCCAGCTTACCGGACAGATAGGCGCGGGCCTCGGTTCTTTGGGCGCACAAACGGGTGCGTTGGGTCAACAGCTAGGCGGGCTTGGTATACAACAAGCGGGCTTGGGTGAGATGGGCACAAACCTGAATACTCAAGATATACAGAACCTAATGACGACGGGCGCTACGGAGCGCGGTGTTAATCAAGCGGGTTTGGATGCTCTGCGTCTGACTAACTTGCAGCGTTATACACAGCCTTATCAACAGTATGGCTTCTTGTCAGATATTTACTCTGGCACACCAACAGGGTCTTCAACGCTTACGGCGGCTTCGGCTCCGCAAGTTTCACCCTTCCAAACTGCAATGGGTTTGGGTATAAGTGGATTAGCCGCCGCATCAGGCGCACAACGGGCGGGGTTATTTTAAATGATGAATCGTAGCGTAATGAAGCGTCAGATGTTTAACCGCGGCGGAGCGGCCTCGTTTCCTGATCTGAGCGGTGACGGAAAAGTCACTAGAAAAGATGTTTTGATGGGCCGAGGCGTACAAGGCTTGGCAATGGGCGGACCACCTATGATGGACCCCAACATGATGCCGCCCGCAGCGCCACCACCAATGGGACCAGAGCAAGCTCTAGCTGGCGCGGAAATGCAGGGCCAAGAGATGGGCATGATGGCCGCGGAAGGTGTTATGCAGCAAATTGACGGCGCTCAAGACTACCAAAGCTTGATCGACGGAATACGGGGAAATCAACAGCCCCTTGAAGCGCGGTACGCGGAACTTGGTGGTATTGTAGGTGAGCAAGACGCGATGCAAACGCCAGAGTCGGTTTTGGCGCTAACGCAGCCAGCCATTATGATGACGGAAGAGGGAGCGGTTAACAGCGGCATTGGTGAGCTAATGCAGGGCATAGCCGGAGATACTTCGATGGAAGGTCAGATGGGGGAGGGCGTCGGTGGTTTGATGATGGCCCAAGCGCCGGAGCCCGCGATGAACGATCCAATGATGGAGGCGGGCAACACTCCCCCCGTAAATTTTAGGCAGGGTGGGCCCGTAGAGGTCCAAAGACTTCAAGCAGGCGGAACGCCCAACCCTGTTATAACGCAGGCAAATCGTGATGCTTCGGCGTATCAAGATTACTTTGCGGGCGCTATGGACAGCGAAGCGCGGGCCGCGGACCTTGAAGAACAGCGTAGAATGTCACAAGCGCAAATGCTGTTTGATATTGCTCAAGCGGGTTTGCAGTTTGCAGGCACTACTGAAGGCGGCTCTATAGCCGAGCGGTTGGCAAATGCGGCTGCGCAAACACAGCTTCCACAGCGGATCGGGGAACGTGCCGCAGGTATGATGGCTGCGAAACGAGAACAACGCGCCGAGGACCGTCAGATGCGTATGGCGGGACTACAGGCCAGCCTGCAACAGTCTATTGCAGACAAAACTGCGGCAGACGAGTTGGCTTTAGTTCAAGCAAAAGTAAAACCAACGGCTGCGGACCGTCAGACTTTATATAGAGTTACGGCTGATGGAAAAGGTTTAACTGGTGGATTTAAAACGTTTGATTTAACGAACGATGCAGAAAAAGCTGCGTATGATAAGGCTTCCGGTAGCGGAAATTATCGAACAAAAGACACTGCGGGACCTCTTTTAGAAGCCTTTACGGGAGAACTTGTTGGTTTAGACCTTACTAAGGTTGTAGCTAAACAACCTATGCAAGTAGATGGAGTTGATTATGCAGTAGGCGAAGTAGCTTACCTATCAAAGAGAGAACAAGGCGAACAACGTGGGAAATGGGATTTAATTGACGCTAACGTTAATCTAACAACACTCTATAAAAAAGGCCAACAACCAAAAACTGTTTTACTGGGTCAACCAAATTCTACGGAAACCGTTAACCAACTTTTGAGCAAAGGTTGGAACCAAAGCGAAATTGCTACTCAAACCGCCGCAACGCTTGAAATTGAAGGGTTTAAAAACAAAAACCGTGTTTCCGCTGCCGAGAAATTGGCGGAGGTTGGTCTTAACCTACTGGAAATTCGTGAGAAGGGTGCGGACCGTCGTCAAAAAGTCGGACTTGTTGCAACCGAGGAACAAAACCGCGCAGCATTTAACTACTCTAAAGCTTTGCAGGATGACCAGCAGTTGTTTACCACGGGTCGGGATCAAACTCTGCAAGGTTACAAAGAGTCGTTGGCAACAGATTTGGCTGAAACTAACCGTGCCATGCAAAATCTTAAAAACTTTCAGGGCAGGGGCGTGGAGCAATTACGGGCAACCTTGGCAGAGCGCAGAGACAAAGCTCAAGCTCAGTTAGACCAGACTAACGCTCTGGAAATGTTTGATGTTAAAAGTCTGCATGACATACGAACGGCAACAACTGCATTTGACCGACAAAAAGAGTATGCAAGATACTCTGATGCGTTGAGACTTGTTCGAGAAACTGCAACAGAGGGTCGGTTAGAACTGGCTGCAATACGGGCAGAAGATAGAGCCAAGGATCGAACACTGGACGAAGAGTCCCGAGCGTTATCGCGAATACTAGCTGAAGAGATACGTGCGGAATCCGCTTTAAACCGACAGCTTGATAAAGTTGCCGCAATGGAAGAGGACTCTACTATAGGGGCGGAGCAACGGGCACTTGCTAGACAGTTGGCGCAAGAAAAGCGCGACGAGTTGGCAAAAAAACGTCAAGAAATACGGGATCAAGGTTATGATATCGCTGCGGAAAAACGTCTACTTCTTACTACTATTGGTGCAGAGGAACGTGCCCTTGGTCGAGAAAACGCTCTTTGGGCTAAAAACCGTTCAGCGCAACTGTCTGACATTGTTGCTCGTACAGAAAAAGAACTTTTAGAAGAAAAGCGTTTGCGCGGATATGATTTAGATGACGCTGCGCAACAAGAGCTTTACTGGAAAACTCGTCAAAAGATTGAAAACGAATACGCAATAGACGCGGAACAACGGGCTTTGGGCAAAGACTTAGCTAAAGAAGACCGTGTAAGGATAGCAGAAAGAACTCGGTTTGAACGGGACGTTGCGGCTCAAATTGAAAAAGAACTTCGTGCAGTACAAAATCGCGATAACATCCTTGTAAAAGAAATTGACGGTCAGCTTGTTCGCGTAGACAAATCCACGGGAGAAGCTTTGGCGGTTTATGGAACAGCAAAACTTCCTGACCCTGAATATCGTGTGTTTACGTTGCCCAACGCCAACGGTGTTTTAACCAAAACGGTTGCAGATATCTCCGGTCCTCGCGGAAAATCTTTGTTAGAGCAAGTTAACCAAGCTACCGAGGCGGGCATTGCTGGCGCGTCTATGCAAAAAGTGACTACGCAAAGCACCGCGGTCCGCGGGTTTGTAATTCCTAATGAGGGTGTGGTAACTTCTTACGACGGCGTGACGTATGTTAACCATGCTGGAGAAATTAAAAATCTTCAGGATGCCGAAGGGGTCTATGAGGTTAACAACTCTGTAGCAAACGAGGTTAACAAACAAGAAAAATATGCCGCTACGGCTATTAGAAAGTTGCAAGAAATTGACGCGGCGCTGGTTCAAGGCATGTCTGTTCCCACCTACGACGCGGCTGGAAACGTTAACGGAAGTAGAATGCTTGACCCTAATGAAGCAGGGCAGACAGTGGATGCTTACGCCGCAGCGCGGTCCGGTACAGGTTTCTGGTCAAAGGTCGGCGCAGGCTTAAACGCAGTGTTGTCTGCAATTCCCGGTTCTGAAGATGCCTTTAGGGATTACTTTAAAGAAACGACAGACGCGAGACAGTTCGTTAAAATGGTGCGTGTCATGGGTCGATCCGCGTTATCTTCGTCCCCGAGATTTGCGGTAAGTGACCTTGTAACTACAGAAAAATTGTTTCCAAATGAAGAAGCCTTGTTCAGTAACCCTAAGACAGAGGCGGACAAGCTGGTTACTATTGACAGGTATTTAACCGAGGAAAAACAACGTTTGTTAGGATTGTTTGCTCGTAACGAACCTATGGATAAATCTACTCGAACCATATATTCTCAAAAAATATCTGAGATTGAAAAACTGCAAAACATTTTAGGTCCAATCGTGACTACGGATCAAAGCGCCGCCGCCGCCGTTAACTTTGGCGCGGCTCAAGACATGATGCGACAAAGCGTGACAGGCGGCGACAAAGAGGATTAAGCGGGGCACACATGGCGGAAGAACAACAAGTTTCTGGGGAAAAACAGGCGGGGCCCGCAGCGAAAGTGGTTCCGGCGCACCTTACTTTTAGTAAGGAAGAGTTTGATAATCAAATGGAATCGTTTAACGGCAACATCCCTCAGTTTGCTGCTAACATGTCCGCTGTTTTACAGGAACAATATAAAGACCCTGAGTTTTTAACGTACCAAGGTTTAAAGGACGGCACCGCCCCTGTATTTAATTTGTTCCCTAGTTATAAAAACGTTTCTCCTCAAGGCAGGCGCTTAACAGACGAACAGATTGTCAGCCTTTTTGCTTTTGACACAGAAGGAAACCCAATACAGGCAGGAACTTTTTTAGAGGGTTTTTCGCGGGAACTTCCCGCTCAAGCGGCCTCTGTTCCCGGTTTTATGGGCGGTTTTTCTGCGGGTCAAACTCTTGTGGCGGGTGTCCCCCCTGTCACCCTACCTACGGCGGCACTTCGATTTGGAGTCCCTTTAATAACAGGCACCTTGGGGGCAATGACAACCTATGCTCTGGGCGAGAAAGTTACAGAGGCTATCGCGGGCGAAGAAAAACCCATGCTTCCGGGGACTGCCGCAGCTTACGAAGCAGGTAAAACAACCGCTGGAGCATTAGCGTGGTTGCCCATGCCCTTTATGATCCCACAAAAATTAAACTTTGGCGTTCAAGCCGTTGAAAGCATGTGGCGATACAAGGGTAAACAAATCCTTACTTCAGGAAAGGGAACAAACTTCGGTTTGAGAATGGCCCGTGGTCTTGAAAACACGGTAGGAAGTTTGGGCAGGGTTGCTCAAGAAGCTCCCAGCGCGTTTTTAAAAGCCGAGGTCGCGGCGGGAGCGGGGGCTACTTTAGGGGCTTACGGCGCTGAAACATATAAACCCGGAGACACAACAACTCGGCTCATTGCAGAATTTGCTGGAGGACTTTCGGTTCCAGTAACCAAAGCCGTTTTGTTTGAACGTATTCCCGCAATGAAAAATGCCTTAAAGAGTATGCTTAAATACGGAAAAGAGGGGAAAGCTCAAGACGCTGCAATGGAGCTTGCAGGTAAAGGCACTAAGGAAATGCGCAGGCAGAATATAAACTATATTCTGGACCTTTTAGAAGACTCCGGTGAGGATGCCGATGCAGTTATAGCGGCGCTTTCTTCTAAAGAATTTGAGGGCATCTTACTTGACCCTGACACAGGTGACCCCATTGAGCTTACAGCAGCACTAAAGTCGGGTTCTCCAACAATACTAGCGTTAGAAAAAGCTCTTGATCGTCTGTCTACGGGATTAGGTAAAGAGCGTGGTTCAGCCAATATACAAGCCACCAGAGCTTTAAGAAACTACGTTATGGCTATGTACGCTTCGGGAGACAAAGAGGCTTTAAGAAACGGAGCCGAGTTAGCCGAGCAAATATTTGAAGCCGACCTTACCAGTGGAATACAACAAGCTGTTGATAACACGTTTAACGCTTTCAACCGTGTAAAGGGCGGGGAATCTCCTGAGAGGCAGGCCGTTTTAGGTCGAAACCTTGAAAAAGTTTTTGAACAACGCTTTAAATTGGGAAGAGACAATGAACGTCGTTTGTGGCAACAAACCAACCGTAATGGCGAAATAATCACGTTTAGAAACCCTCGCGGTCAAGAAATAGATGAGCCTAACTTTATGGCTTATTGGAAATCAGCGTTACCAACAACCTCCCGAGCGGCGGACCCAATAAAACGTGCGTTGAAAGATTTAGCGGGTTTTTATGATGATAAAATGCGCGACCTGTTCCCAGAGGCGGCGGAGGCGGCGGATGCGGCGGCTACAGGTCCGTCACAAGCGCAAAGAAGTTTTGATTCGGCCTTTTTAAAGATACGAGGAACGCCCTCTGAAGACACATACAATACCGTCATGGACTCAGTTAGGGGCATGGACCCAGAAACAGCTATGGCAGAGTTGGCTCAACAAGCTGCGTCTAGGAGACGGTTAGGCCCACGATCTACTCAGTTAGCTAACGCTTTAGATCGTCAAAGAGAACTTATAGCCACGCGACTTAATGTGGGCGAGTTGGGGGATGCCCCTGCGATGCAAAGAGTGTCGCAAGAGGCGCTTAACAGAGCCCAACAACGTTTTGACGAAGCGGAACAGGCGTTTTTAAGCGAGGGCGGTGACGCAAGAGACGTTGCTTATTACACCCGTAGAATTGATTCTTTGTTAAATGATACTCCGGTTATTAACCAAAACAGAGATATTATCGGAGCGGATATAGACCAGTTAAGAAGTGACGGTCAAACGGCTTTAGCTGATGTAGTTGACAGCTACCTACAAAGTCGAGACTTAACTCTACAGGGACAAAGCCAACCTTCCGAAACCCGTGGCTCTGCAATGTCCGCGGCCCGCGCTGCGGCTTCCGACGGGTCTGAGGAAGCCGGAACACTTAGCGTCGTAGAATTGGTAGATATGCGAAGCACCGCAATAAACTTAGGACGACAGCTTGCGGCTGCGGGCGACAGCAATTCTGCTCGAATAGCTTACGGGTTTGCGGATGCGTTGTTAGATGATTTAGAAAGTTTTCCAGAAGGCGTGGACCCTGCATACGATACGGCGAGAGCTTACTCCCGAGCTTTTAATGACGCCTTTACTCGTACATTTGTTGGCGAAGCATTGGGTTTGGACAAAACAGGTGCGGCCAAAATTGCACCTGAAATGTTAGCAAACGACCTTTTTAACGCTGATGCAGGATATTTGCGGTCCCTTCAAATTGACGGAATTGGCAAATTTGAAATAACGCAGGCCATGACAAATCTTGCAAACGATTCCTCGGGAGAGTTGCGCCCTTTACTAGATGATATGTTAGAAACTTCAGTAAATCCCGACAATCAGATGTTGGATCAGAGAGCTTTGTCTCAGTGGATTTTTGAAAACGCGGGTTCTCTTGAGGCTTATCCAGAAGTTTTAAACAGGGTTAGAGACGCTGCAAGTTTGACAACCACCACCCGCGGCACTGTAGAATCCATTCTAAGAAACATACGATCTACAGCCAACATGTTTAACCCGGACACGGGAGAGGTTAATCCTGACACACTTAGAAAGTGGATGGCAAAACCGGAAAATGTAGATGTTCTGAACGCTATGCCTGCGTTAAAAGCGGATTTAGAAAACAGCGCCTCTGCAAATGTTGTTTTAAACGAACAAAATGCTGCTATGAAAGAACGCCGAGCGGAGGTTAAAAAACAAAGCTCGTTTATGGATTTATTGCCATCCGTTACAGAAAACCCCACTACAGCGTTTTCAAAGGCACTGGCTCGTAACAACAAAAACCCTATCGTAAAAGGCTTAAACCCTCTTTGGAAAGTGGTGAAAGATGCCCCAGAAAATTGGACTACTCCTGACGGCGTTAATCACACCAAAGCTGATGCAATAGAGGGTTTTAGAAGTTCGTTGTTAGAGTCCATTTTTACGAAAAATGGACAAACATCCTTGACGTTCAGTCCTCGGGCGGCTTTCGACGACCTGTTTTCTCCTATTCCAAACTCTCAAAACAAGATTACTGTTGCAGAATGGATGGAGGAAAACGGTGTTATGCCTAAAGCCGACATTGAACGTATGCGACGTTTTATGGCGGAAATGGTAAAAATGGAGTCTTTTGCCGCAACAGGAGATATAAACCTTCAGGACGTTGCTGAAAACGTTGGTCCTGCTATGGACTTTTATTTGCGTATTCAAGGTTCTAATTTAGGTGCAGGCGCTTCTGAAATGCTTGGTGGTGGGGGTAACGACCTTATTGCGCGGGGCGCTGGTTCTAAGCTCTTTAGAAACGCATACAACAAGGTTTTCTCTGCGATACCCGAAGAGTTGAAGATGGACAGTATGCAGGCCATGATGAAAGACCCTGAACTATTGGCAACGCTTTTAAAAAGAGGCCGGACGGAAAGAGAACAACTTAACATTGCAGGGCGTTTGGCTACACTCTTTGTTGAAAAAGGTCTTATACCTGCAACAACTAACACGGCGAACTTCTTTCGTCGCCAAGCGCCCGCGATTGTTCGTGAGTCTACTGAGTCCGTTGTGGACAAAGAACCTACGAAATATGGAACTGAGAGCCTTAATCTTCCTATTCCAGAAGAGCAATCATCCTTACAACTACCGAGTAGGGGAGTCCTCCCAGCCCCTGCTCCGGTGCCCAGCGGAGTCCAGACGGCTTCTGTTGACTCCGCTGGTAGCGGATCACAAAGACCGCAGTCTGGCGGCATAAGTAGCATTGACATTAACAAAGCGCGACAGCTTTTCCCTAACGACATAACCTTCGCGGCCCGTGGCGGCGAGATGCGATCAGGCATAGGAGGATTATTCCGATGAACAGAATGCAACAGGGCATAGCGTCCATACCCCGACAGACCATGATCCGCGATCAGCCGCACATGCTGGCCTACATTACGCCCGCGGAAGCCATGCTTTTGAAACAGAACGGCGGATCGGGGCTCCCGAGCCACGGCGGCGTCCCTGAGTTTGGTGCCATAGGTGACTTCTTTTCCAGTATGGCTAACGACTTTGCCATAGGGACGGGGATGAAAGAAGACCCCGACAAGAGAAACGACGGCTTTATGGACGACTATCCAACACCTTACGAGCAACGGCATCAAGCTAACTTAGACAGGCAAGCAAAAGCCGCGGAGTACGATGCTTTGTACAAAGAAGACGACAAGCCGCAACCCGTTCAATTCGTGCAACCCATGTACCAAGCGCCCGCGCCCGTGAACGTCGCGCCGCCGACCTTGGACCCTATTAGTTCTGGTCAGCCTATGGTGCCGATGAACACGGATGAACAGACCACGACAAGCGTAACAAACCCTTCTGACGTTATAGCGCGTCCTCCCGTTATGCCTATTGGACAGCGGCCCGCGAACAAAGCCTACACGTTCCAAGAACTGTTGGGCATGTACCAGAACCCTTACGCGTAGGATTTAGGCTATGGCTAACCAAAACCGCCGAATGAGCGAACAGTTTGGGGATTTAGAATACGAGTATGATCTTTTAGATCATTTAGACCCTATCGCTAGAGCGGGGTTTGATCCTAACCGCGTGAGGGTTGGGGACCCCACTAAAAAAGGTCAAGATACCGCCTACTATCAACCAGTTGGCGACATAATAAATATCGGACCGAGTCAATTATCAAGCAAAGGGACACACGCTCATGAATTTCGTGAACGTGGGATAAACATTTTGCTGAAAGAAATTTCTGAAGACAGTTTAGCGTTTAGAAAAAAATATGGTGATGAACTTTATTTTCAACTATTAGATTTAAAAATTGCAATCGAAGCTCAAGACAGACCGCAAATGATAGAGGACGGCGAGTACAACAAAAACTTTGCAGAAATGATTTCAGAGTTTTACGAAAAACACGAAAGCTACAATAAACCAACTGGACCTTATGTAGAGGGGGAAGATGTTCCCCCATTTAGTTATAATCGCAAAACAAGACAGCCAAACACTGCGGCGGAAAGACTAGCCTTGTTAAAGGCTTATGCCGATGAAAGAGGATTACCTGTACGCCAAGGAATGAGGGTAATTACTCCAGAGGAACAATTTAGAATTTTAGAAACAGATAACCAATCGGCTTTTAGAGAATATTTACAAACAAATCCCGCCGACCGTGTGGAGGGAGCTTTCTTTAGAGGAGCCTTTCGTGGAGATGACACGGTAAAAAATAGGCCGTTGTTTGAGTCGGTAGACCTTCTTAGACAATTTGCAGAAGAGCAAAATAAAAAACGCGGTATTCGAAATCCTGAAGAATACTTTGTGGTTAAACCCCGAGAACAATTTGCCCAAGGAGGTCCCGTGATGCGCGGTATTGGAACCCTGAACGAGACAGCCCGAAACATGACTCGCGGACCGCGGGGCATTGGCGCTTATCAGCAGTTCGCCAGCGGCGGTGAAGCAATGGGGCCACCCCCGACACGCGGACCGGACCCGCAGGGCATTGGCGCTTTCCAACAGTTCGCGGACGGCGGACCTGTTTATATGAGTAATGGTGGTGATCCGTTCGCCGAAGTAGACTTTGAAACACTAACCGAGGCGGTTATTCAAACAGAGAGTGGCGGTGACCCCAACGCTGTTAGTGTTGACGATGCGATAGGTTTAATGCAAATTTTGCCCAGTACAGCGGCTCAACCCGGATACGAGAACTACGGCGCGGAAAATGTGTTCGACATTGCGATAGACATGGGCTTTCCGGTGGATGAAGGCGAAAGAACTGTAGAAAAAGCAAGACAGTTACTCTTCGACCCCGAGGTTAACATGGCCTTCGGAAAAAAATATTTGCAAGCCATGATTTCTCATTCTGACGGAGACATAAAAGCTGCGCTTCAAAAGTACAACGCAGGCACCGGAAACTATCAGGCTTTCATTGAAGGCAGAAAGCCTTTGGATCAAGAGGCTGTAAAGTATCCCATAACGGTAGCAAAGTTTCTTAGAAGTTTAATGTCTCCAGAAGCGCAAGAAGAACGTGCGCTTCGCAGACGCGCCTACGAAGAGGATTACACAACACCCGAACCCGCGCAAAGTGGAATAGCCGAGTTGCTTCCAAGCTTTAAACGTGCCGAAAGAGATATGACTGTTATGGCAAGCGATCAGAGTGTTGGAGAGCAGTTGCGTCAAGACTTTCAACCTTATTTTGGATCGGAGTCTCAACAGGACGATTTCGAGCTTTTGCCACCTACGCCCGCACCCGCGATACAACAACCTTCAGGGTTAATGGAAAAATATTCTGCGCCGAACATGGCTGAACGTTTACTCGGAAAAAAACCAAGAATTAAACCAAATCTTAGGCCCCCAGAGGTGGAGTTTGGAGAAGATAAAGGTGGTGTTTTTCGATCCCTACGTCCTCAATATCGGCCCGAGGAAGAGCCCGCTAGAAGATACCCCGGAACCAACACTAATATTGGAAAAGGCTTGGGCATCTATATTTAACTTAACCACCCCTTAACTTCTTCCCCCAGTACCTTGCCAGCTAGGTTCACCTTGGACCGCAAAGCGTCCAGAACTTTCTCGTCTATGGTATCGGGGGAAACGAGGTCAATGTACGTCACCGCTTTAGTTTGACCAATCCGGTGGGCCCTGTCCTCACTCTGTAAGCGTATCTCCAGATCGTAGCTGTTGCTGTAGTAGATCACAGTGTTAGCCGCCGTCAGAGTAATGCCGTAGCCGCCCGTCTTGGGCTGTCCCACAAAGAACCGCAGCGGGCTGTCGGGGTCTTGGAACTCCTCAACAATCTCCTGTCTGCGGTCCTGCGGCGTCTCACCGTAATAAGTTGCGACCGAATCGGGCCCGAAACGGTCGCGCAGGGCATGTGCTATCCGTTGGAGGTCGTTAGTGTACGTCGCCCAAATGATAGCCTTCCCCGAAAGCTCGTCTGTTATATCCATTAATTCTGGCAGACGGTTGTTCTTTAGTTCCTGTAAATCCCCCACGTCAGGCTGAAACGATCCGCAGCATATCTGTTGGAGCCGCATGATCTGTGTCAGAACACTGGTTGTCGTGGCAATATTGTCATCGTTAAGATGCGCCAAAGCCAATGACTTCATCTGATCGTACACCCTGCTTTGCTCCGTGGTCAACGGAACGCGGCGCTTTATATACAGTTTATCGGGTAAATCCAAACAATCCTCTTTTAACGTGCGGGTGCTGAACCCCAACAGACGCTCGTTTAGTTCGTCCAACCTACGGTATCCCGTTATCTCTTGAAAGCTGCGCGAACCCATGACGCGCTTCTGCGTAATCGCGTAGCGGCTCTGGAACGCGTAGAAGCTGGCAAAGCCCAAAGAACTCGGATCAAGGAACCTGCACTGGCTATATAAATCCAACGGGGACTTTGTAATCGGAGAGCCTGTCAGAATGCGCCTGTACTTAATGTACGGGTTTAACGCCATCAGGTTCTTGGTGCGCTGGGCGTTGCGGTTCTTTATCGTGGTGCTTTCATCAACAACAGCCATGTTCTCGGGATTGGCTACCAGAAAACGTCCCGCGGCCCTTGTGCCTCGGGGCGACGAGAACGCTTCAACGTTCATTACAAAAAGTTTTAGTCCGTCAAACGGGTCATCAATAAACGTATCCAGTTCTTCGGAGTAGCGTTTGGATGTGGCGGGCGTCCACCGCATAACTTTGCGCTTTATATTGTCTGGCAAGTGCGCGGGTATTTCGCCCTGCACCCAGTTGTCGTAGACACCCTTGGGCGCTACAATTAGTGCCGCGTTCAGGTCACCTTCTATATATAGTACACCTATATTATCTATGGCGACTTTGGATTTACCAGTGCCCATTTCCATAAAGTACGCGTGGTACGTTTTGTACCAAGACTCTTCTAGTGCGTCACGCTGATGGTTGAAGGGCTGCGTCTTAAAATCGTAATCTATCTGTTCCAACATTTGTTCTCCTACGGGGTTGACTGCCTGATATCTTATATGTATATAGGTGTTTGTCAAGGCCGTAAAAAGGGTCTTTTAAACAGGAGTACTAGATGAACGATATTTTAGGCATGATGGAAGAGGACTTTGAGAAAACTCTCTCTTCTGTCGAAACGCTGGACAACGCAGGTTTAGACACTGTGGCTGGTCTAGCTAGAAAGATCAAGTATCAACAAGATAAAGTTGAACGGCTTGATCGGGAACTTAAAGACGAAAAGCAAGCACTACTAAAGCTGACAGACGAGGACCTACCCTCGACTATGGCTGACTTAGGGCTGTCTAAGTTCTCTTTGGATGACGGCAGTACAGTAGAAGTTAAGCCGACTTACGGTGCCAGCATCCTCGTCAAAGACCGTCCGGCAGCATACGAATGGCTGCGCGAAAACGGGTTTGATGACATTATAAAGAACGTTATCTCTTGCCAGTTTGGCAGAGGTGAGGATGACCAAGCCAGTGCGTTTCACGCGTTCGCATCTCAGCAAGGTTATCCGGCAGACCAGAACGAAAGTATTCATGCGAGTACACTAAAAGCGTTTGTTAAAGAGCGCATCGAAACGGGAGAAGACTTCCCGCACACACTATTCGGAGCCTACGTTGGGCAACGAGCCATTATTAGGGGAGCAAAATAATGGGTGCAGTTAAGAAGACAGAGAAAACAGAAATGGTTGAGTTTGACCAAAGTATGTTTGAAGCGGACGCCGGAGTTGGCGTATCGGATATGGGCCAAGACGATCTGGCGCTGCCGTTCCTCAAGCTGATTAGCGGGCTCGACAGCCTGTTAGATGACCCTGACTTTGAGGGAAAGAAGGGTGATATCTACAATACCGTCTCCCAGACCGTCCACAAAGGCGCAGACGGCGTTAGGGTCATACCCTGCGTCTATCAGCGCAGGTTCATCCAGTGGGCCCCCAGAGGCGCTGGTTCAGGCGCTCCTATCGCGGTGTTTGAACCGACAGACAAACTGCCCCCGTTCGAACGTGACCGTGAAACCAATAAAGACATGGTTGTAGGCGGTGATGGCTCGTACATCGAAGAAACGCACCAACACTTCGTAATTGTTCTTAACGAAGACGGCTCTGCGGAAACGGCGCTCATTGCAATGAAAAGCACGGGCCTCAAGAAAAGCCGTAAGTGGAACTCTATGATGAGTTCAATCACCATGAACGGCAAGAACGGTCCCTTCACACCGCCGCGGTTTAGCTCTGTATATTTGCTAAAGTCCGTTAGTGAAGAAAACAGCAAGGGCAAATGGCATAATTGGGACATGTCTCGCATTGGCCCCGTAGAAGACAAGGGCATCTACAACAGAGCCCGTGAGTTCCGTGCAAGCATCGCTTCAGGGGACGTGGTTGTGAAACACCAAAGTGAAGAGGCGTCAAAGCCTGACTTCAACCCAGACGAAGTACCGTTCTAGTTTCACAAGGGCCGTAGCTGATGCTGCGGCCCGCTTTCCCAAAGGAAGACCCCATGTCAGTAGATAAGTTTTCCGCCATCTTTGATGGTTTGAAACAGGCTTACGGCACGTACAAAGTTGAAAAAACTCAGTCCAACGGTAAAAATACGGGCAAGGCTAGTATCATTAAGGAACCGCGGACCTCGAAACTCTGGAAAGGTCACCTGTCCGGCAAAGGCACCGCTGTAGGCATCATCCCGATTAATGAGGATAATTGCTGCAAGTGGGGCTGCATTGACGTTGACCAGTACCCGCTAGACCACAAAGTACTTATAGAAAAAATACGGGCTATGAAGCTGCCCTTGGTTGTCTGTCGATCAAAGTCCGGCGGCGCACACTGCTTTTTGTTCTGTAAGGAATGGATCGAAGCAAAAGAAATGCAGAAGGTCCTGACACACCTGTCCGCGGCCCTCGGATATGGCGGTAGTGAGATATTTCCAAAACAAGTAAAACTGCACTTGGATCGCGGAGACGTAGGTAACTTTCTAAACCTGCCTTACTACGACGCAGAGGACGGCCTGAGATACGGCATTCTGGATGACGGCACATCAGCAACGCTTGAAGAGTTCTTCGGCTTGTACGAGGCGCATGTGCAAACGCCGGAGGAGATAGTCAAACTTCAGATGACTGACGCGCAGGTAAAAGGACCGCTTGCCGACGGACCGCCCTGCCTACAGCACCTCACCAAGGTTTTGATCAGCGAAGGCGGAAGAAACAACGGTCTGTACAACATAGGTATTTATCTACGCAAAGCGTTTCCCGATAGCTGGGAGACAGAGATAATGACGTACAACACCCAGTTTTTAGACCCGCCGTTGCCGCTGCCAGAAGTGAACGTTGTTGCAAAGCAAGTTGGCAAAAAGGACTACTCCTACAAATGTTCTGATGCGCCCATCAACGCGCACTGCAACAAAGAACTGTGCCAGACCATGAAGTTTGGGATCGGCGCAGGGGCTCAGAACGCGGCTATTGGAAACTTGCGTAAGTACAACTCAACACCGCCCGTGTGGTTTATGGACGTAAACAGTGAACCCGTTGAATTAGATACGGACGGCTTGATGAACCAGAGCATGTTTCAAAAAGCCTGTATGGAGCAAATTAACTTTATGCCGCGCAGCGTTGCTAGATCACAGTGGGAAGCGCGGATCAGTACTATGATGCGTGAAATGACCGAAAACCAAAGCGCCATAATAGAAGTGTCCGTTGACGCCTCAGTGGGTGGTCAGTTCTACGACTTCCTAGAAGAGTTCTGTAGCCACATGCAACAGGCCAAAGACAGAGAAGAGATACTACTTCGCCGTCCGTGGACGGATGAGGAAGGGCAGTATACTTACTTTAGGCTCAAGGACTTTGAAGGGTTTTTAAAGAAGAATAAGTTTTTTGAATATAAGTCCCACAAGATTGCCCAGCGTCTGCGCGAGGTGACCGGAGAAAGCTGCTTACTTAAAATAAAAGGTCGAGTAGTGCGCCTATGGAAGGTGCCAGCATTTGAAAACGGTGATATAGAATTAAGTACACCACAGTTTCAAGCGCAGGAGAGTCCGTTTTGACCGACAACGTATTAAAAGAAATGCGGAACAAAGAAATTGTCCGTCTGATTGACGAACAGAAAGTGACCAAGACCGCTGTTGCTAAATGGTTTGGGATAACCAAGCAGCGGGTACATCAGATATACACTCGGGAGACAAACAATGTATCGGATATTCGGACCTCCGGGGACGGGGAAGACAACAACACTACTCAACAAGGTTGATGACGCCCTGCAAAGCGGAGTAGAGCCGACCAAGATTGCTTTCTTAGCCTTCACCAGAAAAGCCGCAGAAGAAGCTAAAGAACGCGCCGCTGCACGGTTTAAGCTGGACTCGAAAAAGGACCTGTACTTCTTTCGCACTATCCACAGTCTAGCCTTGTCACTGTCAGACATAAGCCCCGAACAAGTAATGCAGCCGTCGGACTATCGCGAACTGTCGGAAAACATGGGGGTACATCTCGTAACCACCAAAAGCGTTAATTTTGATGACGATCTGCCAGACATGATGAAAGCGTCTGATCCAATTCTGGGTTTAATAAATCTGGCGCGTCTTAGAAAAGTGCCTCTGCGTAAACAATACGACATGAGCAACACACATCTTACATGGAACGAGATAAATTACGTCGATAGCTGCCTTGGGCGATACAAACAGGTCCGGCACAAATTTGACTTTACAGACATGCTGGAGAATTTTGTAACAGAAGGCTCCAACTTCTGTCCGAACTTCGAACTCTGTTTTGTAGACGAGGCGCAAGACCTCTCTCCAATGCAGTGGGATATTGCCAGCCTGTTAGATGAACGATCCAAACGTATGTATGTCGCGGGCGACGATGACCAAGCTATCTACCGCTGGGCCGGAGCCGACGTGGACACCTTCATAAACCTCGACGGCGGATCAGATACACTAAGCCAATCCTACCGCATCCCCTACAGCGTACACAAAGTGGCAGAAGGCATAGTCAAACGCATTCAACGGCGCGTCGTAAAGAATTACGAACCAAGACAAGAAATGGGCGAAGTCGGATACTACCGAGATATTATGGACATTGACCTGTCAGAAGGCTCTTGGCTTATAATGGCGCAAGCCGGATATATGCTAGAACCCGTGGCGCAATACCTAAAGTCCTTCGGTTACCTGTTCGAATATCGCGGCTCACGGTCCATCTCCGCTAAGATTAGTGACGCGGTAAACGGGTGGGAGCAACTGCGTAAAGGCCAAAGCGTTACAGGGCAAACAGCGCGAAACATCTATGAATACATGTCCGCGTCCGGTGCCCGTCAAAGAATAAAAAAGGGCTTTAAGCGCATCAAAGGTTTGGAAGACGCCGAGATGGTTAACATACAAGACCTAAATGTTAACCACGGGCTACTCGCAACAAAAGATATGCTTTGGCATGAAGCTATGGACCGTCTGCCAGAAAAAGACAGGGCATATATAATCGCTCTGCTTCGACGCGGAGAACGCTTTAACGGGACGCCCCGTATCATAGTATCCACGATCCACGGCACCAAAGGCGGAGAAGCCGACAACGTTGTAGTGTTCTCGGACATTAGCGCAGCGGCTCAACAAGATATGACCGAAAGACCCGACGATATGCACCGCGTGTTCTACGTTGCCGTCACGCGGACCCGAGAGCGTTTGTTTATTATCGAAGGCGAAAACTTAAACAGGAGTTATGACATATGAGCCGAGAACAGTTTATCCAAACAGAAATAGAACGAGCCTTTGAGGCTGCAGATGATGATTGGAAAAAGCAATACTTTGAGAATGCCGTTAAGTTCTTACAGAAGAATAGGTATTTAGAGGGGGGTCACTTGTGCGCTTTTTGCAGAGAACAAGGTATGCCTGACCCGCATCACCATAACGTATGGTGTTCTATGGTTCGTGTTTTAAACCAATATGGTTGGATCACAAAGATAGGGAAAATAAAGCCTACCTGTAAACACACGCATATCCACGAAGTTACTGAATGGGAAAGCAACTTGTTCCGATGAACTGTTGGCACTGTGGGACAGAATTAATCTGGGGCGGGGATCACGATTGTGAGGATAATGAAGAGTTTATTATGGTCACTAATCTTAGCTGCCCCAACTGTCAGTCGTTTTTTCTGGTTTATTTGCCCGAAACAGAAAATGGGGGAGTTTCCCCCGATGGAAAGGTTTACGAATGAGCGAAGATTTCAACATTAAAATATCGGTTAGAAACGGCAGGTTGTTAAAAGCAATTAGGGCTCGTTACGATTCAGTGGCTGATTTAGCCCGTAAATGTCACCTTCATCAAACCAGAGTAAACAGTTTGGTTACCATGAAGGTAAAGCCATTTAACCAAAACGGTTGGACCGATTTAGCCTTGGACGTTGCGGCGATGGTGGGCAAGGAACCCGAGGATTTATGGCCTGACCACCTTCGTGAGTTGAAGCTCATTAAATCAACCGCTGAAATGGAAGTTGATTTAGACAGCGTTAAGCAACTAATTCAAGACGGAACTTCCGAAAAGTCTTTGTCTCAGATCAGTGCTATCTCAAAGTTATCTGAAAACCTGACCCCGAGAGAACGTCAATGCATGGCAATGCGCTGGGCACTGGGCCATACTTTAGAAGAGACTGCCAGAGTCTTTGGCGTTACGCGGGAAAGAGTGCGTCAAGTAGAAGCCAAAGCCATTAGAAAGATGAAAGGCGCAGCTTTGGTTGCGGGTTACTTCACTACAGGTTCTCGGCACGGAGAATATAACCGTGTTCTTCAAAAGTTTAAGAAAAACAACAATCCGCGCACAACCAACAGAGGCATAGACCTTCTCAATGATTAATCGAAGGGAAGCTTACGAAAGATTAGAAAACCTTTTAAAAAAGGCAATGGACCCTGCTTGCTCCCCCGCAGAAGCTCAAGCGTGTAAGACAAAGGCGGATAAACTAGCCGCGGAACTAGGCATTAAACGACGTAAAAAGAAACGTAAAGAAAAGTTGTTTGTAAAAGGACTGTACACAAAAGCCCCGCAAGAAAGCTCTCCTGAATGGGTGATGTTCACTTTAAATATTAACCGCGCAGAATTAATTAAGTGGCTTTCAACAAGTGGTGACTCAGAGTGGATTAACGCTCAAGTGTGCAAAAGTCGCGGCACGGGGAACTTTTACGCAGAAGTAAATCAATGGGAAGACGTAAATACATGAAAAAAGAAGAAATACTAAAAAAAAGTGCAGAGTTAGTGACAGGCAACCGTGCAAAAGATTACGGTGACGCGCTTGAAAACTTTGACCGTATCGCCACAGGGTGGAACGTAATTCTAAACGGGGCAATAGCCTCGCATGGATACCTGACCGCGCAGCACGTTGCGCTTATGATGGATTGGGTTAAAACAGCAAGACTACTAAACACCCTAGACCATGAAGACTCATGGATCGACAAGTGTGGATACTCCGCTATAGGCGGTTCTTTCTCAGGAGAAAAAAGTGAGTAATTTATTGGATAAGGTAATACCTAAAGAACTACAGTATGATGGGGATTGTCCTTGGGTTAAGTTTAAAAACGCTCGAAAGTATCAGGACAACTCCATAGTTATAAGTAAAGATGTTGGGGGGCTAAGTTTGGTTGCAACATGGGTAAGAACAGATAGTTTTACAGAGGACAGAGACTAAAAGATGACACTTACAGTTAGTACACCGTCCGTAACATCCGAGTGGGTGCCGCCACACGAACTGCCAGACCTAACACACGCCAAAACAATCGCTATCGACGTGGAAACCAAAGACCCGAATCTTAAAAAGATGGGCCCCGGATGGGCTAGAGGTGACGGCGAAGTGGTGGGATACGCCGTGGCAACTACAGATTGGGCCGGATACATCCCCATCAGGCACCAAGGCGGCGGCAACCTAGACGAAAAGCAAGTTAACAAGTGGCTCAAAAAGATATTCGACTGCCCCGCAGATAAAGTCATGCACAACGCTCAGTATGACCTCGGCTGGATCAAGCGCATGGGCTTTGATGTAAAGGGCCGTGTGATCGACACGATGGTTGTGGCGTCCCTGCTTGATGAAAACCGTAGAAGCTTCAGTCTCAACAACCTCTGCTACGAACTACTGGGCATAGCCAAGTCAGAAAAATTATTAAACGCCGCCGCGGTGGAGTTTGGGTTCGATGCCAAAGCAGAAATGTGGAAGATGCCCGCAATGTTTGTCGGGCCATACGCACAGAACGATGCAGAGATTACGCTTAAACTGTGGGACTACCTCTCTGTACAAATCAAACAGGAAAACCTTGAGGGCGTTACAGAACTCGAACTAGACCTCCTGCCCTGCCTTGTAGACATGACATGGCGCGGTATTCGCGTTGATATGGACAAAGCAGAAATAACGCGGAACGCAATCCTAAAGCGCGAGAAGGAAGTCTACAAAGAAATAAAGCGTATCTCCGGCTGCGACATAGAAATCTGGGCCGCGGCGTCCATTGCCAAAGCCTTCGATAAAATGGACATAGAATACTTTAAAACAGAAAAGGGCTCTCCGTCCTTTACCAAGAAGTTTCTGTCAGAACATCCCGATAAGTTACCTAAACTGATTGTAGAAGCTCGAAACCTCAACAAAACGTCAGGCACGTTCATTAACAACATCCTGACCTTCTGTAACTCAGATGGACGTATCCATAGCCATATAAACCAAATTAGATCAGATGACGGCGGTACAGTGTCAGGGCGGTTCTCCATGAATAACCCAAACCTACAACAAATCCCCGCCCGCGACCCTGAGATAGGACCAATGATCCGGTCCCTGTTCCTGCCAGAAGAAGGCGAACAGTGGGCCGCTATCGACTACTCCCAACAAGAACCGCGCATCTTGGTTCACTACGCACACGTATTTGGTAAAAGCCAGAACAGAGTGCTAGGGGGCGTCACAGAGTTTATACAAAGCTACAATGACGATCCGCGGACCGACTTCCATACGATGGTGGCAGAAATGGCGGGCATCCCGCGTAAACAAGCGAAGACCGTGAACCTCGGTATTATGTACGGCATGGGTGTGGGTAAGCTGGCGATTGAGCTTGATTTGCCCGAGGAACAGGCCAGAAGCCTAATCAACCAGTACCATGAGCGGGTGCCCTTCGTAAAAGAACTGATGAAGGGCGTACAAAGTCATCTTAGTCAGAAAGGGAGCCGAGGCCATGTGCGGTCTCTACTAGGCCGCAAGTGTCGGTTTGAGTTGTGGGAACCAAAGCAGTTTGGAATGTTTAAAGCACTGCCGTTCGAGCAAGCGGTGTTAGAACACGGCAAGCACACTCCGCTGGTCAGAGCGTACACCTACAAAGCCTTGAACAGGCTGATCCAAGCGTCCGCCGCGGACATGACCAAAAAAGCTATGGTCGATCTGTACCGAGAAGGATATCTGCCCATGCTGCAAATTCACGACGAACTGGCTATGTCCGTAACGTCCAGAGAAGAGGCAGAAAAGGTTGCACTAATCATGCAAAATGCTGTACCATTGGAGTTGCCAAGCCTTTGTGACGTTGAGTTGGGTCCGTCATGGGGCGAAGCGGTATAGTCTGCTCTTCAACTCCCCCGCTTTGGTTCAGCAAGGCGGGGGTTTTTTGTTGTGTATCAAGTGTTTATCCTATATAGTCCCAGAAACTCGCACAAAGGCGCATAAGATGGATACTACAAAATGGAAATCAGTCCTCGTTCCGGTCGAAGTTTACCGAGAACTGAAGATTTTATCGGCTATCGAAGGCCGGACAATCAGCGGACAGCTACGCTTTATGTTTGACCAATACAGCAAACTGAAGTCCGTCCGAAATAAGCTCAAGCAACACTACGAAGAAGCTTGACCACTCCCATATTATCGCGTATGTAATACGCATATCCTCATAAGATATGAATGTTTGTTCTCCAATAAACATGGAACCCTCACCGAAATACCCGCGGTGAGGGTTTTTTATTGTCCAATTAATCACGCTAACGTCGTTAGCGTGACGGTCTATTCAAGTATTTATTATTTGTACTTGACTATCTCGTATAGTTGGTTTATCTTAGCTTTACTCAACCAAAGGAGAACAAACATGATTGAGTCACGCTTTCTTGATAAAGCAGCCGCAACAGAACTGCTTAGTAATAACTGGCATAAAAACCGTAAAATCCACAGAGGCACTAAAGATCAACACGTTAAAGACCTTGCGTTTAAAATTACACAAGGCCGCTGGGTTGTAGACGCAATGGAAACGCCTATCCTAATTGATACAGACGGTGTTTTATATAACGGTCAAAATAGATGTATGGCTGTAATTCTCGCTGACCAAGGTGTAGTGGTGCAGTGCCGCATAGAGTCGCCGGAAGAGTGCCAAAGACTGTACGCGTCTCTGGACCTCGGCAAAGCCCGATCAATCGCAGACATTACAGGATTAAACCAAAGCAACATAGTGCAGCCCATACTCTACCTCATGCGCTGCGCGGGCCTTGAGGGGCGTCTCAAAGATGAAGCCGTCGTATCGCGGATCGCGGATACTTATATTGGAGATATCCTGCGCCACTTCGATCAGAACACCCGTTGGGTAAAAAACAATCGGTGCTTTAATTCTGTTCAATTTAAGGCCGCAATGGCGTACTGTGTTCACAAGCGGGTACTGCCCGATTATGAAGCTATCTCGGTGCTTGAAATGTTGCAGAACAATAAAGACTACCACTGGCCTTCCATGTATTTAAACTACCGCGAACAGATCATGTTTCCAAACGGTAAGCTAAATACTGGCGGTAAAACCGTAGCCAACGATAAGTTCTGCCGAGGCGTTTATCTGATCGAACGCCGCATGAAACAGCAAAGCAAAATCCAAATATCCAGCGGCTTTCTGGAGGACCTTGCTTCAAACGTTCGCCGCGTGATTAGCTGGGCTGCTGTCGAATGAATTATAAGATAGAAAAAAACATCCCCCTTCCCGCGTCACAGCGGAAAGGGAAGTTCGCTATCCTAGAGGACTTGGAAGTTGGCGACAGCTTCCACGTTGCAGATGTTACCGCGCCAGCGGGTATCTATTCAAAAGCAGAAAGCCTCGGGATTAAGGTAACCGTGAGAAGCATCCTACACCATAGCGGCGGCTTCAGAGTTTGGAGAATTGAATGAGCGATAAAGCTTGGCATATCAGCTACCTGTCCGCTATCGTCGGACCGTGCGCCGCAACCACAGATGACGGTTGTATGGCGTGGGAAGACGAGGAAAAAAGTGACTTTGTTATGCGCCTACTTGACAGGGATAACGACGCCAAAAACCTCCTACTCGTTATTCAACCAGAAATGAATGAGTTGGCGATTTACACCCTGACCGGATACTGCGTGGCAAACGATCTGCCGTACATGATTAAAGATTGGGATACCCTGTCCGCAGAGATGTACGATATAGGGCAAAAAGAAGCCCAGAAAACGAGGCACTGAACATGATCCACCGCGACGAGTACGAACGCGTCTGCGAAGAAAACAGAAAGTTGCGGGACTTGGTTAAAGCCAAGTCCCCAATGGCTATGATGCAAATGCTTAAACGGTTTCTGGGAGGGAACTATGACCGTACTGGAACAGTGGAAGACCCTAGCGAAAATAGAGAACGCCAAGATGCTGGAACCCTACGAGGGCCAAAAACCTAACTACGGTATTGTCAAAAATAAAATCAAAGGCGGCGGACCGCGGCTCTCGGAAATTAACCGCTCACTCGCCGCACAAAAACTTCTGGAAATGTCCCAAAAAGGTTATACTCTGGAAGAAGCCGCCGTTGAAACAAACTCCCCAATAGAGAAAGTTCTAGGCCGCGCCAGACGCTATCAAATCACGTTTAAAGGACAGGAGGAGCTTTTATGAGTAATCACCTATCAGAAGTGGCAGAGGGCATCATACAGGCTTGCCCAACGCAGCTTAACCCAGATGAAATGTCCACCCTGATTGCCTACATGGTCTGGTCATACGGTATGCAGGGCGATTGGGACGATATGCTGCCCAAAATCGTGCGCTGCATAAATCTGGATGATGGACACGCCCGTATCGTCAGAGTGGCTAACAGAGACGCTATCAAGTTTCTGGATAAAGTAAGAGAGGATGTTAGCAATGCCAGACGCAGTTAAACTGTTCTCCGAAATAGATCAGCAATTCCTAGAACTGGAACAACAATTCGAAATAATCAAAAAACAACGGGAGACAATAGAACTATGCAAGAAGAAGACATTAAACGCATCCAAAGAGACCTCAACCCCGCACAACAAGCCGAATTAAAGTTCCTCCGACAAGAAGTCGATAGATGCCAAGATGCGCGGTTTGCTAAAGAACCACTACCCAACGCCAACCAAAACTACTGGACCGCCGCAGAAGAACTGGACCGATACGTCAGGAGCCTTCGTAATGATGGATACTGGATTTAAAACCATAATCGAAGTGATGAAACAAGGATCGTGGCTCACGGACCTCGAAGTGGCAGAGCGGGCCAAAATGAAACTAGATGCCGCGCTCTACTACCTTAGACGATTAAGGCGCTTGGGGCTGGTGATAAGCGAGTGGGTTCACGGACAACGGGTCTGGGGTGCGACAACTTGCCGCACTTGACTTTCTTCTATACTTGTGGTACTCTTACTTCGTAAGGGTAACTTACAACGCTTTTTGACAATAGGCCGGATTAAAGCCCGCCTTATATATGGAGAACAAAATGTCAGAAAAAAGAGTATGGATAGAACTCGACAAAGCAGACAACTTGGAAGACGCAAAAGAATACTGCGAACTCGCAAACAAAATGTTAGCAAAACTAGGCGTTGATAAAAACTACAACTTCTGGGCAACAGATAAACAAAAATATACTCGCACCTTCTATAACTTTTCTGAAGGACACTCCTTCACTGAATTAGATGATAGAGGCAAATGGTTTGACCTTGAGTATTGCAGCAATAATGAAACCTAAACCTAAACACATCGAAGACGCTCTGCTCCAAGCGGAGCGTCAACTCGACGATTGCTGGTTCGAAGATCGCGGATCACGGGCCATCCAAAAAGCAACAGAAACACTGAACAGCATAAAAGCAGCTATAGCCGTGGGAGAAGAATATGAACCAGACTTCTGAAATCATTAAAAAATACAGCCACATGTATGACGTGGCTTTCGAAGTAATATCAAACCATCCCGAAGGCGAAGACGTGACACCCGAAATGATTAAAAAGGCCCTGATTTCGCGGATCACGGACCTTGATAAACATAACGAATGGATTGAAGCCTGTGCATGGATAAACGCCTCGGAGGAATTATTATGAAAGCCCGAATAAACATCACACAACGAATGCTCAACAAAAGCATCATAGACGCCAATAAAAGCGTCGTAGCGTTCGTTAGAAATTGCTACCCAACATTGGGATACGACTTCATAGAAAATGGGGGCAAAAATACCCTATTGGCGTACTATGACGATGGTCACCAATATACACCGACAAGCATACGATTGTACCGCAGACCGCGGGGCGATAAACTCCTGTCCGTCGAAGGGCTGACAAAACGCGCCGACGCCGGAAACGTTATGACGTTCACGCATGACAAGGAAAGCAACAGAATAATCATCCGGCTCGAACTGGGAGAACCACCAAAAGAAATCAATCTAATCGAATAGGGCGGGTTTAGGGGTTTTAACCCGCCTTTGCGCAGGGAGCGGTCGCTTAACACTCTCACGCGGTAGGCCACTTTGACATAGTGGTGGCAGGACCGCGGATCAGGCTCCCGTCTTAATTTAGGCGGGAGCCTGTTTCGTTTGTAACGTGTATACTATACCCCTCCTGAGAATTAAAAAAAAAAAAAACGAAAATAAATAGCCGTTACCGGTGTTATAAAAGTTACCACTCTGTAATCAAACAAAAATAAGGCAAAAAACGGTAACATTTTCGGTAACTCCATACTAAAGATAGGTGTTACTTTGGCTATTTTTTGGCCCAAACGGTTAAGCAGCCTTCTGCGTTAAGCCAAATCTCAACAAAAAAATGTAAAAAAAGTTTCTCTGGCGGGGTATACTATATGTTGCTAAAAGGTATTGTATAGTTATTTGCAGTGGAGAGAACCGTGCCTAGAAAAACAAATGCTGATCTTGCAAAACTCCCCAAGCCTTTGAGGATTAAAGCAAGGCCCATTCCTAGAAAGCATACCGGACTAGCCGTGGATAAAGAGGCCAACCGTTCTGATCCCCGAGGCGCGAAGTATAAGACAGCGGACAGCCCTTTGACGCGTAAACAGGAGCTTTTTGTAAAAGAGCTTGTAAGCAACGATGGTATGATAACTTACAAGGAAGCCGCTATTCGAGCGGGCTACCCCGAGAGTTCAGCCCACACCCGTGCATATGAGTTGACTAACCCTCACAAATGCCCGCACGTTGTGGCAGCTATCCGGCGGTATCGAAACGAATTGGATGAACGTTTTGCCATCAACTATAGCAGACACGTTCGCGACTTGCAGAAAATCCGTGACGTGGCCCTCGAAAACGGGGCGTACAGTGCCGCGGTACAAGCCGAGTATAGACGGGGACAGGCGCAGGGTGATATATACGTTAGCAAGGCGGAGATCAGACACGGCAGTATCGACAACATGGATAAAGAAGAGGTGATGAAAGCGTTGAAGGAACTAAAGGAATCCAATGGCTCAGACATTATCGACATTACCCCAACCGAAGATTCCGACGGAAGCGGCGTTTTATCAACAGTTGAGGACAGCCGCAAAAAAGGTTAGGCCCCAGTTAAGCCTGACTAGAATAGAAAACTCTGTCGGTCAGGGTATACCCGACCTTATGATTTGCGATGAACGCGGGCTATTTCATTTTGTAGAATTAAAGTTTTGCAAGGCCAATGCGGTACGGTTAAGCCCACACCAAGTTTCTTGGCTGACGAGGCACCGACACAGTAGCAGTTGGATACTGGTCAAGCAGCATCAGAACTGGGGTAAAAAACCTGTCGTTCTTTTGTATCGTGCCGATCAGGCAATCGCGGTCAAAACAGACGGGCTAAAGACCGATCCGGTTTATGAAGGCACAAATCCTTTTAATTGGCCTGTTCTTTTCGACTTGATTTCTCCCATATAATCGCATATACTCTAAGGGTTAGCTAAATGGAGAACATGCTATGAGTTTAAACTATGATTTATGCGGCGTTAAAGCCGACTATAGAGACGACGCTGTCTGGCCTATTACCAGTGCTTTGATTTGGGGCACTATGTCGGTTGGCTTAAATGCGATTACAGAAAAGAATTGGGAAGAATTTTACGTCCGTTGCCACGCCATTGAAACAATCCACGGGGCTTGGCTTCGTGATAAGGATTTAAAAAGCCGACCGATTACGGCAGAGGATGTAAAAAGCCACGTCGGATTGCACACCAATGCGGACACTCGAACTAAGGCCCAGTTCCAGAAAGACATTTACAGACGTTTTGTGGATCAGGCTAACCGCAACATAACACTGGAATTAAAAACCACGGAAGAAAGGGAGAAACAACGTGAAGCGATATAAGGTCATCATCCAAGCCACGCTTAGAAAACCCGTTTGGGTTGATGCTGAAGATGTTGAAAGTGCTGAAACTGAGGCGCATGAAAACTTTGATTGGTACGCTGAGGATTCTAGAGAGAAATACGATCAAGACACTATCGACATAATTGAGGAAGAAAGGGAGAACGCCTAACCGATGTTTATTTTTGAATTGATAGGTCGATTGCTTTATGGCAGCGATTACGAGGAATTGAGCAAAAGAGCGAACCGCAAAAAACCAACGCGAAAACGCCGCCGATAATATTTAGAAACTGCCCGCTTTACACGCGGGCTTTTTTCTTTTATAGATATGGGACATTGTATAGATTGGAGAACGCTATGATCGAACGTAATAAAAGACACTACGGCACATGGGCTGTATATTCTATTGAATTGGTTTCTCGACATGTTGAAACACATCTAAACAAAGATAACGCGTTAAAATCCGCTTTAGATTTGGGGGCACATGATCACAAAAACGGTCGCCCTACACAGTACACGGTTTCTGAAATTCCTTTTGTAGATTGCGAGGATTAAAAATGACTAACGTAATTTATAAGAAATATTCCGTTTTGGGACAGCCTAGATACTGGAACCGTCGCAAAAAAATGTGGACAAAATGGCTTTCTAAAGGTTGCCATTACCCGACGCACCACGGCGCGTTGCGCGTTTTGCATAGCCGTAGGTTTTCGGAAAATATTTGGAACTTGACCGAGAAAGACCTATTGACCAAAAAAGAAACCTTGGCAGAATATGGGGTTCAGACGCTATGCTAAAAACGGTCGAATATAGCCGAGCAAAAAAGACGCGGGGAATTGCTGTCACATATCGCGCCGGAAACGGTAGCAATTATGGAACTTGCCCCGCCAGTTGTGAATTAAACCCGAGCGGTTGCGGGTCGTCAAAAATTGATGTTGATTATCTTGACGCGGTATTAGATGCCAAACCCGCCAAAGGTGTATCGTTCACTTATTCCCACTTTTCGCCGTTACACTGGAAACGAAAACTTGCGGCAAATAAAACCGTGATAAACTACAGCGCAAAGACCGCAGAAATCGCGGCAAAGTTTATGCGGTTTAAGGTGCCTTGTGTTGTGACAGTTGGCGAAAAGTTTTGGCAGGGTAAAAAGAAACAATCTGTCAATGGTGCTTTAATTGTACGTTGTCCGGCGGAAACAATCGCGGGGTTTAGTTGCGCGGACTGTGGCAATGGTGATCCATTATGCGCTAGGCTCGAAAGAACTTTTGCAGTTGGATTTACTGCCCACGGTGCGAGTAAAAAGAAAGCCGCCAACCCAGATGAAGCGGGCGGTTGCTATGCTAGTGGGGGTAACGTTGCCTTGCACTGGACTGCTACAGCCGCGCAGGATCAGGACGAGACAGACGGGGATAAATTGCGCCGCTTTGTTTCTGGCTTGCCGCCCCGTTCAATTATCCGGCACCATATAGCGGGTGATATAGGCGAGGAAACGCACGATTAGAAATTTTCGCTTGATTATGTATGCGGGTTTCTATATGTAATGGGGCGGGGCAATCCTGCCCCTTTAACTTTGGAGACTTACACAATGTCACATTCGATTGAGAACACGCACGGCAGCTTGACCCAGTTAATGCAAAAGGTGCAGGACCAAGCCGCCCGCAAGGCGGATTTTTTGACCCCTACTAACGATTTGCAGAAAGTAACCGACCCCGAAACAAACCGCCCCGCTTTAGTAATCGAAGCAAAAGGCGGCGAACCAACGCGGCACCTTGATATCAATTCGGTTGCTTTCCAACAACTAGCGGCACATTGCGATATTGAAACTAGAACCGCCCGACGCTTGCAAGATCATTACCCCGCGGAGTTTGATACGCTAATCAACGCTCATTTTCAGAAAGAACCTAAAAGAAAAATGTTGAGAACGTTTCTCGACACCGATGAAACCAACGGCACCGCCCGCGCTTTATTGTCCGACCGTTTTAAGTGCTTTGATAATGATAATATGATTCAAACCATTTTGCCGCCGTTGATGGAAAACGCCGCTCAATTGCAGGTCGTGAACGCAAAAATTAGCGACAGCAAGTTGTATATGCGGTTTAAATCGCTTGTTCATACCGGAGCGGGTGCCAACGTGGCAGATGTAATGGCTAACGGTGTGGGGTTTAGCAATTCCGAGACGGGGCAGGGAAGCGTGACAGCTTACCAACTTTTTTGGACCTTGGCTTGCTTAAATGGTATGCAGACTGAAAACAAAACGCGGAGCAGCCATATCACCAGCGCCCGTGACAGCGACGATTGGGGCCTATTGTCAGGAGAGGCGCAAGAGGCAGACAACCGCGCATTAAATTTAAAACTGCGTGATCTGGTATCCGCCTATTCGTCGCGTGAAATGTTTGACCAAGTTTTGGACAAGATGAAAGCCGCCGCCGCCGACGTGATCGAAGGCGAGTATTCGGTTGCTGATACGGTCAACAATCTGGGCACCGTTATGCGCTTGACCAAAAAAGAAACCTCGAATGTGTTGGACGGTTTAATGAGCACAATAGGGCAGGCCGGATACGAGAACGACCGCCCCTTGTCCCGCGCAACCTTGATCAACGCCGTGACCGCCGTCGCCAACACCAGCGACATAGATCACGCGGACGATTGGCAACGTCGCGGAGGTCAGTTGTTGAATATGAACGCCCGAGATTGGAACCGTATAGCGGCTTAAATTTTTTTTCTTGATCTGCGCTTTACAATCACGCATATTGGGGCAGGGGAAACCTTGCCCCTTAACTTTGTTTTGGAGAACAAAATGGAACTTGCAAAAACAGACTACGAAAATGAAACCGAATTGAGCGCGGCCCGCGAGATGATCGAACGCCGTGACGCGGAGCTAGCCCGCTTGCGTGAAGAACTATCGCAATCGAAAGAGGATGCCGCGACCCAGCGCAATTTTAACAACGAAAACGCTTTGTTGTTGGATGATATCCGGCTTGCTTTCTGGCGGCTTCATAAAGACCAGATTGGCGCGATGATATCCGGCGAAATTGCCGAGCAATTAAAAACAAAAGAAACCGCTTTTGATATCACCGATTATTTCGACGAAATCCGCGAAGATATTACTTACAATTTTGATATCGCGTCGTTCCAATCCGAAATTGAAGAAATTGTATCGGAGCGCGATATTAACGACGAGGTGACCGAGATTGTGGAAGATGTTTTGAGAGGCGCAAAGATCACACTCGGTTAAACACCCGCCCAACCTTGCCCAACTCGGCCCGCCATAGCGCGGGCCTTTTTTATGTTTGACACCTCGAGGTAAGATATCCCATACTGCAGGAGCGGCGGGCATCCTGCCCGCTTGCCTATAGGAGAACCAAAACTATGAAACGATATACAATCGAAGCCAGCACTTTCGAAGCGGACGGCACCGAGAGCCATACTGTTTTGCACGATAGCAACAGTATTGCCGGAGCCAGAGCGTACCTAGAAGGCTTCACAGACGCCACCACTTGGAACGATTACGACCTGATTAATTTGCTGGACACCGCGCACCCCAGCGATAGCGACTTTCACTTGATCGATAGCAAGATGCACCCGTTCATTGACAATGGCGCAACAAGCCAGAGCCTTGCAGACTTTGCCGAGGTATGGCCGGACGTGACCAGCTGGGGCAGACTGTGAGAGGTGGAGTAGGCGTCTGTTTAAATGGTTTGACTACCAAGACCCCCGCAGACCCCCGAAAGAGCCGAGCCGAGCGCAGAGCAGCCGACAGCAACCGGAAACATTCCAAAGGTGGAAAGGTTAACTTTAACCGCTGGACAACCAAACATGGCAGACGAGCCGGAAAGTGAAACTATGATTAATATGACAACCGCCCAGCGCGACACGCTGGAACGCAAATGGTCCGAACTGGACGAAAGCACCCGCCCGACGCTTGAACGCTTTCTTGAGAGCGTGAAAGACACGTTCTATTGCGATGACGCCGTTACGGTATATTGGGCTAACATGTGGCTATGCATTGAGCGTGACGGATACGCCCACACTTGACGAAATCACATGGATCAGGCTAATCTTAGGGCGGGGCAATCCCGCCCTTACTTATTGGAGAACCGCAACAATGATCAAAGTACTGTATCAAAGCGTAGACAATCACGAAGGTTGGACCGTTGAATATAACACGGAGGCCGAGGCTTTTGCCGGAATACGTCGCCAGCTTGGCAACGTCGGAGAACCGTCGAGCCATTATGCTTGCGCCGACGATGGCGTTTGCACCGCAACCGTCATCAATTCCACATTGCGGGAACTACACGAGGCCGCATCGGTCCACGGTATCCGTTAAACCCAGCACCACCACACCGACGATCAGGCCCGCCCAGTGCGGGCCTTTTCTTTTAGTGACACATGCGACCCCCGCACCCCGCCCCGTTGCTTAAACCTACCGACCGTGGACCGTGGACCGTGGAATATGGTTCGATCTGGTGGATCTCGTGCCCAGATACCCAGCGATCGACAACGAGATGGACGAGAGAGCCGTTAATCTGGACCGAACCGCCCCGATCGGGACCGAACCGCCCCGATCCGATGCCAGCTGGCGGAAAATATCGGAGCGCAGCCGCGCAGTTAAATCCACCGGATCGACGTTCGAGCGCCAATTAACTGTAACAGCTGGCGGAAAATATCGGAGCGCAGCGCCCTGCCCAGACCCACCGGATCGACGTTCGAGCGCCAATTAACTGCAGCAGCTGCACCAGCTGGCGGAACAATCGCGACGGCAGCCGCGCACCGCAACCGCAGGGGGATCACGTTTTCCGGGCCAGGATAGCCATTATCCCATGTTATCAATGGCCCAAGGACCGCATAACGCGACTAGGGTCCCCCCGATATCGGGTCAAACCGCCTAGGTTAAACCCAAATCGACCGCGATCCGCCGACCGCGCACCCCGTGCCGACCTGCGGGGGCTTGGGCCATGTTTTTGACAAATAGTTGCCATAAAAATGATATGGGGTATAACTATGTAATAGCTGGTTTATTTAGGGGCCCCGATCCGTGACTATCGCACTACAAGAAAAGGCTCTGAAACTTCAACTTAGACTTGCACAAATAGAGAAGCAGGAGTCTCAGCGTAACAATTTTTTACCGTTTGTGAGGGGTATGTGGCCTGACTTTATTGCGGGTCGTCATCACCGTATTATTGCTGAGAAGTTGGAGCGTGTTGCGAGTGGCGAGTTAAAGCGTTTAATTATCAACATGGCTCCGCGGCACACGAAGTCTGAGTTTGCATCCTTTTTGTTTCCTGCGTGGATGATGGGCAAGAATCCTAGTATGAAGATCATTCAGGCGACTCACACGACGGAGTTGGCAGTAAACTTTGGTCGTAAGACTAAGAATCTTTTGGACACGGATGAGTATAAGGGGGTATTTCCTCACGTTAAGTTAGCGGCGGATTCGAAGGCTTCTGGTCGGTGGGACACGAGTGCTGGTGGGATGTATTATGCTGTTGGAGTTGGTTCTAACTTAGCGGGTCGTGGTGGTGATTTAATTATTATTGACGACCCACATTCTGAGCAGACGGCAATGAGTACGAACGGTTTTACTGACGCTTGGGATTGGTACACTGGGGGCCCTCGGCAGCGCCTACAGCCCGGAGGTTCTATAGTTTTGGTACAGACTCGGTGGTCTGAGAAGGACATGACGGGTCAGTTGTTACGTGCTATGGCTAAGGACCCTTTAGCGGATCAGTGGGAGGTTGTTGAGTTACCTGCTATTTTTGAGGACGACACTCCTTGTTGGCCGGAGTATTGGAGTATTGAGGATTTAACCGCGGTCAAGGCGTCTATTCCTCCTATGAAGTGGAATGCTCAGTACCAGCAGAACCCTACTGGAGATGAGAACGCGATTGTTCCTCGGGAGTGGTGGCAGCGTTGGGAGAGTGAGCGGGTCCCTAACTTACAGTATGTGATACAGAGTTATGACACTGCGTTTAGCAAGCGGGAGAGTGCTGATTACAGTGCTATTACGACGTGGGGTGTGTTTTATCCTGAAGAGGATGGTGGGTCCCCTGCGTTAATATTGTTGGATAGTAAGAAGGGTCGTTGGGATTTTCCTGAATTAAAGCGGATTGCTTTTGAGGAATACAAGTTTTGGGAGCCTGACACTGTGATTGTGGAAGCGAAGGCGAGTGGGACTCCTTTGACGCAGGAGATGCGTCAGGTTGGGATACCTGTTGTAAATTTCACGCCGAGTAGGGGCAATGACAAGGTAACGCGATTGCATAGTGTTAGTCCTTTATTTGAGGCTGGTATGGTGTATGCTCCTGACAAGAGTTGGGCGGACGAGTTAATTGAGGAGATGGCGGCGTTTCCCAATGGTGAGTTTGATGATTTAGTTGACAGTGCTACACAAGCTTTGATGAGGTATCGTCAGGGCAATTTTGTGCAGTTGCCAACAGATGATTGGCAAGATGACGAAACATCTGCTAGGGTACACGCATATTATTGACGGAGACGGCTATGGCTATTGGCGGATTGATGGATACGAACGTACCGAGTCAGCTTGACGAGGACGATTTACGCGCTGAGTTGGAGATAGAAATACCGGACTCTGGCGCGGACCCTATGTTGTATGCGGTAGATTCTGATGTGGAGATAGCGATCTCTGAGGAGGATGACGGCGGGGTTACGGTAGATTTTGATCCCGAGGACATGCGCGGTGAGGGCGGTGATTTTTACGCTAACTTGGCGGAAGAGATGCCGGACCGCGAACTTAGTCGCATTGGCAATGACTTAGCGGGGGAGTTTGATGCTAACAAGGCTGGTCGTCAGGATTGGGAAGATGCGTATACGGATGGTTTGGAGTTGTTGGGATTTAATTACGAGGAGCGCACTCAGCCGTTTCGTGGTTCCAGTGGTGTAACGCATCCTTTGTTGGCGGAAGCTGCTACGCAGTTTCAGGCGCAGGCGTTTAACGAGCTATTGCCTGCGGGTGGTCCTGTACGAACGCAGGTTATGGGTGAGGAGACTCATGCTAAGGTAGATCAGGCCAAGCGGGTTCGTCAGTTTATGAATTACTACATTACGAGTGTCATGGAGGATTACACTCCTGACATGGATCAGATGTTGTTTTATTTACCGCTTGCTGGCAGCACGTTTAAGAAGACTTATTATGATGAGGTCATGGACCGCGCTGTAAGTAAGTTTGTTCCGGCACAGAATTTGGTTGTTCCGTATGATACTTCTGATTTGGATACGTGTCCGAATATAAGTCAGCTTATACGGATGGATTTAAATGATTTGCGTAAGAAGCAGCTTGCTGGGGTTTATTTAGATATAGACGTGATACCTGCGCAGGGTGATGTTACGGAGGTTGATTCTGAGATAAACCGGATTGACGGCATTGAGCCTTCGCAGATTGATTACGACTGCACTTTGTTGGAGTGTCACGTTGATTTGGATTTAGAGGGTTATGAGGATTTAGACGAGGACGGGGAGCCTACGGGCATTAAGGTTCCTTATCTTGTTACTATATCTCAGGACAACGGTCAGGTTTTGTCTATTCGGCGTAATTACCGTGAGGACGATCCGGCTAAAAAGAAGATTGCATATTTTACGCACTTTAAGTTTTTACCGGGATTTGGGTTCTACGGCTTGGGCTTGATCCATACTATTGGTGGATTATCGCGGACCGCGACCAGTGCTTTGCGGCAGTTGATTGATGCTGGTACTTTGTCGAACTTACCTGCGGGGTTCAAGGCCCGCGGACTTCGGATTAGGGACGACGACGATCCTTTACAACCGGGGGAGTTTAGGGACGTAGATGCTCCGGGTGGGGCTATTCGGGACAGTTTAATGCCTTTGCCGTTTAAGGGTCCTGACCGGACGTTGTTTGAGTTATTGGGTTTTGTTGTACAGGCTGGACAGCGGTTCGCGACCATTACTGACATGAAGGTTGGTGACGGTAATCAGAACGCGGCGGTTGGCACGACGATAGCGATGTTGGAGCAGGGTTCGCGAGTAATGAGCGCGGTTCACAAGCGTTTACATTATGCCATGCGTCAGGAGTTTAAGATTTTGGCGCGGGTAATGTCGGAGAGTTTACCGCAAGAGTATCCGTATTCTGTTGCTGGTGACGAGTCGAGCATCATGGCGTCTGATTTTGATGATCGTGTGGACGTAATTCCTGTCAGTAATCCGAATGTATTTAGTCAGGCGCAGCGGATTGCGTTATCTCAGACTAAGATGCAGTTAGCGGCGCAGGCTCCTGAGATGCACAACATGCACGAGGTATATCGTGATATGTATGAATCGTTGGGCGTTACGGACGTTGACAGGATAATGAAGGCGGTGCCGGACGACGAACCGCGGCCCTTGGACCCTGCACAGGAGAACATAAACGCTTTGGACATGATGGAGTTACGTGCGTTTGCGGGTCAGGACCATCAGTCTCATATTATGGCGCATTTAATTTTTGGCGCGACTCCGATGGTTGGTCAGATGCCGCAGGTTGCGGTTGCTTTACAGAAGCATGTTTTGGAGCATGTTAAGATACAGGCTGAAGAGGCTGGTATGCAACAGATGCAGCAAGCGCAGGGCGGTGACGAGGCTCAGATGGAGATGCAGTATCAGGCGGTTGTTGCTCAGTTGATTGCGCAGGGTATGCAGCAGGTTAAGCAGTTGTCTGGACAAATATCTGGTCAGGGCCCTGATCCTCTGGTACAGCTTAAAGAGAAAGAGTTGGAGATTAAGGCGCAGTCGGAACAGTCAGACGCTCAGATGGATCAGGCAAGACTTCAGCTTGATGCTCAAAATCAGCAGATGCGTGGTCAGCAATTCCAACAGCGGCTTGAGAGCCAAGAGAAGCAAACGAACCAGCGCATTGAGAGTGCAATGCAGCGTGAAATGATGAAGCAGAGGAGTCAGTGATGGCTAAAGTAAAGTTCCAAGGGGCCCCTGCGGGTCCAACACCAAAGGCGGTTCCTTACGCTGACATTAAAGATCAGGGCCGTATTCCGTATGGTAAGACAGCGGAGGTCCGTGTTCCCACGTCTATGTCAGTTAAGACTGCTCGTGGTATGGGCGCTGCAAAGCGCGGCGGCAAATACACTGCGTGTGTCTGACGGATGCCGCCTGAGTTGCTTTGGAGCGGTGGGTTAACCGCGGTTCTGGGCGTTTTTGGCTGGTTATTGAGGACGTATGTAGGGGAGGTGCATCGTATTCAAATACTCTTGAACCGCACTCGGGAAGAGATGGCGAAGGAGTATGTTACTAAGTCTGACAACACTACGGACATGAATCGGGTTATAACGCGTTTGGATGCGTTAGACGCTAAGATGGACCGCATGTTGGAGAGGTAGATGATTGATCCTGTAACGGCTTTTGCCGCAGCTAACGCCGCGTTTAAGGGCGTGAAGATGTTGGTTGGTGCTGGTCGTGAGATGCAGGACGTAAGCAAGCAGCTTGGTCAGTGGTATTGTGCTGTTGCGGATATTTCCAAGGCTGAGACTCAGCGTAAGAATCCAACGTGGTTGGATAAGAAGACTCACGGAACCGATAACATAGAGCAGCAAGCTATGGATATCGTGATCCGCAAGAAGACTTTACTGGAAAAAGAAAAAGAGATTAAGTTCATGCTGGACTATAGGTTTGGCTTGGGCACTTACGACGAGATGTTGGGTATGCGGCGCAAGATACGTGCTGAACGGGAGGAAACGGTGTATCGTGCTATGGAAGCCAAGCGCCAGATACAGAATAACATGGCTATTGGTGCGTTAAGTCTTGGTATAATTGGCGTTTTAGGTGGTGGTATGTATTTAATAGTATTGGTTACTCAATGATAAACGCGCTTATTTTGTCTGTAACTCTTGCGGGAGTGGCTAATCCGACGCATGTTCAGTGTCACTTATGGAAACGGTTTACGGACGGAAACGGTCAAAAGGTTTGTGTTTATAGGTTTACAGCGGGGTATGGTGGCTTGGGTTATCATTACCCTACGAAAAGTTTTTCCGAGTGTCCGAAGGTTTTTAGTTGTCTTTATGAGAGGAAGGACAAGCGACCTAGCTTGTCGGAAATATTAGATGGCCTGAAAGGAGGTTTCTAATGACTATGGAGAAGTTTTTGGCATGGAAGGTTATGCCTCGGCTTATGATGTTGGTAATGACGGTTATGTATATCAGGGTGATTGAGTGGTTTATGTCGTTACCGCAGGATGTTGTTAGTACGCAAGCTACTGCGCTTACTGCAACCGTAACGGGTGCTATGACAGGTGCCTTCGCCGTATGGTTAGGATCAGAGAAATGATGGCATTATTAGGGAGTTTGCTGGGCTTTGGGAGTTCTTTTCTGCCCGAGGTACTTAGCTATTTTAAGGCTAATCAGGTTCAGAAGCATCGTATGGAGATGATGCAGCTTGAAACGCAGTTGGCGCAGAAGCGTTCTGAGATGAAACTGGTTGAGTTAGACAAGCAGGCGGATATCGCGGAAACGAAGGGGTTGTATGAGCATGACCGATCTATCGACGCTGGAGGATTTATCAACGCTCTTCGGGGTTCTGTGCGTCCTGTCATTACTTATGCCTTTTTCGGACTGTTCGTAGCTACGAAAGTAGTTATCATGGTTAAAGTAGGGCAGTCTGGCGGCGATTGGACGGAAGCGGTTGAACTTATGTGGGACCCAGAAACAGCCGGACTCATGTCGGCGGTCTTAGCGTTTTGGTTTGGAAATAGAGCAATCTCTAAGTATGCGGGGAAGTAGTTATGGGATACAAGTTAGGAAAGCGAAGCCTGTCAAGGCTAGAAGGTGTCAACGACGATCTGGTAACGGTCGTGAAATACGCTATCGGCGTAACGAAACAGGACTTCTCGGTCATCTGCGGGTTGAGAACAATAGACGAGCAACGCGCATTGGTTGCAAAAGGGGCCTCGCAAACCATGAAATCAAAACACATTGACGGCAACGCCGTTGATTTGATGGCTTACTGCGACGGAGGTCGTTGGGAACTCAACCTATATGATGAAATTGCTGACGCCATGAAGGAAGGTGCCGAGGCTGCGGGTGTAAAGCTCCGTTGGGGCGCGGCGTGGACGATAGATGATCTTGGTGCGTGGGAAGGTAGCGCAGAAAATGCAATGAACAGCTACATTGACATTCGCAGATCACAGGGACGTAGACCCTTTATCGACGCTCCACACTTTGAAGTTGTGTTTTAATGTACGCGTTCGTTCTCATGCTGTATCTCGGCTACGGGAGCGAACGTAAATTAGTTGTGGATGATCTGTATTTTTCCCAGTTAAACGTTTGCAACAGGGTAGCCGAGGCTCTTGTAGAGCGTTACAGCACTCACGGTATAGCGACTGCGGACAGAGCGGTTGCATATTGCTTGCCAATAAAAATTACGGACGACTCGTTGCACGTTTACTAAAAACCAAGTAGGTTTCCCGTATAAGATTAAATGGGAGAATCTGGGAATGGATGAGATACGCGTTGCAGAAGCTGTTTTTCGCGTTATAAGGGAAAGAAGACAGGGCGTTGTCGATCTAATGCAGTACGGCAATGTTAAATCACTAGAGCAATATCGTGAGCTTATGGGCAACTTAGAGGCCCTGAATCATGTGGAACAGGAACTCAAGGGCCTGCTAGATAAACAGGAGCGTAGTGTTGACTAAAGCACATGCAATAGACTTAGCCGCTGCCAAAAAGGGCGTGGCAAACTTAGAAGATGCTTATAAAGAGAAAGTACAGACAACTTTAGACCCTTCGGCGTTGGGTCAATCTCTTTTAGAAAAAATGCCTAGTCCTACGGGATGGCGTCTGTTGATTCTCCCATACAAGGGAAAGGGTCAGACAGAAGGCGGCATATATCTACCGGATAAAGTAGTTGAGGAACAATCTGTGTCTACGCAGGTTGGGTATGTCTTGAAGGTCGGGGAACTGGCGTATCAGGACGGGGACAAGTTTCCAGATGGTCCGTGGTGCGCGAAGGGTGATTGGGTAATGTTTGCCCGTTACGCGGGTTCGCGGTTTAAGATCGACGGTGGCGAGGTCCGTATTCTTAATGATGACGAGGTTTTGGCTAAAATCTCTAATCCTGAAGATATTTTGCATTTCTAGGAGAAAAAGATGGCAGAAAACGATCAAATTGAGTTAGAACTAGAGAGTTCTGAAGAAACGGAGGTTTCGGTAGAGCCTAGCGTTGACGAAGAATCAGGGGATCAGTTCGAACAGGCGGAAAGCGCCACGCAATCGCGCATAAATCGTCTTACGAAGAAGATGCGGGAGGCGGAACGTCGTGAAAACGAGGCTTTGAACTACGCAAAGCAGGTTCAGGCCGAGGCAAATTCGTTAAAACAGCGTATGTCCAGCTTGGATAACAGTTACGTTAACGAATATACCACGCGTGTGGAGACACAGCTTGCTCAGACTGAAAAAGAGATGGCCCGTGCTATGGAGTTGGGAGATACTCAGGCTGCGGTAGAGGCTCAACGCAAGTTAACGTCGCTATCTATAGAGAACGACAGGGCTTCTCAGGCTAAAATGCAGCAAGAGCGTCAAAAAGAGGCTGCGTCACAACAACCGCAGCAACAGGCTCAACCGCAGCAACAACAGATGCGCCGTCCTGACCGAAAGGCCGAGGATTGGGCAGAAAAGAACGAGTGGTTTGGTCAAGATGAGGCCATGACTTTTGCGGCTTTTGGAATCCACAAGAAGTTGGTGGAGGAAGAAGGGTTTGACCCGCAGAGCGATGACTACTATAATGAGTTAGATCAGCGCATTTCTGAAAAGTTCAGAACGCCTGCAAATAACGCCAGTAGACGGCCCGCACAGACGGTTGCTGGAGTTTCAAGAAGTACCTCTGGGCGCAGCACTGGAAAGAAGGTTAGACTCACTCCTAGCCAAGTCGCAATAGCGAAGAAATTGGGTGTGCCACTAAGCGAATACGCGAAATACGTGAAGGATTAAGGCTATGACAGACAGAACTCCTCGCGCTAACAAAACTAGGGAAAAGACGGCTGCGCGTAAGCCGTGGGCTCCCCCGTCTATGCTAGACGCACCGCCTGCACCGGAAGGTTACAAGCATCGTTGGATTCGTGCGGAAACGCAAGGTTTTGACGATAGGAAGAACATCAGCGCGAAGATGCGCGAAGGTTGGGAACTTGTTCGTCAAGACGAATACCCCGACTTTGAGTCTCCGGTAGTTGAAACAGGTAAATACGCTGGTGTGTTTGGAGTTGGCGGATTGATGCTTGCCCGCATTCCTATTGAGACGATTGCTGAACGGACGGAGTATTTCGCGAACCGAAATAAAGACCAGATGGAAGCAGTTGACCAAGATATGATGCGGGAAAATGCACACTCAACCATGACGATCAACAAACCTGATCGTCAGTCCCGTATAACCTTTGGCGGTCCTATAAAGTAAGCCGCCTTACTAGGAGAAATATCAAATGGCAAATCAAGAAACTGCCTATGGTCTTCGTCCTGTCGGTCTAGTGGGAAGCGCAACTAATTCAACTGGGGTAACTCAGTATGAAATCGCTTCCAACAACACCCATGCTATTTATCAATATGGTCTTGTCGTCCCTTTGTCGGCGGGCGTTATTGATTATGCGGGTGCCACCAGTGGTGGTACTACGCAAGCACTCGGTGTACTGATGGGCGTAGAGTACATGGATGCAACACAGAAAAAGCCTGTGTTCATCAGCTACTGGCCCGGATCGGGTGCTGTGTCTGTAGACACAAACCATCCTGTCAAAGCCTTTGTTGCAGACAATCCGATGCAAGTATTTAAGGTCGCGTCTGACGCTTCTTTGACTGATCGGGCTACTGCGCAAGCCGCTGTATTCGCTAACGCGTCTCTAGGAACTTCTGCACGGACAGGTTCTACCGCAACAGGTAGCTCGGACTCTGCGCTTGGAGTTAGTACCATTAATACCACTGCAACGCTTCCACTTCGCATTGTAGGTATTTCGGACGATGAGGCTAATAGTGACTTCACTTCCGCGGGTATTCCGATGCTAGTTCGCATCAATGCTCACTTCAATTCACCCACCAGCCGTTTCGATTCGCAGACTACCGCGACCTCGACAGGCGTTTAAGAAGGGGGCTAACAAATGGCTATTTCTCGCGCACAACTAGCGAAAGAGCTAGAACCCGGACTTAACGCGCTGTTTGGTCTGGAATATGGTCGTTATGAAAACGAACATAGTGAAATCTTCGATGAAGAAAGCTCGGATCGGGCGTTCGAAGAAGAAGTTATGCTCGGAGGTTTCTCAACAGCACCGTCAAAAGGCGAGGGCACTGCCATCTCGTTTGACGAGGCACGGGAAACCTACACGGCGCGTTACACACACGAAACCATTGCGCTTGCGTTTTCGATTACCGAGGAAGCGATTGAGGACAATCTGTATGATCGTCTTGCTTCGCGGTACACGAAAGCTCTGGCACGGTCGATGGCTCAAACCAAGCAAATCAAAGCCGCAGCTATCCTGAACAACGCGTTCTTGGCTGGTGCGAATGCGATTGGCGACGGTGTGGCCTTGTGTTCTAACGCACACCCTTCTCTGTCGGGTAACCAGACTAACCTTCTGGCTACAGCAGCAGACCTCAACGAAACTTCGTTGGAGCAAATGCTGATTGACATTGCGGGTCTTACCGACGAGCGTGGTTTGAAGATTGCGGTTCGCGGAACGAAGCTGGTTATTCCAAAAGAGCTTCAGTTTATTGCGGAACGTGTGTTGAACTCTAATCTGCGTAGCGGAACAGCGGACAACGACAACAACGCAATGAAGAACATGGGTATGTTGCCCGAGGGCGCGGTTGTAAACCACTTCCTCACAGATACCGACGCGTACTTCATAAAGACCGACGCTCCAAACGGTTTCAAGTACTTCAACCGTGCGGCTATTAAAACCGCAATGGAAGGTGACTTTGATACTGGAAACATGCGCTTTAAAGCTCGTGAGCGTTATTCGTTCGGTGTTTCCGATTGGCGTTCAGTGTTCGGAACTCCGGGCGCAGCGTAAAAACGGCTAATAGCGGTTTTAGTTTGGAAGGGGCCTGTTCAAAGGGCCCCTTTCTTTTTGGTTAATTTGTGTTATACGTTATTTATTCCCTGACAAGCGCACCCTGTGCTTGACTAAACCCAGACAGGAGATTGACATGGGTACGACTACTTTTTCAGGCCCTATTAAGGCCGGAACCATTAAAAACACCACTGGAACGACTGTTGGTTCAGACATGAAGAACACAGGCTTTGTTGCAATGTCTCAGACAGCAGCGATTGACCAGACTGCCACAACCACAACTACAAACATTATAATTCCAGCCAACAGCCAGTTGATATCTATTGATGTTACTGTGACCACGGCTTGGAGCGGTGGGGCTACAACTCTAGGGTTAGGCGGCGTAGGTGCAGCCACTTCTTTGACAGCGGCGGGCGCGATCCAAGGCAACGCTGTAGGTATTGTCGCGGCTAGTCCCGGTACTGATGCAACCCGCACAGCAAAATGGCTAAACACAGGCACGGGCGATCACCGTTTGATTGTGACCACAGCTAATACTGGCAACGGTGTCGGCGCTGTAACGGTTGTGTATGCTCAGAGCAACAACGTTTAGGGGTAACTAGATGGCAGGCTCTGATGTACGCTCTAAGCGTTTAACTGCAACGGGTTCGGCGGGTCTAGGGCCCGCCCGAATACGGCAAGTTCAAGTCAAAACTACGACAGGGACGCCGAGGTTTACGGTTACGGACGGGAGCGGCGGCGCGGTAGTTTTGGACATGGATTTAGATGCTTCTTCTACGCATTCTGTTAACATTCCTGATGACGGCATTCGTGTAAGTGACATATTTGTTTCTACGTTTACAGGATGTACTTCGGTGACCATCTTCCACAGTTAAAAGGCTAAAACAATGGCTTCAGATGTAAAAGCAACCAACTTAACTGCTTCGGGCACCGTTTTTGCGGGCAGGGCCCGAGTAAAAGCCATTCATTACAAGTGTGGGACAAGTCCGGCGTTAGTTCTTAGGAACAAAGACGTAAACGGGGCAGTGCAGCTAACCTTTGCGTTTGCTGACAACACGGATGACAATGTGTATATTCCCGATGAGGGGATGTTATTTCCTGACGGTTGTTTCGCTGTTCTAACCAATGTTTCGGATGTAACTGTTTTCTTTAACTGAGGTTTTTATGTCTGGCGATAAACCAATACCAAAAACAACGGGTAAGGGCGGAAATTACCGTAATACTAAAGACGGTGCGGGAATGAGTGCCAAGGGTTTAGCGGCACACAGAAAAGCCAATCCGGGGTCTAAGATAAAAAAGGCTGTGACGGGCAAGGTTAAAGCGGGCAGTAAAGACGCCAAGCGGCGAAAGTCTTTTTGCGCAAGGTCCGCGGGTCAGATGAAGAAGTTTCCAAAGGCTGCTAAAGACCCAAACAGTCGTTTGCGGCAGGCTAGAAAAAGGTGGAAGTGCTAATGGCTAAAACAGGTTTATACGACAACATACATAAAAAACGAAAGCGCATTGCTGCCGGATCAAAAGAAACCATGCGAAAACCGGGAACAAAGGGTGCGCCCACGGCAGCAAATTTTGCCGCTGCGGCAAAGACCGCTCAACCACAACGCGCCGCCACAGGCGGAGAGATGAGGAAATCTAACATGAAGAAAAAAGGTTACGCCAAGGGTGGTGCAGCAAAGAAGATGAAAGCGGGTGGTGCCGTTAAAAAGATGAAGGCTGGCGGCGCAGTAAAACGCCGCATGGGTGGCGCAATGATGAAGAAAAAGGGTTATGCTAAAGGCGGCGCGGTTAAGAGAAAATAACCTGAATGCCCTTTTTGCAGAGCAATATCCCGCACTTTAAGTGCTGGGTTCGCCGCGAGTATACTGTAAACCATGAACGTTATCATGGTGAATTTTTACACGCTATGGCAATAGCCGTAACTACCATGCCTAACCGTTGTTTAAGCTTTCAGCTTATTTTTACGGGATGCGAGGTGGACGAAGAGGGGGGAGAGAACGTGCATGGCGGAGCTATGTGGGCCCGAATGCCCATAACGGCTTTAGTTGCAGACGAACCGTTAGAGGATTGGCCTAAACCAATGGCAGTACATGAAGCACAACCTTGGGACTGCCCCTCACATACTCACGCGGCGTATGTGCTAGAAAGGGCGTCTCCTTGTCCGTGGTTAGCCAAAATAGACGGCACGTTCTTTCCAGCAAAATACATGTTTACTGTAGATTACACCGATACAGATGTTGCGGATGATCCTGCGCAACACAAGCAGGCTCATGTATTGCAGCTATTAAACGCGGGGGATTGGACGGGCAATGTTGTAGCTTTGCCCAACAATCGCGTTAGAGTAACGCATCCTGCGTGGTTTGAGACAGGAGAGGGCGCTCCAGACTTCAAGCCCTCTCAGCATGTACATTATTCTAAATCTGATTTAGACTACACCTTAGACGTTAATCGAATATTCGATAATCTGTACAACGAGGAATGACATGGCAGTTTCTAACAGCGTGGATTTTGAGCTAGATGTAGCTGAGTACGTCGAAGAAGCCTTTGAGCGTTGCGGCTTGGAGGTTCGAACAGGATATGATTTTAAAACGGCAAAGCGGTCGTTAAATTTAATGTTGGCAGAGTGGGCCAACAGAGGTTTAAACCAGTGGACAATAGCGCAACGCACCGTGACCATGACACAAGGCACTGGAGAGTATTCGTTATTACCGGACGTTATTGATATTTTGTCTGCGGTTATCCGCAGGGACGGCACGGATTACGCGCTGCTTCGTTTAAGCCGAGAGGAATACCAAACGGTTCCCGATAAGTCTTCTCAAGGCAGACCTAACCAGTTTTTCTTGGATCGTCAAATAACGCCTAGTTTAAAAATATGGCCTGCGCCAGAAAACAGTACGGACGTTGTGTATTACAATGCGCTTACTCGTATGAACGATGCGGATACAGCTACAAACACGTTAGACATGCCCTTTCGATTTTATCCCTGTCTAGCTGCGGGATTAGCTTATTACATTGCTATAAAGCGGGCCCCGCAACGCGTTCAGTTATTAAAGGCTGTGTATGAAGAAGAATTTGAACGTGCTATGACGGAGGATAGAGACAGGGCTTCGTTTAATGTTGTGCCTCAATACCAGTATTTTAGGACAGGCTGATGGGTAAATTTGCCAGCGGTAAAAACGCTCTTGCGATATCAGATCGTTCCGGTTTTCGGTACAGGTATAAAGACATGCGGCGGGAGTGGAATGGCCTGTTGGTTGGTAAGGACGAGTTTGAGCCCAAACAGCCGCAGCTAGGTCCGTTTAGAACGGTTTCTGATCCACAAGCCTTAAAAGACGCTAGGCCACAAACGCTGGATCGTACCGCGGCATTTCAAGTAATAACTACTAACGGCATCGTCTACGAGGGTAATGGAGTTTGGACAACTAGCGGTGTGTCGGAAATGCCCTCTTCTATCGCGTCCTTACCCTCTTTAACGTCGGGGGTAGGCTCTGTTACGGTAAACACTTCGGGCGGAACATCTGTAGATGTGTCGGTTACGGGGGTATTGGGAACGTCGGGGGTAGGCTCTGTCACTGTTACCAGTAACGTCTATATTGTTACTGTGGCTAGTGGCACTAATCCTTATGGAACGGGAAATAAGTTCTACATAGATGGCGTTGTTAGCCCAACGCTCAGTCTGGCAGAGGGCAGCACGTTTAGATTTGACCAATCAGCTTCATCTAATAGTAGCCACCCCCTTAGATTTAGCACCACAGCGAACGGTACGCACGGCGGGGGCTCTGAGTACACTACGGGCGTAACCGCGTCAGGAACGGCAGGTCAGGCTGGTGCGTATGTTCAAATAACTGTCGCAAACTCTGCACCAACCCTCTATTACTACTGCACCAACCATAGTGGTATGGGCGGAACGGCGAACACTCCATAGGTGATTGAATGAGCTATACATACGCAACATTAAAGCAAGCCATCCAAGATTATACGGAGAATACGGAGACTTCGTTTGTAAATAATCTGCCTCTTTTCATACGGTCTGCAGAAGAGCGCATTTTAAAATCTGTTCAACTAAACCTGTTTAGAAGAAACGCTTCGGGAACTATGTCTCAAGGCAACAAGTATCTTAGGGTTCCTCAAGATTTTCTAGCGCCTTACTCGTTAAGCTACACCACTAGCTCGGAAGAGGTGTTTGTAGAGTTTAAGGACGTTAGTTTTATACAGACGTACAACCCCGACTCAACGGTTACGGGTTTGCCAAAGTATTATGCCTCGTTTGATGTAAATAATTTTATTTTAGCGCCGACTCCAAACGCCTCTTTTGCCGCGGAGCTTCATTATTTGTATCGGCCTGCAAGTATTACTGCAGGGTCGGATAGCGGAACAACATGGTTGAGTGAAAACGCAGAGTTAACTCTTTTGTACGGTTCTTTAGTAGAGGCGTATATTTTTATGAAGGGTGAGCAGGATGTTATGGCAATGTACGACAAGCGGTTCCAAGAGTCCTTGGTTGGTTTAAAACTGTTGGGTGAGGCAAAAGAAACCACGCAAAACTACCGCGTTGGTCAGGTGGTGAGGGAGAAACAATGAATATGTCCGTACAGGCGTCTATGGGAAGTGACTTCAAAGTTGAGGTTCATACCACTAACCACAGGGGGTCTACTCCTGAAGAGGTAGCTAACCGTTGCATAAATAAAATGGTTGTGGTTTCTGAAACGGCGCATCCTGTTTTACGAGAACAGGTAATAGAATACAAAAGCAGCATAGAGAAGCTCTTGGTGCTATATATGAAACAGGCTATTCAAGGGGACCGTACTACTGTATATAATGCAATTAAACAGGCTGGTCACCCTGAACTGGCTGAACATATAAGGAAACTTTGATATGGCTTTTTCTGGAAATGCTCTTTGCACCTCGTTCAAAAAGGAACTTATGATAGGTGTTCATAACTTCACGACTGCAAGTAATGTTTTTAAACTGGCGTTATTTACTAATAGTGCCGTTCCCTC
>Ga0208643_1000111_pt1 | contig 51952 bp, 68 predicted proteins | sample VirMetDEL_Nov_12_FD_184516 | JGI IMG/M metagenome (GOLD analysis project Ga0208643, IMG submission 184516) | Aqueous microbial communities from the Delaware River and Bay under freshwater to marine salinity gradient to study organic matter... | ecosystem: Environmental > Aquatic > Marine >...
CGCTATAGAAGAACTCAAAAAGCTTATGAAACAAGCTCAAGAAGGCAATTTTGAAATTCAGCTAGAGCCTATTGTTGAAAAGATAGAAGAGTCTATTGAACAACCAAAAATTAGTCCGTTAGAAGAACTCAAAAATCTTCTAAGGGAAGCTGCACCTCATTATATACCTAAAGAAATAATTGAAGAAAATCTTGAAGCAGAAGTAAAGAACTTATCCAGCACAGAAATTATACAGATGACTGCAAATTTGCTAAGTTCTAATAGATCTAGCGGCATATCTGAGAGTATTGAATCAGAAAGATGGAATGATCCACTCGTGCAACCTAATAAAGAGTTTGTTACTCTAAAGCAAATGAACGATCATTATAACTTGTTCTTGGGTCGTATTCAGCAACAGATGCAGAGTATTGGCGGTAGTGGTGAAGTCAACTTTCGTTATCTAGATGATGTTAACCGCGCGAGAATGACTGCGAATAATGATAACTGGGTTTTAGAATATGATGCTGCTACTAAAAAGGTACAATTTACAAACGAAATTGGACCAATTGACAATATACGTTTTGATATTACTCATGATGCTAGATCACATGATCATGAAGTTGGTAGTATATGTTGGGATTATTTAGATCAAACTTTAAACATCAAACATCCTGATGGTGTTACACAGCAAGTCGGCCAAGAACTATATGCGTTTGTAAGAAATAGTACTGCAAATACTGTTGTAAATGGCACACCTGTTATGTTTGGAGGTTCTGAACCCGACGGTGGATCAGGTGCTAGATTACTTGTAACTCCTATGATAGCTAACGGATCTTTTCCTTCTTTATATGGTTTAGGTATCGCAACGCACGATTTAGGTTCTGGACAAGATGGTAGAATTACTGTTTGGGGTAAAGTTCGCGAATTAAATACTTCTGATTGGGAAATTGGTGATATTCTATATGCTGATCCTGAGAACGATGGCCAGCTTACAAATGCTAAACCAACCGCTCCTAATAATGTGATTCCATTTGCTGCTGTACTTAAGAAAGACGCTGTGGACGGTGAGCTTTTTGTCCGTCCAACTATTGAACAGCAAAAATATTATGGACGTTTTTCTAGAACAACAGCCCAAACTGCAAGCGACATCAATGAGGCGCAAGCAGTTCAATTTGACGAAACTAATATATCAAAAGGTGTTAGCTTTGGCGGAATTGATGATACAGAAATATTAGTTGATGAATCTGGTTTTTATCTGTTCCAAGTTTCGGCACAGATTACAACCACGGCTAATAAAGGTATCGTATATTTCTGGTTTAGAAAAAATGGAACAGATGTTATCGGGTCAACAAGAGCTACAACTGTTACAAACGGCGACACATTTAGCATTTCAACAAACATATCATTACCTCTTTTACCAGATGACTATGTAGAAATTATGTGGGCAACTACTAAGGCAGGAATATATCTAGCTGCTTTACCGGCATCCGCATTTGCTCCTGCCACGGTTTCTGTAACACTTAATGTTGTACAAACTCAGCTATAATACATAAGTGACAAGATGTCACAGTTGCCTCTAATGAATAACAGCTATTCCAAAATATACGACCTCTTTAGGTTGTTTTTTAGCCTTTTCTTGATAAATATAGTTGTAAATCGAATTCACGATTACAAATTATACGCATCAAGGAGATGACAAAAGATGGCCCAAGCAGCACCATTGAGCAAAATTTCAATGTTTATCAGTTCAATTACAATGTTAGTTACACAAATTAATAGTGTTATGAAATTACGAGCAGAACGCCGCCAAGCTTTTAGAGAGCTTAACGCGTTAACTAACTATGAATTAAGTGATATCGGTATTTGTCGCGCGCAAATCATGTCTGCAGTTTATGATTATGATAATTTTTATGCAGATTCTATTCGTGATAAGCCTATGGAAGTAAATAAAAAATGTGCGAGGTCAAATATAACATGTTAGCACGTTTTTATCTAAGATTAGAAATTATTGGTTATAGTAGAGCAATTGGCGCTATGACTGGTAAGCAAGGTATTACTGTAGACCATATGAAATGTCTATACGACAGTCGCAAGCAGTCAAGAAATAAATTAGCACGACTTAAAGCCAAAGCTAAACAAGAACGCTTTGGAAAGGTGCTATCTAATGCTTAAATATCTTTCTGATACAATAATCAGTGTAAAACTAGCACTAAAAGCTTCTCGACTAGCTTCAAATGGCCATATAGAAGAAGCAAAAGCATTAATGCTTAAATAGCAACTAGTTAAATTTATATAAATAATTTGGTGAGCATTAGTGTTCACCTTTTTTTATATTAAAAATAAGCGGAGAAATGATTATGGGAAGAATACGAGATCGTGGAAATGATGGTGGTAATGTTTGGCGTTGGAATACTTTAGAAAGATTCGTAAAAGAAAATAACTGGACAAAGGGTGCTGAGCTTGGCATTCATGATGGTGCTAATTTTAAACATCTTATTAAGTCTTGCCCAGATTTGAATCTTATCGGTGTAGATCTATATGAATCACAACCAGATAATAATGGCCCAGAAAAATGGACTCCTGGAGAAAACGGGCATCCTTGGAGTCACAACAAATATCACCAAGACTTGTTAGCTTTCTCTAGTAATTATCCAGGTCGTGCGATCGTTATTAAAGATTATACTACTGAAGCTGCTAAGAACATACCAGACGGAAGTTTAGACTTCGTGTTTATTGACGCTGATCACGGCTATGAAGGTTGTTTAAGAGATATTAAAGCTTGGGAAAGTAAAGTCCGCCCAGGTGGTAGAGTTATAGGTCATGATATTCATTTCCCAACAGTTAAACGTGCAGTCACAGAATACTTTGGTGAAAATTCCTGGAATGTTGAAGATGATTTCGTTTGGTGGATTCAGAAGTAAGGTTTATTATGAATATTGAGAAGAAACTAACTCAAATATGGATTGGTCCTAAACCGGCTCCGTTGCAATGGATGCATACATGGAGAGATAAACATCCGGACTGGAACTATTCCATATTTACAGATGAAATGTTAAAATCGCGCAAATGGCATAACCAACATCTTATTGACGCTTATTATAGTATGGGCAAATGGCCCGGCGTATCTGATCTAATTAGATACGAACTTCTATACGAGCACGGCGGTTTTTGGCCTGAAGCTGATATGGTATGTTTAGAAAATACCAATGAGTTATTTACTGCACCTGAAGATCATGCATATTCTTGTTATGAGAACGAAAAGGGCAGACAGAATTTCATTCAACCAATTATGGCTTGTAATCCCGGCAACGAATTTGTTAAGCATGTTATTGATACATTGCACCAAGTTAAAGCTAACGAATTAAGCCGCGAACCTTTTAGGTCTACGGGTAATATGTTCCTCTCAAAACATGTACCAAATTGGAGGCATAAGCTCAATGTTTGGCCATCTCATTACTTTATTCCATTGTTTTATATTGGTGGCGCAAAAAGATATGACGGACCTGATAAAGTTTATGCAGATCATAAATGGGGTTCCACTGGTCATGCCAATAGTATAACATATGATAGGGGTGTATAATGTACGTTTCTCATAGATACAAATTAATTTTTCTTCGTTCACCAAAGACTGCGAGCAGTAGTTTATCTGAATTTTTCATTAAGAATATTCCAGATGGAAACGCGATTTATACTCCAGTAGAAGATTCTAACATACGCGGCAATCTTGATGGCAATATTGTTAAAAAGTATAAGCGTGATTTTAAATACTATCATCTTACTATTGAAGATTTAATTAAAGAAAATATCGTAACAGAACATCAAGCTAGAACTTATAAAGTTATTTCTGTTTTAAGAGATCCAGTTGATAGACAAAAAAGCTTCTTTTATTTCTACGCAAAATGGAAAGCTAGAGGAAAGCCTATTGATTTAGCTCTATATAAACGGTTAGCGCCTAATGGCACTTTCCGTGATGAACCAAACTCAAGTTTAATACAAGCAGACTTTTCTAAATTTGGAAATGATTATATCGGAGAATATTGGTTATATGAAAATATAAATAAATGCATATCTGATTTAATGCAAGAATTAAGTTTAGTAATAACTCATCCATTACCGAATCACAAAGCAAATTTCAGAAAGAATAAAGAAAATGAGATTGTATTTGATGCTCATTGCTTAGAACAACTAAAAACGGCGTTTAACAAAGATTTCGAATTATATAATGAACTGAAAGGAATGTGATATGTTGGCAATTAAAGCTTATATTCTAAAAATTAATACTCCTGTTTCAAACGAGTATGCTAAAGTCTGCGCAGATTCTTGTGATAAAGTGGGAATGTCCTGGACTTATTTTAATGGCTTCCAAGACCAGACTGGTAGATCAGCATTTGGGCAACTTGGTATTAAGAATTTACCTACTGAACAGTATGCTCGTTTAGAAAAAACAACACAAGCACAAAAGGCTATGTGTGCAACTGCGGGTCACATAGCCATCTGGAAAGCCATCTCAGAAGGTCCAGATGACGCTGCAGTGATACTTGAACACGATGCTGTAATGTTACACCCATTAACTATTGATGTACCAGATGGCCAGATATTGGTTCTTGGATACAAGGTTTTAGATCCATCTAAGTATGATCATAAGCAAGCAGGCCCTCCTAAAGAACTAATATCAATTCAGGGACATGAAGGCGCACATGCTTATGCTATTACACGTACTACAGCTAAATTACTTATACAAGAAATAGAAGAAAAAAGTATTAGAAGCGCAATTGATAATGACTATTTTATTAGAGGACAACGTAGAACATCTGTTCCTTTATCAATAGTATCTCCAACACCAGCGCTAGGATGGTTAAGAGAATCTACCATTTGGGGTAAATCTGCAAACAGAAACTACGATTTCATACCTTCTTTTCATAAAAATTATAAATAAAGCAAAGTAATTGCATTAATAAATCTTAGGATAATAAAATGGCTAAGCCAGATACAAACAAAAAAATTAAAGGCTTCAAAGAGTTTGATGCTAAAAAGTACATTGAATTAGAACCGACTTTAGAGGAAGCTGTAAAGTCTGGTACAGTAGTTATGACTTTTGGCAGAATGAATCCTATGACAACAGGCCATGAAAAGCTTGTAGAGAAAGTACTTAAAGAAGCTAAAAGCCGCAAAGCAGAACCTATGGTTTTCCTTTCTCATTCTTCTGGTGCTAAATCAAAATCAGGCAAAGGCGCAGTTAATAAAGATCCGTTGTCATATGACGATAAGATTAAGTATGCTACCAAAGCGTTTGGGCCAGTAGTTAAAAAATCTCCTTTAAAGATATTAATGCTAATTGTAAAATCTCTTTCAGGTCAATATAAGAATTTAGTAATGGTTGCTGGTTCAGATCGCGTTGACGAATACAATGTGTTACTTAACAAATATAACGGCAAAGACTATACTTTTGATTCTATTGAAGTTATCTCTGCTGGTCAAAGAGATGCCGATGGCGAAGGCGCCGCTGGTATGTCTGGTACTAAAATGCGTGAGTTTGCTACTGCAGGTGATGTTAAAAAATTCGCAGGTGGTTTACCAAAAGCCCTTAAATCGAGTGCGCAGGAAATTATGGATAAAGTAGCTAATGCAATAAATCCTTCAATGGACGAAGAAGTTGAAGTTTTAGACGAAGTACTAGATCGTATGCAAAGACGCAAGCGCGGTATTGCAATGAAAAAAGCTCGATTTAAAATTAAACGCGGTAGAGAAAAAGCTGCTAAAAGAACTGCTTCCCAAGAAGTATTGAAAAAGCGCGCAAAGAAAGCTGCTATTAATATCTTCAAAGCAAAGTTCGCTAAGAATAAACGTTATGCTGATCTCTCACCAGGTGAGAAAGAGGTAGTCGAGAAGCGCATTGCAAAGATTAATAAAAGTCGTATCGAACAGATCGCTCGCAAGCTCCTACCAAAAGTTAAACAAAAAGAAAGAGAACGACGTAAGTCTATGATGTCTGGCGGATCTTCTAAGAACGAAAGCATTAACGAAGCATCTATTAAAGACCAAAGAATTTTACAAAAACCGCACATGTTACTAGATAAAGATAATAAGCCAAAGGTTGACGGTCGCTTCCGCATGTTTAAGAAGAAATCTGTTAACGAAAGCGTTGAAGATCTTTCAGAAGAAGTAATTGAGTTGATGGAAGCAACTGAACATTTTAATGAAGTTTTAAAACCTTCTGACGATATGGGCGTTTGGATTAAAGATTTTAAAGACTCTGATGCCCCACAGTTTAAAGATAAGTCAGACGAAAAGAAACGCAAAATGGCCATTGCTGCTAAGTTAGCTGCTGAAGCTACTATCCCCGATGGCAAGACTGCTATGACTGCCCGCGATCCATTAACAAAGAGTGACGCCAAAACTATGAAAAAATTACGTGATATGATGTCTAAAGAAAAGAAGCCGGTGTCTCAGATGTCTCCTAAAGAAAAGGCTGATAATGACAAGAAGCGTAAAGAGTATAACGCGTACCAAAAGTCTAAGCGTAACGAAGAAGTATCTGAAATCGAAGAAGGTGGACTTTGGGCTAATATCCATGCTAAACGCAAGCGTATTAAGAATGGTTCTGGAGAATCAATGAAGAAGCCCGGATCCAAAGGTGCTCCAACAGATCAAGATTTTAAAGATGCATCTGAAAGTATTGATGAAGCTGGTTATAAAAGAACTGGTGCTGAAAGAGCACGGTTTGATTCATTTAAAAGAAAAGAAATGCAACACGAGCTAGGCCACGAAGATAAAGCTGCTAAACGTGACAAGGAAGCTCACCACGTTTACATCAATGGTAAAGTCTGGAAGAAAGACGGTAAGCCACTTAGTTTTAGTAGCAAAGCTGCAGCTAACAAGTCAGGTTCTACTATTGCTGCAAAAGATCCTAAGAAAGATGTTAGAATCGCTCATCACACCTATCATGCAAAAAACGGCGATAATCTAAAAGAAGAAGGTGGAGCTGGCGAAGAAGGCACACCTAGTCTATTAGCTAGATTGAAAAAAGATACTCCTAATGGATAATATGATAACTTTTAAAGAACATACACAATTAAATGAAGGTGTTAATGACCCGGCTATTTTTAAAGCTATTTTCTTAGCTGGTGGTCCTGGATCTGGTAAATCTTTTGTTGTAGGTAAAACTGCTTTGCAACCAATGGGGTTTAAATTAATTAATTCAGATACTGCATTTGAAGTTGCGTTAAAGAAAGCTGGTTTAACCGGCGATCCGGAAGATATTATTTCTCCGAAAGGACAAGAAGCTAGAACTAAAGCTAAAGCTATAACAAAGTTGCAGATGGAGCTTGCTCTTGCTGGCCGGCTTGGTTTAGTTATAGATGGTACCGGCAAAGATCTTAAAAAGATTATGCAACAAGCTGTAGCACTAAAAAAACTTGGCTACGATGTTTCTATGATATTTGTTAATAGCGACGAAGATACTGCTCAATATAGAAATAAACTTAGATCAAGAACTGTGCCAGCTGCGTTGGTATCTAAGATGTGGAAAGATGTTCAAAAGAATATTGGCGGATTCCAAGCGTTCTTCGGTAATAATTTTCATGTTATTGATAATTCAGAAGGTTCAGATTTTACTACCCAAATTAATAACGTATACAAAAAAATTATGGTTTGGGCTAAGAAAACACCAAAGAATCCCGCAGTATCTAAATGGGTTAAAAGCCAAAAGAATCCTGCCAAAGATTACGTATCTGAAAGCACAGAAGTTGAAGAAGGCTGGGCAGGTAAAGCAGTAGGTAAACTAGTATACAATAAAATGTATAAGCATGCTGCTAATATTTTACAAGATGTGTGGGATCGTAAAAAATCTGAGAGTACTAGATTAAAACATGGTATAGAATATTACGCAGCTCAAATTGCAAAACAATACCAAGGTGTTGATGCACGAGAACTTGCTAAAATGGTTACTGAAGCTAAAGATCCACGAATTGATAAGGCCGGTGTTTCTGGTTTTAATAAAGCTAAAAGAACACCGAGTCATCCAACAAAAAGCCACATCGTTGTAGCAAAAGACGGTAATAAGATTAAGACTATTCGGTTTGGTGAGCAAGGCGCTTCTACTGCTGGTGAACCTAAGAGTGGTGAATCAGATAAGATGAAAGCTAAACGGAAGTCTTTTAAAGCTCGACACGGTAAAAACATTGCCAAAGGTAAGATGTCGGCAGCATATTGGGCAGATAAAGAGAAGTGGTGATCGCTTTTTATAAATATCACTAAATGGTTACATTACTAACAAAACAAAAAAAGGCCCGAATTAATGAGAAGTTTTAAACGACATATCGACGAAGCTGCTAGCATGGTTTGCCAAGACTGCGGTTGCGAACAAGGTAATCCTAAGCCAGGATGCGATTGTACTCACGACTCGACTAAACTCAATGCTTCTTGCTGGGTATCAAAAGAGTCATATTTAAAAGCTTCTAAGAAGCCAGTGAGTGAAGCGGTTGATAAGTCTAGCCCGGTTTACAAAGAATATCTTTTGCTAAAGAAAAAGTCCATAAAAGACTTACGTAAGTCACTTGACCAAAAAGGTCGTGGTGCTGTAGACTTAAAATCATACGATAAGCAAGGTGCTATTTCAGATCTTCTTCGTGGCCAATTTGGTAGTAAGAAAGTTGCTGCTGCAATGGGTGTTGCTGAAGCTTACGATCCTAAAGCTGTAGTTTCTCCAGAGCAAAAGAAAAAGAATATTGAAGCTGCTAAGAAGAAAAGCAAAAAAACTTTGCCTTGGCAGAAGAATTATGATGATAGAAAGCGTAAAGAGCCAGGAATGAATGAAGGCAAAATGGCTGAACTTCAAGGCTATATCGATGATGGTAAATCGGCTGCTTGGATTGCTAAGAAGATTGGTTTCCCTCTTAAAGATGTTAAAGACTTTTTGAAGCAAAACAAGGCTTTTAGTGAATCTGAAATTAATAATATAACTGCCCAGTATATTAATGAGCACAATATTGCTTCACAAGATCTAGAAAACATGACTGAAGACGAGCTCAACGAGCTGATCAGCGAAGCACTTCAAGAAGTTAGTTTAGCAGAAGCTGCTTATACGATCAAAGACGGTGAAGTACATATATCAAAAGCAAACTTCCGTAAGATTCATAAAGATCTCAAAGACACCAAAAAGGGTGATGAGATGATGATGATTGATGGTGGTAAAAAAGGTTCCATAATGGTGCCTGTAGTATTTGAAGAAACAAATAAATAACAATAAGAAAACATACATCTTTAAGGAGAATTACCAATGGCACTATGGGGAAAAACAGACGAGCTAGCTTCCGTACCGAAATGGTTGGAAACAGATGCTAATAACACAAACGCTTCAAACGATGCTGATAACGCAGTATTTGTTGACGTGACCGAAGCTGGTGTAGCTTCTAACCGTGCAAAGGGTCTTAAGACTCCAGGTTGGAATCTATATAGCAATGCTGGCGGCCGTCATCGTTCAGAAGTTCTTGTAGCAATGAAAGTATCTGCTGCAGATGCTGGTGATATTGGCGTGAATGGCGAAATTATTGCGTTTACCTCTGCGTTACCTGCAGTAACATACGTTATCAGATCACTAGGCGATGTTGTCTGGGAAACTTTTGACGCAGGCGGCGACAATTCACCATACGCAGTTGGAGATACATTTGTTATGAATAGCGAAACTGCTGTAGGTACAGGCACAGTTCAAGCGGCTGGCGATGATTTAGTCGTAGCTGACGCTTAAGAGATATAATATAATATGATATTAACAGAATCAACCTTTCTGTTGTTTGCGTCTAAACATTATGATAATCCTCAGTGCTCTGATATTGTAGAGTTTGAGGAAGATTTAAAGCGATTCCAGTACCTGCGCAAGCTTTTTGGCAGGTACAGACAAGATGCGGACCTTAAGGAAAGGTTGATTCTTAATCACTTGATTATTATATATAATGTGTTTGGGCCAGCAGCAACAAATATGCTGTTTATGAAACTTCACGAGTTTCATGATTGTCTAAAACCGTTTGTAGAATACTTAAATTATATGCCTCAGATTATTCAATATGACGATGTAACTTTAAGTACAGATAATATCGATGCAGACGCATCCATAGAAGAATTACTCGAAGGAATATGACGCATGATCGTCGATCTATTTTTAGTTTATCAATTTATCCGTAGGTTAGCTACTCCATTTATAAAATGGGATGCTTTCAAAGAAGGTGTAATTGATAAAGATGGAAAAGTATTAATAAAGAAAAAAGATCGTGATCCTATACAGAGAAAGGCTTTTGGTCTTTTTGATGTGATGGTTGCTAATCTTAAGAAGCTATTAGGAAAAATTCCTGGTGGTAGTTCTTCAATAGCTTCATATGCTGCAGCGTTATTCTTAATTAAAGAATACAAAGTCTTTACAGATGAATCAATGCTTAATGAAGATATGACTGAAGAACAATTAGAAGAATCATTATCTATATTTAATGACCTATATGTCAATTATATCACACTTTCAGAAGCTGTCAACAAGAATATTGATATTAATCCTGAATTAGACGAAGAACCTACTAATAACGTAAGTAGCGGTAATATTGCTGGTATGGATGCTGGTCATATGACTAAGAAGGGGCAAAAGAAATGGACCTCTTCTAATACTAAATCTAAGAAGAAAAGATTAAGAGACATAGTAAATATTGGAGATCTTAAATGATTACATTACAACAATTCAGTGCAATGATTCCGAAAAACAAGGATGCTGAAGCTTGGTTTGAAGCTGCTCTTCCTATGTTTGAGCAATATGAAATCAATACACCGAATCGAATTGCAGGTTTCATGGCACAATGCGCTCACGAGTCATTAGACTTTACTGCGTTAGAAGAAAATCTGAACTATAGCGAAAAAGCATTAAATTCTGTTTTTGGTCGTTATTTTGGAAAAGGAAAGAGAAATGCTAAAGAATATGCTAGGAAACCTGAAAAGATTGCTAACTACGTATACCAAGACGAATTCAGATCTTCACGTGGCGCTCTTGGCAATACCAACGCCGGCGATGGCTGGTTGTTTCGCGGACGTGGCATTAAGCAACTTACAGGTCGAAATAATTATGCAGCATTTGGAAAGACAGTTGGAATTACAGCAGACGAAGCAGCAGAATACGTAGCAACACCTAAGGGTGCTATGGAGTCTGCGTGTTGGTTTTGGAAAACTAACAAACTAGCTCGTTTTGCTGATGCAGACGACAATCTAGGGTTGACAAAGGCTATTAACGGTGGTACAATAGGGTTAGAAGATCGTAACCGCCGGTATAAAGATGCTAAGGCTATTCTAGGTGGAAGTGATATTCCAGTAACAAAAGCTACAAGCGCAAGCAAGAGAACATTACGAAAAGGCATGAAAGGTGATGATGTTGCAGAAATGCAGAAGGCACTCGGTATTGCATCAGATGGTGATTTTGGTTTCGGTACACTAACTAGTGTTAAGAAATGGCAGAATATCAATGGCTTAGTCGCAGACGGCATTGTTGGTCCAGCTACACAATCAAAGTTACTTGGTTAATAAATAGTACTACATAAAACAAATTAATAATCCAAAAGGAGAGAAACATGTCTTTAGAGAAAATTGTTGCAGAAGCAATGGCAGGGCGTCCACTAGAAATGAAAGAAGCCTTTGCAGAAGAAATCGAGTCACGCATTCAAGATCGTCTTGAGGAAAAATACGTCGAAATCATGGAAGCTAAAAAAGATGACATGGAAGACGAAGATGACATGGAAGATGAAGATGAAGAAGACGATGAAGACGATGAAGACGAAGACGAAGACGAAGATGACAAGTAAGTCGTTTTAATCTTATGCCTTCATTTTTATATGTCGGAATGATTCTCATGGTAGTAGCAGGCGGTGGCGCTTGGTACTACAAGTCTACTCAGGCTACTATCATGGAATTAACTGCTTACAATGCGCAATTAACTGCAAATGTAGAGCAGATAGAACAAGCCAATCAAAATAATATTAATACTATTGCTCAAATGGAAACAAACTTTGAAAAACAGCGTGAAGATTTTCAAGCGTTGCAACAAAGTTACAGTTTAATCCGCGAACAAAATAATCAACTTCAAAACAGATTAGGTAAACACGATATTGGTGCATTAGCTGCAGCAAAACCTGCCTTAGTTGAAAGAGTTATTAACACGGCATCAAATAGAGCATTCAGATGCTTTGAGTTAGAATCTGGTGCACCTTTAACAGACAATGAAAGGAGCGCTACGAATGGTAAAGCATTTAATAGTGAATGTCCTTGGATTTATGATGATTTTATCACTCGCGGCGTGCTCGTCGAATCCAGTACAGCCACCAGCGAAGATAGTAACTAACACCGAATATGTCACACCACCCCAACCTATAGTAACACTACCAGATACTCTTGAACTAAAAGAGATAGAGTTTATTATTGTTACTCCTGAGAATATTGAAGAAGTACTCACAAATTTAAAAGACGATAAAGTTTTGTTTGCCTTAACTGCAAAAGGTTACGAGGATATTGCTTTGAATTTAAGCGATATTAGAGCATACATTCAGCAGCAAAACCAAGTAATTTTATTATATCGGAAAGTTTGGGATGAATAAATAATAGCAGATAATAAATTAAAAGTATAAGCACATTAACCTTGTAGTATTTTATTAGCTAAAATCTGCAAGGTTTTTTCGCTTTAAACGGAGAGTATCGTGACTGACCAGAATAATAGTTTGCAAACGGATGTTGCACTAATTAAAAAAGACATTAAACAAGTCGAAAGATTTTTTGTAAAATTCGACAGCGCATTAAATTCAATGACTGAGATTGCCACTCAAGTTGCTGTACAAGGTGAGATACTTAAAAACACAGTTGAAAAACTTGATGGCGTAGATGAAAGGATTGCTTTAAACAAGAAAGAAGATTTAAGTAACTATAACATTATCAATTCAAGACTTGAAGAGTATCGTAAATCCGCGTATGCAGATCACGAAAAGCTTGCAGCGGAAAGTAGACAAAATCGTAAAGAACGTAACGAAGAAATTATGACACAACTTGCTAAGATGAACGGCGCTTTAGAAGCAAGACTTGTTCGATTAGACGATCGTATTAAGTTGCTTGAGCAGTGGAAATGGTACATTATGGGCCTCGGCGCAACTGTTATTGTTATCGTAACTAATATCGAATGGAGTAAATTTTTAGGTTGACACCTGATGCGTATTGGTGTATAATGTATCTATAACATTCTATATAATGTAATCATGTATTGACATCATAGCATTTATGTGCTATAATGGTTTTATGTATTGAACTTGTGGACACTTTATAATATGGCAGAATTTATTGATATTCAATTTGCTCAGATGCTTTCTGGTCGTCTTGATCACTTCAAAATAAAACATACAAATCCTTACAAAATCAACTTTCGTTGTCCTATCTGTGGCGATTCTCAAAAGAATCGTTCAAAGGCTCGTGGTTGGTTGTTAGAGCGTGATAACAAGTTCTCATATTACTGCCACAATTGTGGTGCAAGCCATAGCTTCAATCACTTTCTTAAAACAGTTGACCCTCTATTATATAATGATTATATTGCTGAAAAGTTTGTAGCAAACACAACTGTTAGAGATACCAAGAAAGAACAGCCAGTTGAGCAATTTAAAACTAGAGCTCCTGTGTTCAGTAAAGATCCCCTCAAAAAACTCAAAAAGATTAGTCAGTTAGCATACGATCATCCTATAAAGAAGTATATTAATAAACGAATGATACCTACTAATCATCACTATCGCTTATTCTATGCTCGTCACTTTATGACATGGATTAACGAGATTATTCCAAACAAGTTTGATCCAGCAAAAATCGGCAAAGATGAACCAAGATTAGTAATACCTTTCTTAGATGAAAACGGTAAAGTCTTTGGTGTGTCTGCGCGTGGTTTTAATCCTAAGGGAATCAGATATATAACTATTATGTTTGATGAAAGACCAAAGATCTTTGGTCTAGATAAAGTTAACTTAGATCATCCGTATTATATCGTTGAAGGTGCTATCGATAGTATGTTCCTTGAAAATGCTATCTCTATGAATGGCGCTGAAGGCAACGGCAACTCTGCAAATGAAAACGCAATTTATGTGTTTGATTCAGAACCCCGCAACAAAGAAATACACAAGCGTATGGAAAAAGTAATAAAGAATGGTTACAAAATTTGTATATGGCCTGAGAACCTACCAGGTAAAGATATTAACGAACTGCACTTGGCTGGATTAAATGTAGAAAAGCTAATTGAAGACCACGTATATCAAGGCTTGCAGGCAGAATTAAAATTTACATCATGGAGAAAAACTTGATTAGAGCTATATTAGCACATGACGCAAACTGGGGAATTGGTAAAAACGGTGATTTACCTTGGCCAAAAAATAACGAAGATTTAAAATGGTTTAAAGAAACTACATCTGGCGATGTAGTAATTATGGGCCGTAATACTTGGGATAGTCTACCGTTTAAACCTCTGCCTAATAGAACTAATGTTATTGTAACAACACAAGACATTAAAGGCGCGCTAGGTAATATTGTGGTAGATATGAGAAGTTTGTTAAAGATCCTGCCGCAAATAAAATTTGCAAATAAAGATATTTGGGTTATTGGCGGCGCTCAATTAGTTGAAGGGATGATGCCTTATATTGACGAACTCTGGCTGAATAACGTTCAAGGTGATTATAACTGCGATACTTTCCTGCCAAAAGAACAAATCACGGAGCAATTTTCTGCCGCATCTTGGGAAGTAAAAAGCTTTGGAACAATCACAAAATGGATTAAAAACGATGTATGATTACGAAAGATTACTACGTGTTATTATGGAGTCAGGCGAAGATGTAAATGACCGTACCGGAACTGGTACACGTTCTATTTTTGGTCATCAAATGCGGTTTGACTTGAGAGAAGGATTTCCTGCTGTAACTACAAAGAAGCTTGCATGGAAATCTGTTGTCGGAGAGCTATTGTGGTTCCTCGAAGGTAGTACTGATGAACGCAGATTAGCTGAGCTTACATATGGTAAACATCGGTCTGTGCTTGAAGATAAAAAAACTATTTGGACTGACAATGCTGATAACCAAGGTGTTGCATTAGGATATCCAAATAACCGGTTCTATAAAGAACTTGGTCCAGTCTACGGTGCTCAATGGCGTGACTTTAATGGACAAGGATTTGATCAAATTGAGTGGCTTATTAATGAAATTAAATCAAACCCAGATAGCAGACGACTAATCCTTAATGCATGGAATCCTAATCAGATAGATAAAATGGCGCTTCCGCCGTGTCACGTTATGTCTCAATTTAGAGTATACAGCGGAAAGTTAAGTTGCCAGATGTACCAAAGAAGTGCAGATGTATTTCTTGGTGTACCATTTAATATTGCATCATATGCTCTCCTTACACATATTATTGCACGCGAGTGTGGTTTAGAAGTAGGCGAGTTAGTCCATACTATTGGAGATGCTCATATTTACAGTAACCATTTTGATCAAGTAAACGAGCAATTATCGCGTACTAGCTTTGCGGCACCAACATTAAACATTGATGAATCATTTGAACTTTTATTTATTAATGAATATACTAATGATACAGTTAGTAAATTTACATTGACAAATTATCTTCACCATGATACAATTAAAGCTAAGATGGCAATATAAATAATGAACCAGATCAAGATCGATTATATTATAAAGGAAGAAGCATGATTCAAGTTACCAAACGAGATGGTCTAAAAGAACCATTGAACGTTGAAAAGCTTCACAAAGTGGTTTTCCACGCATGTGAAGGTATTACCGGCGTTAGCCCAAGCGAAGTTGAAATTAGTAGTCAGATTCAGTTTTATAACGGTATGAAAACTTCTGAAATCCAAGAGACTCTAATTAAAGCTGCAGCTGATCTTATTAATGAAGACACGCCAAACTATCAATTTGTTGGTGGCCGTCTAATTAACTACGCGTTGCGTAAAGAAGTATATGATGGATACGAACCAATTCATGTCCTCGAGTTAGTAAAGAAAAATATTCAACGTGGCTTTTATGATCAAGAACTCATTTCATATTATACTGAAGAAGAGTGGGATAAGATCAATGGTTTCATTAAGCATGACCGTGACGAAAGTCTAACTTATGTAGCAATGGAACAACTACGTGGTAAGTATCTTGTGCAGAACCGTGTTACTGGCGAGATATTTGAAACACCTCAAATGTGTTATATTCTTATTGCATCTGTATTGTTTCATAAGTACCCAGAAGAAACTAGACTGCAATACGTAAAGGATTATTACGATGCTATTTCTCTACACGACATTAGCTTGCCAACTCCTGTTATGGCCGGTGTTCGTACGCCACAACGTCAGTTCAGTAGTTGTGTTCTCATTGAAACTGGCGATTCTCTTGACAGCATTAGCGCTACTGCATCTGCCGTTGTAAAATATGTAAGTCAAAAAGCTGGTATTGGTATTGGCGCAGGGTCAATTCGTGCAGTTGGTACTCCTATTCGTAAAGGTGACGCATATCATACCGGTGTTATTCCTTTCTATAAGCACTTCCAAACAGCGATTAAATCATGTTCGCAAGGTGGTGTTCGTGGTGGAGCTGGTACAATTTATTATCCTATTTGGCATTATGAAGCAGAAGATCTTCTTGTACTAAAAAACAACAAAGGTACTGAAGATAACCGCGTTCGTCATATGGATTATGGTGTACAGTTTAATAAGTTGATGTACGAGCGTCTAATTACTGGTGGCGATATCACATTGTTTTCACCAAGCGATGTTCCAGGCCTATACGACGCGTTCTATGCAGATCAAGATAAGTTCCGTGAACTGTATGAAAAAGCAGAACGTAATACAAAGCTACGTAAGAAAACACTCAAGGCTGCAGCGTTGTTTAGTTCGTTTATGGATGAGCGTAAAAACACTGGTCGTATCTATCTGCAGAACGTAGATAATGCAAACGATCATGGTTCATTCCTGCCTGATCTTGCTCCTATTCGTCAAAGTAACTTGTGCGCAGAAATTACATTGCCAACTAAGCCTTTGAATGATATTAACGATCCTGAAGGTGAAATTAGTCTATGTACTCTTTCTGCTATTAACTGGGGTAACGTTAAATCACCAGCTGATTTTGAAAAAGCATGTACACTAGCAGTTCGTGGATTAGATGCTTTGCTAAGTTACCAGAATTATCCAGTTCTTGCTGCACAACTGTCTACAGAGAAGCGTAGACCTATCGGAGTGGGCATTATTAACTTTGCTTATTGGATGGCAAAGCATGACCTAAGCTATCAGGATATCACTCCAGAGGGCTTAGAGTTGATTGATGAGTACGCTGAATCATGGTCTTATTATCTTATTAAAGCTTCAGCTGATCTAGCTATTGAGCAAGGCAATATCTCAGGTGCTTCTGAAACTAAATATGGCCAAGGCATTACACCTAATCAAACATATAAGAAAGATCTTGACGAGTTGGTCAAGCATAAAGAACGTATGGATTGGAAAGGCCTTCGCAAGCAACTGAAAGAAACGGGTATTCGTAACTCTACTCTTATGGCTCTGATGCCTTCTGAAACCTCTGCACAGGTCGCTAACGCTACTAATGGTATTGAACCACCCCGTAGTCTTATAAGTGTCAAGCAGAGTAAGCACGGAGTTCTCAAGCAGGTTGTACCTGAATACCGTCGTCTTAAAAATAAATATGATTTATTGTGGGATCAAAAGTCTCCTGAAGGTTACTTAAAGATTATGGCAGTATTGCAGAAGTATATCGATCAAGGTATCTCAGTTAATACGAGCTATAATCCAGTATTCTTTGAAGATGAAAAGATTCCAATGAGCGTTCTATTACAGCATTTGTTAATGTTTTATAAGTACGGCGGAAAGCAATTGTATTACTTTAATACATTCGATGGTCAAGGTGAAATTGATACTGATAAAATGACTGAAGAGCAATTAGCTCTAGGCGAATTAGATGACGAAGATTGCGAGTCGTGCACAATTTAAAGGTTGACATTATCACCTAATAGTGTTAAAATAAAAAAGAACAAGAAATTACACAAGGAAATTTAGATGAGCGTTTTTGATGTCCAAAACCGCGTTGACCATACCTCAGTTGCTTCCTTTTTGGATCCAACTGGGGGACCAACAATTCAGCGTTATGACACACTCAAGTATAAGCAGTTTGATCAACTTACCGATAAACAGCTTGGATTCTTTTGGCGGCCAGAAGAAGTAGATATCTACCAAGATGCAAAAGATTTTAAAGCTCTTACTGAGCATGAACAACACATCTTTACTTCAAATCTGAAGCGACAAATTCTTCTAGATAGTGTACAAGGTCGAGCACCAGCAGAAAGCTTTGGATCTATTGTTTCATTGCCCGAACTTGAAAACTGGATTATCACTTGGACATTCTCCGAGACGATCCATAGTCGTTCTTACACTCATATCATTCGTAACATCTATTCAAATCCATCTAAGATTTTTGATGAGATGCTGGATGTTAAAGAGATTGCAGATTGTGCTGGGTCTATCTCAGGTTACTATGACGCTCTTATTGAGATGGCTGGCTACTATAACCTATTGGGTGTTGGTACACATACAGTTAACGGCAAAAAAGTAGTAGTTGATCTATATCAATTAAAGAAACTTTTGTATCTTTGCTTGATGAGTGTTAATATTCTTGAAGGTGTTCGTTTTTATGTTTCGTTTGCATGCTCTTGGGCATTTGCAGAATTGAAGAAGATGGAGGGTAATGCTAAAATCATTAAGCTTATTGCTCGTGATGAAAACCTCCACCTTGCTTCTACTCAAATGATGCTTAAGTTGCTTAAACAAGAAGATAAAGACTTTGTAAAGATTGAAGAAGAAACACGCGAAGAATGTACTCAAATGTTTGTTGATGCAGTAGATCAAGAAAAACAGTGGGCAAAATATCTATTCAAAGATGGATCTATGATTGGTTTGAATACAGAGTTGCTTTCACAATATATCGAGTTCATTGCAACTCGTCGTATGACTAATGTAAAACTCACTTCACCTTATAGTATTAAAAGTAATCCGCTGCCTTGGACCCAAAAATGGATCTCTGGTGCTGATGTTCAAGTGGCTCCACAAGAAACAGAAATTACTTCTTATGTTCAAGGTGGCACAAAACAAGATGTATCATCTGATACATTCAAGGGGTTCTCACTGTAATGTATGAAGAATATTTTGAACAAACAATAAAAGATTTTTGCGTAGATGGTCGTTATAGAGTATTCAATGATATTCTTAGAGAACGTGGATCTTTCCCAGAAGCTATATGGTATGGTAAATATGCGCCAAAGAACATTGTTAATTGGTGTTCAAACGATTATCTTGGTATGGGCCAAAACGAATATGTAGTAAGCGCCATGCATACAGCATTAGATCAATCTGGTTCTGGTTCTGGCGGTACTCGAAATATTGGTGGAACATCACAGTATCACGTAACACTAGAACGAGAACTTGCTAGTTTACATTCTAAGCCTGCATCGTTACTTTTCACAAGTGCTTATGTTGCTAACGAATGGTCTCTTATTGCGTTGAGCAAAATTATTCCAAATATTTGTTTTATTTCTGACAGTAAAAATCATGCTTCGTTGATTGTTGGTATGTCGCATAGTCGGGCTACTAAAAAGATTTTTAAACATAATAATCTAGATGATTTAGAAGCACAACTCAAAGCCGCAGTAAAGGCAAAACACATTCCTTGTATTGTATTTGAGTCTGTTTATTCTATGGATGGTGATATTAGTCCGATGGAAGCTATCTGTGATCTTGCAGATAAATATGACGCAATTACTTATATTGATGAAGTCCACGCTGTTGGTCTATACGGTGAACAAGGTGCGGGTTGGTGCGAAAAGTTAGGTTTAACAGATAGGATTGATATTATCAATGGTACACTCGGCAAAGCATTCGGGGTACAAGGTGGCTATATTGTCGGTAACACTAATATCATTGACTCTATTAGGTGTGTTGCTAGCGGGTTTATATTCACGACATCAACAAGCCCAGTCATTTGTGCCGGAGCCTTGGCATCTATCAGATATCTCCGTGATCATCCTCAACTAAGAGATAAGCACCAAGAACGAACTACAAAACTAAAAGAAATGCTAGCTGAAGCTGGTATACCAATACACAAAACCGCATGTACACACATAGTACCAGTAATGGTTAATGACGCGTTTAAGTGCAAAACTGCAAGTGATCGTCTTTTAAATGAATACGGTATATATATTCAGGCAATCAATGCGCCAACCGTAGAAGCAGGTACAGAAAGATTAAGAATAGCACCTACGCCGTTTCATGATGATATTATGATGATACAGCTTGTTGAAGCATTAAAAGAGGTATTGAAATGAATCAACTTCAAAATGCATATTTTGCTAGATTTAAACAAAAGGAAATTATTATGAATAAAATTAAAAGAGCGTTTTGGTTTACACTAGGAATTATCTTGGTAGGAGTAGCTTATCTTGGAGTCATTCTTCCAGGCTTACCTTGGAGTACTCCAATTCTTGGGGCAACGTTTTGCTTTGCAAAATCAAGTCCAAGATTCCACGCTTGGATTATGAATCACCCGCGATTTGGTCCATTCATTAAAGAGTGGAGTAAATATCGAGTGTATCCAACTCCAGCAAAGTATCTAATGGTTGCGGTAATGTCTACATCACTTGTGGTCTTTTTCCTTACTCTTGCAAACGTAAAAGCTACCATTTATATGGCTATTACTTTTGCGTTAATTATCGTTTGGGCTACTCGCTATCCTGGTTCAAAAGCAGAAGCTGAACGAAGAATCGATGCTGGTGAAAAGATTGGTTGGCTAAAGTAAATAAATAAACTCAACAACCCTTCGATGTGGAGGGTTTATAAACACTTACACAATGTTATTGATGACGGAGATATAATGGCTAAGAAAATCCTAATTACCGGTGGCGGTGGTTTCATTGCACACCATCTGATCAACCAAGTACTCAAAAGAACTGATTGGGAAATTGTTACTGTAGATCGATTAGATTACAGCGGCAACCTCAATCGTTTGCATGATCTTCTTCAAGAAAGAACCCCAGAAGAACGTAAGCGTCTTCGTACTATTTTCCACGATCTAAAAGCAGAATTCAATCCAATGCTTGTTGCAGATATCGGCGACGTTGATATTGTTGCACACTTAGCAGCTGGATCACACGTTGATAGGTCAATTGACTTTCCAATGGAATTTGTAATGGATAACGTTGTTGGTACATGTAACATTTTAGAATTTGCACGTAAGCAACCAAACTTAGAACGTTTCCTATATTTCTCAACTGACGAAGTATTTGGTCCTGCGCCAGAAGGTGTTAACTACGACGAGTACGATCGTTACAATTCTACCAATCCTTATTCTGCTTCTAAAGCAGGCGCAGAAGAACTTTGCGTAGCATATCAAAATACATATAATATGCCTATCTATATTACGCATACAATGAATGTGTTTGGTGAACGTCAACATCCTGAGAAGTTTATTCCTATGACTATCCGTAATGTACGTGATGGTGGTATGGTAACAATTCACTCTGATGAGACTAAAACAATCGCTGGTTCACGTCATTATATTCACGCTGAAGATGTTGCAGACGCCACTTTGTTCTTGCTTGAGCACGAAGGTACACTAAATGTTACAAATAACAATGGCGTTAAGTGTCCTAAGTTTAACATCTGCGGTGCTACTGAGTTATCTAACTTAGAGTTAGCACAAATGATTGCTGATGCACAAGGTAAAGAATTAAAGTATCAAATGCAAGATTTCCATTCTTCACGTCCGGGTCACGATCTACGATATGCTCTTAGTGGTGAACGTATGAAACAAATGGGATGGGAGCCAACTGCTGTACAACAACGTATTGCTGAAGTAGTTAAATGGACATTAGAAAATAGAAGGTGGTTAGACATATGAATATGAAAGATTTTGAAAGAATCATTGAAAAAGAATACCAAGACGAATTGAATAATCCGTCTGATATTAATGAACATGTGCATGACTTGCTCACACTAGCCTTAGACTGCACACATGTTACTGAGTTTGGTAGTAGGTTTGGTTCTAGTACAAAGGCCTTTCTGAAGGCTCCTGTGACCCTTAGAGCATACGATCTGGAAATTCATAATCCTCTTATGAACCTATTTAAAATGGCTCGTAAGGTCGGTAAAGATGTAGAATATGAAAAGGGTAATACTCTTAGTCTTCTTATTGAACCAACTGATATGATCTTTATTGATACTTGGCATTCACAAAGGCAATTACGTGATGAACTAAAGCTTCACGGTAATGCTGCCCGCAAGTATCTTGCTTTCCATGATACACACACTTATGGTGTACGTGATGAACAAGCAGATTGGGCTAAAAATCCCGATCGTAAAGCTATGGCTGGTCAAGGATTACTTCCAGCGATTATTGATTTTGTAATTGCAAATCCTCATTGGAAGTTCAGGACGCATAAGACAAATAATAATGGATTAACTGTTTTGGAAAGAAGAGGCTAATATGCAAGTTGTAGATTGTTTTCCTTGGTTTGCTCCCTACGGAGAAGAACTACTTTATCTGCGTGTAAATCTGTTAAAAGACCACGTAGATAAATTCATTATTGTTGAATCAAATAAGACTCATGCTGGTCATCCCGTGGAACGAAAGTTCCCGGAGGTGGCTCGCAAGCTTGGTCTGCCTATAGAAAAGATTATCTATATTGAACATGATATTCCTGAGACCGAAGATCTGGAAATTCTAGATATAGATCGAAGGAATGCTGGTAATAACGCTAGTAATAAAGATTCGCTACTAGCGCGTGTTCGTGAACGTTTACAAAAAGACGCTGTGATGATGGCATTGCGAGATTTTGAAAAGCGCGATGTGTTTATTTACGGTGATGCTGATGAAATCATTGATCCAAAACATATTAAGTGGTTAGCAAAACAAGCTCACAATCATCCTAATATTATTGTTAAAGTTCCATTAGTATATCTTCAAGGTAGAGCTGATTTACGAATCCATCATAAAGATGGCCGGGCCGTTATTTGGAAGCGAGCTATGTTTATAGCTACCAAAGAGCAAATTCAGCATTGCAAAATCAGTAACATTCGTTGCGGCAATATTAATATACCAATTCGGTTTCCAACTCAAGACGGTATTGTGCAAGAAGATATGGGTTGGCATTTTGCTTGGATGGGCAGCAATGCTCAACGTCAAACAAAGGCAGAATCTTTTGCTCATGCTTTTGATAGCTTTAAATGGCATACTGAAGGCGGTTACGCAGACTATAAGCAATTCGTAGATACTACAGAACCTGTTGAAGGTAACATTGCTCCTGATAGTAATGAAGATCATATTCTTAAAAGATATCCACATGATAGTCTTCCTAAACTAATTTTCGAATCTCCTTTAGTTAAAGAGTTCTTATTACCAGAAGTTAAGCTTGATTCAAATCACGTGTTTAATGATTGCAATTGTTATTGGTGCCAAAAATTAGAATGGCCTTTATTATATGACCTAGAAAATAATCATGAGAAGCTTTGGTTTGAAGTTCCACGCAGTTGTTCTGTAACCATTAAAGAAAGCTTTCCATCGCGTATTCAAGTAATGCGTGATACTAGATTGTATAACCGTTTCGTTGAAGAAAAGAAAAAGCCTATCATGATATTTACAGATCCAATCGATCGATTCATTTCGTTGATTAATGTGTACCTTACTGATAAGCAACGTTACTCTGACTACGGTAAAGACATCTTTAGTACCTTTGACAAAGATATAACTCAGCTGACAAAGCAAGAAAAGATTGATTTGTTTTTTGCTAATCTTAATAAGATTACGTCTGGGCACCAGGTCCATCACTTCCATCCACAATGCCGGTTTGTTGATACTGAAAGCTTTGAGGATATAGAAGTTGTACGTCGTGAAGATGTTAATAAGTACTTTGGTATAGATCAAATGCATAATGTAACTAAGAAAGACATTACTGCTGCAGATTTTTCTGAAGAACAAATTGACTTCATTGAGAGAGCATACGTTAGCGATTACGCATTCTTAGAAAAATATGGTGTGAAAAATGGCAAAGCTAAAAGTAAACGAAAGAACAGTTGAAGCTCTTCAGCTAGAAATCGATCATCATAAGAAAGAGAAAGCTTATGTCCTCAGAGAGAACGATTCTCTGAGGGCTGATCGCATGATGCTCCTTGAGATGCTTTCTGACTTAACTGAAAACGAAAGTTACTGGGCAGAAGATGTAGCAACAAAAACTACAGTTTGGCGTCTAAAAAACTTGCTAAATAACCTAAAAAGTAGTTGACATTATTCCTTAACTAACTTATAATATTATTATAAGAAATGAGGAAGATACATGTTGATTAATATACTCAGTACTATCCTAACCGGTACTATGATTATTGGTACCGCGTTTACTCCAATTTACGCAAATCAAGCTATGCGCACTACGCAATTTGTGCAAGCAAATGAAGCTGAGGCTCAATGCTTAGCTCTTAATGTTTATTACGAAGCTCGTAGTAGTAATTTAGCAGATAAAGCTGGTGTTGCGGATGTAGTTTTAAATCGTGTAGCAGACCGCCGTTACCCTGATACGATCTGCGACGTAGTACAAGACGGTTATAAGTCAGGCCGAAAAGATTGTCAATTTTCTTGGTATTGCGATGGAAAGCCGGATGTACCTGTAGATTTAGACCGCTGGTTTGAAGCTCAGACCGTAGCATATAATATGATCGAGTTTAAAGAATATCGAGGTATTTCTGAAGGTGCAACACATTATCATGCAACATATGTAAATCCATTCTGGGCATCTTCTTTGCGCATGGTTGGTCGCATTGGTGAGCATATTTACTACCGTTGGGAATAGAGGAAGTTAGAAATGGACGCAAATAAATTTACTAATGCTGTTAATCGAGTAGAGCAGTCGTGTCCTCCTATTTGGATGATGAGACAAGCTGGTCGTTATCAGCCTTCGTATATGGAAATAAAAGAATCATACAACTTTGAGCAGATGTGTAAACTACCACAGATCGCTTCTAAAGTTGCTATGTTGCCAATTAATGATTTTGACTTTGATGCTGCTATATTGTTTAGTGACATTCTTTGGCATGTCGAAGGGCTAGGACTTCCTTTGAAGTTTGATCCAGCCCCTAAGTTTGAGTTTCATCTTAACGAAGATAATTGGCAAAACCATACTGATGTTGAAAAGGCAATGGATCATCTAGACTTTCAACAAACAGCTATGGCTACTACTCGAGATATACTACCAGATCATAAGAGTCTAATTGGATTTGTTGGTGGTCCTTGGAGTGTATTGAATTATGCTCTTGGTGGTAATAAAGTAAGCAATGATTTTAAGACTACATATCTTACAGAAGTTATTATTCCATTAATGGTTAAAAGTATTAGAGCACAGAAAGTAGCAGGCGCTGATGTCGTAATGATTTTCGATAGTGGTCTAAGTAATATAAGTAAAGCATATTACGAAAATACATATCTACCAATGCTTGAGCAACTTGCATTGATTGGTAACGTTGGTTATTATTCACGTGATTTACCAAAAGGCTCTTTGCCGAAAGTAAAGAAAATGAATTTTGCTGGCATCGGTATTGATTCTACTGAAGATTTAGCTAAAACATTACAGACACATAAGAATGGTTTTGTTCAAGGTAACTTCAATGAACAGCATATGTTACTAGAAAATAAACTGTATCATTACGAATTAGATAAGTGGCTTGATAGTTTAGATGGAGTTGATACTACTGGTTGGATATGCGGACTCGGTCACGGTATTCATAAGACTACTCCTACTCGTAATATTACATATTTTATTGATACCGTAAGGAATAGATTTGATTAGTTATAGCACAAATTGGATGGGTCCTGTTTCTACTCGTTGGTATGAGGAAAGGGACATACCGTTTGTATTGAAGAAAACATCAGGGAAGATATTACCAGTAGTAGAGTATAAAGACTTTTTAGAAAGCTATTCTTGTGGTCGTATCGACATCTATGGACTAGATGATGATACATACTGGTGCGGCAAATCAGAATATGGTGTTGCTCCTATGCGTACAGAAGACTGGAATGCCTTTGGTGATTGGTTGGACAATATAGAAGATGAAAGTCTGATTACATATGAAGAACTGATACGTCAATTCGAAGAACACTATGGCAACAAGATAAGGTGGATTGATAATGTTTAATGAATACGCTAAGTGGTTTAAAACCCTCCAAGATGAAATTTGTAGTACTATAGAAGATATAGATAGCAAAATGGAAAGCCACGAGCCCACGGGAAAAGAAGGCTGGACACAACGGCATATGACTTTGCGTGGTGATGTGTTTGAGAAAGCAACTGTAAACTTCTCTAAGATTGAATCTGAATTTGATCCTTCGTTTGCACACGAAATTCCAGGTACTGAAGAGCACAATAGATATCAGGCTACTGGCATCAGCGTTGTTCTTCATCCTTGGAACCCGCATGCTCCTGCAATGCATTTTAATACACGTTACTTAAAAACAAGCACTAAAGAATGGTTTGGTGGTGGCATGGATGTTACTCCTTGTATGCCATTCAATAAAGAATCATACCATAACGAATTGAAAGATATGTGTAATGGATACGATTCAGAGTATTATTCTGATTTTAGTAAAGCGTGTGATAAGTATTTCTATTTGCCACATCGTAAAGAAACGCGTGGCGTAGGCGGTCTGTTTTTTGAATACCACGATCCAAAGGATATGAGCTTTGATTTTGTAAAAGATGTTGGTAATACATTTAATGATTTAATACGATCTATTGTTACTCCTACGTTAGAGATGAATTACTCTCAAGCAGATAGAGAAATGTTAGAAATTAAACGTGGACGATATGTTGAGTTTAATCTATTATATGATAGAGGAACTCGTTTTGGTTTTAAAACAGGAGGTAACATGGATGCGATTCTAATGAGTCTTCCACCAACGGTGAGATGGTCATGATGATTAGAGTAGGAGTTCGAGGTAGTGACTTAGCATTAGCATATGCTAAACGAGCCTGTAATGACTTACGTTCTTGTAACATAGTATCGTGTGATACTGAAATAGTTGTTATTAAAACATTAGGCGATTTAAACCCCGATGTACCGGTGAGTGAGATTGGTGGTAAAGGTGTATTTTGTAGTGCATTAGAATTAGCTTTAGTCAATAATGAAATTGATGTTGCTGTGCATAGTCTAAAAGATATGCCTGGAGATTGGGAACATCCTGATCTAGAAATTACATCAACACTAAAACGCAATAGCCCATACGATGTAATCATTGGAAAAGTTTTTGACGGTTTTACGTTAGGTACGAGCAGTCCTAGACGCAAAGCTCAATTAGAAGAATTGTACGCTGGCTACAATGTAAAGATCAAACATATTAGAGGAAACATAGATACTCGTTTAGCGAAGCTTGACGCTGGCGAATATGATGCTATTGTATTAGCAGAAGCTGGCCTACGCGCTCTTAAAGTTGTTAGATCATATTCTGTGCTACCTATTATTCCAGCAGTTGGTCAAGGTACTATAGCTTTACAATGCAGGAAATCAGATCTTGATACTATTGCTATTGTGAAGCTAACTGATCATGATTTAACTCATCGGCAATCTAATTTAGAAAGAGCATTGCTTAAAGGTGTTATGGGTGATTGTAGTACGTCGATTGCTGCACATGCTGAAGGCGACAATCCAATTAGCATGAGTACAGTTTTCTACAAATAAATGTTGACAGCTTAACAATTGTGTGATATATTAATACTTAATAACGACTTACATAAAGGAAAACATGCTATGAGCAAAGACGAAAACCTTTTCTGGGATTTACTCGACGAAGAATCATCAACTTTATATGTAGATAATGACATGTGTTATATTGAAGATGGTGAGACTGAAGAAACTCATTCATTCGATTTTAGTCCTGAGCGTTTGGTATTTTTATTCGCGGACAAAATGGGAATTACAGCAGAAAGTGTCTAATGATAGAAATTACTGAAAAAGAATTCAAGCAATTCGAATTACTAAAAAAGATATTTGTTCATGTTAGTCCTGAGAAATTTGCAGATGTTTTCTTTATCTGCGGGGAAGGTGGGAGTAAAGACGAAATGGGTTTACCTGAATACATCACGGTTTGCCCAGCGTACGGCTTAGATGGCCACGCGACATATAAAAAACATAATGATTACTCAGCACCAAGCTGGTAACGCAAGGAGAAATATTAAGTGACTAAATCTAAGCAGATAGATATTATGGATATGTTTAAACCACCAGTAAGTCAAAACCATAGGATTATTACAAAACAAGCAGTAAACATTCACGAGTTTTATTTAAGCGGAGAGATTGAATCATCGGAAGATTATATCGAATGGTTTGATACTATTCGTAGTGCAAATCAAAACGATATTTTAAAATTCTATATTAATTCACCAGGCGGTGATCTTTTCACAGCTATCCAATTTATGCGAGTACTAAAAGAGAGTGAAGGTACTATTTCAGTATCAGTAGAAGGTGCTTGTATGAGTGCTGCTACTTTAATCTTCTTGCAAGGCCATCAGTTTGAAGTATCACCTCACTCGATGTTTATGTTCCACAACTATTCGAGTGGTGTAGTGGGTAAAGGCGGTGAAATGTATGATCGTCTAGCACACGAAAAAGACTGGTCTGAAAAGCTTCTTCGAGATGTATATTCAGATTTCTTAACTGAAAAAGAAATTACATCTATTCTAAACAGCAAAGATATCTGGATGGACGGTGATGAAGTTGTTAAGCGTCTGAGAAAGAAAGTAAAAGCTATGGAAAAAGCCCAAGCTAAATTAGAAAAAGAAGAAACCGAAGAAGAATAAAGGTTGACACCGTCTTATTTTCGTGATATAATGATTATAAATTAATAGAAAACAGAAAGGTAATATATTAATGGATATTAAGCATCCAACATTATTCGATAAAGATAGAGTAATTGAAATATACGAAAAGAAAGACGGTGTTCCAATCAAGTACGTATGTACTACTGATCTACGGAGTAGTGATGTTCCTGCAGATATTTTCTATAGGGACTCACCTCACCCAGAGTTTGGCAATCGCTATTTTGGCTTATTTCGCCATCCAATTGATCAGCATCTTTTGATCACAAATGCTGATATGGTAGAGGATTTTGAATTTGGGATGATTAAGGATAGTGACAACAACTGGTACTATTCTTCTTCACATCATGATTGTATCTTTATTGAAGATAAAATGATTGATGGTGGCCGCCAATATATTCGCTCTACTGGCCTTGATAGTACATTTAAAATTGTTAACGGAGAATTTGTAAATGCAGAATAAAGATGAACGATTTGTAGTAGTTACAACTGTTAGTCAATTCAGACAACGATACGCGATTCCCGTAAGTAAGCTACAAAAGAGTAACTTAGAAATAGATATCACTAATGATACTGCAAAACAAATAGAGTGGGCTGAAGACTCTGTTTCTATGGAACAAGTAAAAGAATTCTCTCAACACTGGTTAGGTGAATCTATTATAGATTCATTTATTCTTGATGAAGAGCGTGTTCTAAATCTCTTTGATAAAGATAATGATTACTTGAAAACATGGTCAGTTGAACAAAAAATGGAATACATCCATAAGTGGGAAGAAAAAAATGTCTGAGTATAGTCCACACAAATGGGTCGTTTTAAAATTTAAAGGCGATGACCCGCATTACCGAGTTCTTGGTAGTTGGTCTGGTGGGTATCTTGACGGTGATTCTTGGCGAATGAATAGCGGTATTACAAGTGTAAATGAGGATGAGCAAGACTATCATTTCTTTGGTTCTAGTGGTTCGTGCTACATTTGCAATAAAGAGTCTTATGGGATGATACTCTATACCTCGGCTGTTTATGAGGATTTCAAAGAAGAGCACGGCGATAATATAGAATTAATGCCACAAGATACAGATTGGAAAACAATAGACTGGATTATAAGCTAATGAGAGTAATGATATATGGGTATGGTTTTGTAGGCAAAGCACATGCGCATGTTCTCAAAAGTAAACACATTGTTTATATTCGTGATATAGCTAAGGGCTTTGATAATGTGAATCGCCCCGATGCGGCAATCATTGCTGTGTCTACTCCAATAGGCAAAGATGGTAGTTGTGATATGTCTAATGTTTACGATTGCATTGGGCAGATTGCTTCTTCCACTCCTATACTAATCAAATCTACTATCAGTCTTGAGGGATGGCGAGAAATTAAAACTCGGTGGCCTGAAAAAACAATATCATTTTCACCTGAATATTTGCGCGCAGCTCGTGCCCAAGATGATTTCAAAAATCAAGATGAAATACAAATTGGCGGTGGAGATGAATCTTTCTGGATAAACCTACTCGGAACAGTATTACCTCTTGTAAGATTTGATATTGCAGAAGCTGAAGAGTTAATTTTAGCTAAATACATTCGTAACAGCTTTTTAGCTCTTAAGGTTGCATTCTTTAATCAAGCATATGACCTTTGTGAAAAAGCCGGTGTAGAACATACAGCAGTATCACACTATGTTAGTATGGATGATCGTATTGGCGATGGTCATACATATGTAACTGAAGAGCGTGGCTTTGGCGGTCATTGCTTTCCAAAAGATACTTCTGCATTGGTAGCATCTGCTAAAGTGCTTGGTTACGATTTTAGTATTTTAAAAGAAGCAATTGAATATAATGATAGGATTAGAACAAAATGAAATATGGTATAACTTTTAGTACATTTGATTTGTTGCATGCTGGTCATGTACAGATGCTTAGAGAAGCTAAAGAACAGTGTGACTATTTAATATGCGGCTTGCAAATGGATCCTTCTGAAGACCGTCCAGAGAAGAATGCACCAGTTCAAACAGTTGTAGAACGATATACCCAATTAAAAGGTATTCGTTATGTAGACGAAATTATTCCCTATTCTAGTGAAAAAGATGTTGAAGATATATTGACAATGTATCATATTGATGTTAGAATATTAGGAGAGGAGTATAAAGAAAAGGATTTTACAGGAAAAGATATTTGTAAAAAGCGTGGTATCTTGCTGTATTTCAATAAACGTGAACATCGCTTTTCATCTTCTGACTTACGTAAACGTGTAGCAGAACATCAAAGAGATAGTATATAATGAGTGATCTAAAATTTACAACAGCTGGTGACTATATGAGTGATACCGATAAAGCAATGATTGAGCAGTTAAGGAACTGGTCAAAAGAGAATGCTCGATTAGAACAAATTGCAAATCGACTTGAAGCATTGGTTGAAAAATCTGCCCGGCACGAAGTATTGTTAGAAAAGATGGAAAAATATTCTACACAAATGTCGCTCATGGAATCAAAATGATGGAATACATGTGGGCACTTTTCGTAATAACCTTTCCCTTAGAAGAGCTACCTGAGTACGCTCATTATACAAGTATTGGTATTTACGAATCGCGGGTAGCTTGCGAACAAGATAAAAATTCGTTCGAGAATTTTGAATATTATTTAGATTCGATCGGCGGATATGTTGAGTGTATAAAGGTAGACGGATGACAAAATTCATATTTGATGTAGATGGAACTCTTACACCAAGCCGAGGCCAGATTGATCTGGGATTCAAGGCTTGGTTTAATATCTTCTGTATGAAGAACGACGTTTACCTTGTTACTGGTAGTGACAAAGAAAAGACCGTCGAGCAAATTGGCGAAGATACTTATAACCTATGCAAAATTGCATATCAGTGTTCTGGTAATGAAGTTTGGGCGGGTGACGTTCAAATAAGTTCAAATAAGTGGATATTGCCAGAAAACGCGCATGAATGGTTATCTGTTAAGCTAACTGAAAGTGATTTTAACATTCGCACAGGATTGCATTTTGAGCATCGTTCTGGCATGATCAATTTTAGTGTTGTTGGGCGAAATGCTAATAAAGAGCAACGAGCGACCTATGTAACATATGAAGGTACTATTAGTGAACGTTACAATATTGCTACAGAGTTTAATATATTATTTCCAAGCTTACAAGCAACTGTAGGCGGCGATACTGGAATTGATATTGCTCCTCGCGGATTTGACAAAAGTCAAATACTAAAAGATTTTGAAGAAACCGCTACGATACATTTTTACGGCGATGCAATGTTTGAAGGCGGCAATGATAAACCTTTAGCAGACATGTTACGCAAAAGGCAGTTGGGATTTTCTCACCAAGTTAGAGGATGGGAAGATACTTGGGAAAAACTTAAGGAAATTACATGAAAGTAAACATTGGCAAATATCCTACTAGATTAATATGCAACTTGCATACTAATTATATGAAAGAGAAATATGACGGTATTACTCTAGAGAACGTCGATCATATGGACCACGTAATTGAAGCGTTTGAAGATATGATACAATCTTTCTATAACATATTTAACTGGCTGTGGTTCGATAGACGTGTTCAGAAAGTAAGTATTAGAATTGATGAACACGATACTTGGAGCATGGATGCTACTCTCGCGCAAATTATTTTGCCAATGTTAAAGCAACTACAAGCAACTAAACACGGCTCACCTTTAGTAGATAATATAGATGTACCTGAAGAATTGCACAGTACTAATGTAAAGAATGAATGGGGCTCAGATGATAACGTACACAATCGTTGGGACTGGGTTATGACAGAAATTATTTGGACATTTGAACATAAATGTCGTGATAGTTGGCAATCAGACTTCTATTACAACAAGTGGGATATGGAAGGTCAGAAAGCTCATCAGGCCCGAATGAATAACGGCTTTAGATTATTTGGTAAATACTATGAAGGCCTTTGGGATTAATGAACAACACAAATTAGGATAACATAATGTTTACGATTGAAATGGACTGGGACGAAACAGCAATAACAATTCTGGATACGTCTGCACAGCACGAAGATCTGCAAGTTATTATGTACGACGATGTAGTTTATATAAGACAATGGGAAGATGATATTGGTCGTCATAACTATATAATAGTAACTCCTGAAATGATGCTAGCTTTACAAACCTCTTTTAAGCTTCCAGTTGGAGCATATAACATAACAGACACGCGAACAGGAGAAAAACAATGATCACTATTTACGGAAAAGCTAGTTGCGGTTTTTGTACGAAAGCTAAAGCTTTTGCAGACCAGCGTAAATTGAATTACGAGTACAAAGATGTTGGTATCAGCAAGGATACTTTATTCGAGTTAATGGATAGAGCTCCTATTAAAGTAAAATCTGTTCCACAAATTTTTATCGGAAAAGATTACATCGGCGGCTATAACGAGTTTACCAGATATGTTGAAGAAACTGGCTATAATGGCACTGGCGAAACATTGTAAAAAGTAGTTGACATTTGTTCTAGATATGTTATAATGGCTACATAAGATGAAAAGGTGAGGATACAAAATGTCGATGCATATGATACACGGTGTACAAGTACACGGCAAGTCTAAGTCAAAACCTAAGAAGTTAGATATGGCTAAGGTTGAATTAGAGTGGCGCAGGTACAATAAGGATCTCCGCCGCAATAATATGCATCGATTCCAATTCGAAACATTACAAGGTTACGTTGGATATATAACCGGTAAAACGCCAAAGGTAAAAAAGGAATTTAAAGAATATGAAGCGCCAAAATCGTATGTCTGCGACTCAAAGAAATATCCAAGCCTCAAGACGTCGGACGTCATACCAGAGTCTTGCGCTAGAAGAGAAACTACCCAATACACAGGATCTCTCATTGTCGGAATCGCAACAATGCACAAATCAAACGCAGTTCCCGTTATGCGAGGAACCGACCAAGCAGAAGAAATATCAAGAATGAGTAGCTAAATTATGATTAAAGGAAAAACACATGAGTGAATTGATTATGGACATTGTTGCAGGAACAAGTCCGTTGTATAAACGCGACTCTAAAGGTGGTGTTCGTACTTGGCGTGCTGAAGTTGCTGTTAGCAGTGCTAGTTACTTTTGGCGTGCTATTAGTGGTTTGGAAGATGGCAAACAGGTTGAGTCTGGTTGGAAGATCGTCGAGCAAAAGAATATCGGCAAAGCTAATGAAACATCCTTAGAAGATCAGGCTATTGCAGAGATGATGGCTGACTTCAATAAAAAAGCTGAGCGCGGTTACTTTAGGCTAAAAGCTGATATTGATAAGTTCGATAAGATTAAACCAATGCTTGCTTCTAAGCACGAAGATGCTAAATATGATTTTGAAAAGAATATCTATTATTCTCAACCAAAGCTAGATGGCATTCGTTGTATTGCTCGGCGTAATGGTCTGTGGTCTCGTTCTGGTAAAGAAATTGTTGCAGTTCCCCATATCGCAGAAGAACTTCGAGTATTTTTCGAAAAGTACCCAGATGCCATTCTTGATGGTGAACTATACAACCATGATCTTCGTGATGACTTCAACAAGATTACTTCGTTGGTTCGTAAAACTAAGCCAACTCCTGAAGATTTTGAAGAAGCAAAGGCTTTAGTAGAATATCACGTCTATGATATGATTGTTGCGCCAGATGACGCTGTACTCTTCATTGATCGTTGGCAATGGTTCTATATTCAAGGATTTGATCGGTGTGTTAAGGTTGTGAAAACTGATGCTATTGGCGACATTGAAAACATGGATATCGTATATGGCAAGTATCTAGAAGCTGGTTTTGAAGGTCAGATGATTCGTAAAGATGATGTCTACCAACAGAACAAACGTTCTAAATTCCTTATTAAAAGAAAAGAATTCCTCACCGCTGAATATGATGTTCTTCGTGTTGAAGAAGGAAAAGGTAATTGGGCAGGTCATATTAAACGATTTGCTCTACAGACTGAAAACGGACAAGAGTTTGGTGCTGGAGTACGCGGCAATCAAGCAGTATTAAGCGCTCTTTTTGAGAGTAAAGAAACACCTACATGGTGCACATTACGCTACTTTGCACCAACACCCGATGGCATACCACGCTTCCCAGTAGTTATTGACTGGGGTACCGGAAAACGTGAAGACTAACAAGGAAAACATGATGGACTTACGCATTAAGAATATTCTTAAAAACGAAACTCTGCGGCAAGAATTAACTTTAGAGCTTATTGCAAGTGAAAATTTTGCAAGTCGTGCTGTAATGGATTTAGCTGGTAGTGTATTTACTAACAAATACGCAGAAGGTTATCCAGGTAGGCGTTACTATAACGGTTGTGAAAACATGGATGATATTGAACAACTAGCAATTGACCAGCTTAAAGAAATGTACGGTGTAAATTTTGCTAACGTACAACCTCATTCTGGAGCTAATTGTAACACTGCGGTTTACCAAGCCTTTTTAAAGCCAGGCGATCGTATTCTAGGTATGGATTTAGCAAGTGGTGGTCACTTATCCCACGGTGCACCAGTTAATATTTCTGGTAAGATTTATGAATCGCATTCATATGGTGTAGATGAAAATGGCTTTCTAGATTATGACGCTATTATGGCTGCGGCGCATTATAGCCAGCCAAAGATGATAGTTGCTGGCGCTAGTGCTTATCCTCGCCAGATTGATTGGAAAAAGTTCCGTGAAATTGCAGATGCGGTTGGTGCATTACTTCTAGTAGACATGGCTCACTACTCAGGTTTAATAGTTGGTGGAGCATATGACAATCCTTGTGACTATGCAGATATTGTAACCAGCACGACACACAAGACACTCAGAGGCCCCCGAGGCGGCTTTATTCTGTGGAATGATGAATCATACACACGTAAGATTAATAGCGCCATATTCCCAGGTACACAGGGTGGTCCCTTGATGAACATCATTGCTGCAAAAGCACAAGCATTCATTGAAGCAAGTACACCAGAATTCAAAGAATACGCTGCTCAAGTAGTTATTAATGCTAAAGCAATGTGTGAAGTTTTCGAAGAGCGGGGCTTCCCAGTTCAAACAGGTGGTACTGATTCACATATTATCTTAATGGATTTGAGTAAGAAAGAATTGTCTGGTCGTGCAGCTGCTGATTTACTCGAAGAACACGGAATTACTGTTAATAAAAATGGTGTTCCTAACGATCCTCGAACATTCGTTGAAACAAGTGGAATTCGGCTTGGTACAGCAGCAGAAACTACACGAGGGCACGACGCAGCATGGTTTGCAGCTTTAGCTCATAACATTGCAGATATTCTAGAGTAAGGAGACCTATGCCAACATATGCATACAAGTGTGATGAATGTAATCACCAATTTGAAAAAATGCAGAAAATGAGTGACCAACCGTTAAAGCTCTGCCCATCTTGTAATAATGAGAAACTAAAGAAAATTATTACAACTTCTGGCGGTTTTGCTTTGAAAGGCAAAGGCTGGTTTAAGAGCGGCGGATACTAGGCTACATACCATAAATACCCTTACTATTACAATGGTGGGGTATTAAATGTGGCTTTATAAAGGTGAAGAATTCACTTCTGAGATGATTGAAAATTGGGTTGGTTTTGTTTATTTGATTACAGATAAATCTAATGGTATGAAATACGTTGGCAAAAAGCTGCTTACTTCAGTACGAAAGCTACCACCGCTCAAAGGCAAAACAAGAAGAAGGACCGTAATTAAAGAAACCGATTGGAAGAAATATTACGGTTCTTCTGAAGCTGTTAAGTTAATGATTGAGGAAAAGGGCGTAGATAACTTCCATCGAGAAATATTATATCTGTGTACTTCAAAAGGACAACTTGGATATTTAGAAGCTAAGTATCAGTTTGTAAACGATGTTCTTCTTAGGGATGATTACTACAACGGAATTATACAATGCAAGATCCACAGGAATCATGCCAAGAGTCTCATAGGTATGGATATTGATATGAAAGAAAGTGAAAATAAAGGTTGACATATGCTTTCTAATAGACTATAATGGTTATATAAATTAAATAGAAACTTGGAGAATAACCTAATGAATGTAACTCGCAAAAGTGTTCTTACCGGAAAAACCCGCACACGTATCATTTCAGTCAACCCTGAAGATCTTGCGCTATATGAGTCTGGATCTATCTCAATGGCAGAAGCAATGCCGTATCTTAATTCACAAGATCGTGAGTTTATCATGGTCGGTATTACTAACAGAGAATGGAAAAACGCGTTCTCAACTGAGTTAGCCGCGATTATTAACGATAAATTTGAGGCAATGTAATTTATGGTTCGTGATAATTATGTTTTTACAAGCGAAAGTGTTAGTGACGGTCATCCTGATAAAGTTGCAGATCAAATTTCAGATGCACTAGTTGATGCTGGTTTAAAAGCTGGTGATGAAACAACTCGAGTTGCTATTGAAACTCTAGTAACTACTAATATGGTAACTGTCGCTGGCGAAGTAAAAAACTTCAACGTAACGCGAGATGAAGTTGCTGAAATTATTCGTGGTGTGGTTAAAAATATTGGTTACGAGCAAGATGGGTTCCATTGGGATAAATTAAAAATCTACAACGAAATCCATTCTCAAAGTGCTGATATTGCTCTAGGCACAGACAACTTTGGTGCAGGTGATCAGGGCATCATGTTTGGATATGCTTGCAATGATAACGATGCTTATCTACCAGCACCTATCTATTTTGCTCACGAGATTTTAAAAGATCTAAGAGCTGAAAGAGAAATCACAGGTATTCTAGGCCCAGATGCTAAAGCACAAGTAAGTGTTGAATATGAAGGCGGCCGAGTTAAACGTATTGATCAAATTGTTATTAGTACTCAGCATGCAGAAGGTTGTATAGAATCGGCGCGTGACTTATGTAAGCAATCGGCAATGAATGTACTTAGAGACTTGATTGATGAAAATACTGTATGGCATCTTAACCCTACTGGTAATTTTGTCATTGGTGGACCTGATGGTGATGCTGGTGTTACTGGACGAAAAATCATTGTGGACACCTATGGGGGTTTTGCTCCTCATGGTGGTGGTGCTTTTAGTGGCAAAGACCCGACTAAAGTAGATCGAAGCGCAGCTTATATGGCACGCTGGTTAGCAAAGAATGTAGTAGCAGACGAAATGGCTGATTGGTGCCAAATCCAATTAAGCTATGCTATTGGCATTAAAGAACCAACGAGTATCTATGTAGAATCAAATGGCCACAACCGTTCAATACAAAAATTTATTGAAGAAAACATTGATTTAACTCCGTACGGTATCATAAAAAGATTTGACATGTTCAACTTTTCAAGTTATAATAGTAACTGTACATACGGACACTTTGGCAATAAAGACGTTCCTTGGGAACAAATAGGCTGGAATTTATGATAATTTTATTTAATGGGCCGCCAGGATCAGGCAAAGATCACGCAGCTGATTATTGTAAAAAATACGGTTTCAAACATCTATCGTTTAAGTATCAGTTGTTTAAAGAAACAATCAAGTACTTCAATGTAGAAGAGAAGTGGTTTATGGATGGTTACAATGACCGTTCTCAGAAAGAAGTAAAGACCTCAGAGCTTGGCAACATGTCTCGTCGCGAAGCTATGATTTACGTTTCAGAAGAAAAGATCAAACCTCGTATGGGATTAGATTACTTCGGTAAATTAGTAGCAAACGAGATCGATTTTGAAATAGACTACTGCATTTCAGATGGTGGCTTTATAGATGAGTTAATCCCAGTAGTTGAAAAAGTCGGTAACGATAACTTCATCTTAGTACAACTTACGCGTGACGGCTGTGATTTTTCATCAGACTCTCGTAGGTATTTTGATGGAAATGTTATACAAGAATACACACTTGGAAGTGAGACTGAAATAGAAAATAAGTATGTGTTGCCTCATAAGTTTAATGTAAGCACATATAGAGTCCATAACAATGGAAGTGTTGCAGAGTTTGAAGAAGCGCTGGAAGACATCTTGTCTTATATTTGAAAACAATATAAATATTAATGTGAATTAGGAGCTATACTATGATGAATCAAGAAGAAATTAAAAAAGCACTACAAGAAGGCGTTTGTACTGTTACGTTTACGAAAGTAAATGGCGACGAGCGTGTTATGTCCTGCACTACTAAAGAAGATCTTCTTCCTGCAAAACCTGCGCAAGCAGTAGGAGCTGAAGAACCTGTCGAAACAAAAACCAAAAAACCAAATCCAGATGTCCACGCTGTATATGACGTTAAAGCTGAAGGCTGGCGCTCATTTCGTTGGGATTCATTAAAAGATTTTGGGATGGAGCAATAGTTAAATGAGTATGATATACAAGGGTGATGTTGTAGAAACCGATCTATCTAAAAATTCTAACGGTGGCACTGAAATGATGCGCCAGCGTCTATTAGATAATGTCAGTAAAGAATTACTAGAAGGTTTTGCAATCCACTTTTCCCGCCCAAGGGAAATCCCAAGTGATGTAAAGAATATTATGTACTGCCATGATTTGGCTGAAGATCCAGAGAACGCAGTATTGATGGATGACGGCTGGAAAATTTTTGATCAGCTCGTTTTCGTAACAGCTTGGCAACGTGATCAGTACATTGCTTACTTCAAAATTCCGTATTCTAAGTGTACTGTTATTCCAAATGCTATTGAAAAGCGTTATGAAGCAGAAGAAAAGAATACTGAAACTATTCGATTCATCTACCATACTACTCCACACCGTGGTCTAGAACTCTTGATACCAGTGTTTGATGCTCTGTCTAAAGAATATCCAAATATTCATCTTGATGTATATTCGTCCTTTGCTGTTTATGGATGGCCACAGCGCGATGAGCCGTACAACGAGTTGTTTAAACAGATCCACGAGCATCCTAATATGACTTATCATGGTTCAGTTCCCAATGAACAAGTTCTTGAAGCTTTGGATAAAGCACACGTTTTCTTGTATCCAAACATCTGGAAAGAGACATCGTGTATTGCTTTGATTGAAGCTATCAGAAGTGGTGTGATTTGTATTCATCCTAATTATGGTGCTTTGTCAGAAACATCAGCAAATGCTACTATTATGTATGATTACAACGAAGATCCAGCTAAGCATGCAAATCTTGCTTATGCTATCGGTAAGAGTGTGTTAGAGCATCAAAAGAACGATCCTATGTTTATCAATCGATTTACACGATCTGATCGTTTTGGGCTTGTTCCTAATGATATTAATACCTTCGGTAACCTTTGGACTAAGCTTCTTAGACATCAATCCGTAATCGAATAAAAAAAAGAGTTGACATTTCAATCTACATGGACTATAATAGACATGTAGATTAAATTAAAATGAGAAATAAATTATGGCTATCTTAGTAGATTACAATCAAGTTATCCTAGCTTCGCTATTTGCAAGCATAGGCAATCACACAGATGTGGCGGCGGATGAAAATATCATCCGTCACATGTTCCTCAATTCAATTCGTTCAAACCGCAAAAAGTTTAGCAAAGAATATGGTGAAATTGTTATTTGTGCAGACGGTAAAAATACCTGGCGCAAAGAAGCATATCCTTATTACAAGGCTAACCGTAAAGCTGGTCGAGATAAGTCAGGTATGGACTGGGGTGCGTTGTTTCAAATTATGAGTAATGTTCGTGAAGAAGTTGCTGAGTTCTTTCCGTACAAAGTAATCCATATTGACCGCTGTGAAGCTGATGATATCATCGGTACAGTAATTCACGAGCATGGTTCTGAACTGAATATTGGCTCAGAAAAATTCCTTGTTCTTTCTGCCGATAAAGACTTTATTCAACTACAAAAATATGCAAACGTAGATCAATATGACCCTATTCGCAAGCGGTGGCTTCGTGATGATCGTCCTGAACAATACTTAGAAGAGCATATCCTTAAGGGTGATACTGGTGATGGTGTACCAAACATCTTGTCTCCAGATAATTGCTTAGCTATTGGCGAACGTCAAAAAGCAATGACTCAAAAGCGTTTAGCATTGTATAAGCAAGGCCCTGAAGCTATGGACGAAGAAACTCTTCGCAGATTTCATCGCAACAAAATGATGATTGACCTTACTCAGATTCCACAGAAGTATCAAGATCAAATTTTAGAAGAATACAATCAAGAAAAAACAGTTGGTCGTGGACAGCTATTTAACTACTTTGTTAATAAAAAGCTAAAACACCTAATTACAGATATACAGGACTTTTAAAAATGGCAGTAAAAATTTCTATCTCAGAAATTATCAGTGGAGCAGCTTCTAAGAAGACAACTGAAGAAAAAGTTGATTTTCTTAGAAGTAACGATACACCAGCTCTTAGAGCTGTGCTAAAATATACATATGATAATAATATTGAATTTTTGATTCCAAACACTCCTCCACCTTGGAATAAGAATGAATTTGAAGACGAAGCAAAAGCTCTTCTATATCGAGAAGCTCGTCGGCTTAAGATATTCATTAAAGGTGGTGGGTATGATACCTTGAATCAAATCAAACGTGAAACACTGTTTATAAACCTTCTAGAAGATGTCGATAATGATGACGCAGAAACACTCTGCCAAATGATTACAAAGAAGCCATTCAAAGGGCTGACTAAAAAGACAATTCAAGAAGCATTTGCTGACTTAATCGAAGAGTAAAAAGGTACTTAACATGAGTAATAACCGCATCAAAAAATTCCGCGAAGCTTGGGAAGACGATGAGTGGGGATCAGATGATCAACGATCCAAAGGCAAAGAGAAGAAGAAACGTGATCGCAAGGCTGAACGCGATCGCAAGTTTTCTGACCGGTGGTATGATGATGACATGAACATTAAGAACAAACAGTAGTGTTATCAAATAAGATGTTCTTATAACAAAATGATCTAAGAACATCTTATTAACTGTTGACACCATAGTCCTTTTTTGATATAATAGATATAAGAAATGAGGAAGTAAGATAGTAAAAAAACATGTAATTAAATGAAAATAACTGTTGACATTACTATCAAACTAACTTATAATAGCTATATAAACAAACATAAAGGTGCTATATTATGACTAAATTCGTAAAATTTGACAAAGCTACTCTTAAATCACTTCGCGCTGAAATGCAGGAAGTAATGAACAAGTACGCTGTTAAAGCAAATCTTGAAATTGAAGTCGGAAATATGAGCTTCTCAAGTGCAGAAGTTTCTATCAAACTAAACGCTAAAGTTAAAGACGCTGTTACTCTGACAGACAGAAACTTTAACTTCCAGGCGCTATCTATTGGTATTACCAACTTTAAGAATGCTAAAGGCGACCAGCTGGTTAAGTACAACAGCCGCTCTTACAAGTACCCTTTCGTTTACTCAAAAGCAGACGGCAAAATGTACAAGTGCACCGCCGCTCAAGCACAACGTTTGTTTGCTGAGACTGAATAAGTTATAAGGAGGCTGTTAATTCAGTCTCCTTTTTTTATAGATATGAAATGAGAAGAAAGAGTAAAATATGAATATTAGTGAAAAAGTTATCTTAGTTGATGTTGACGGTGTACTTCTGGATTGGCTCTATGCCTTTACGCAATGGATGGAACGTCACAACTATGTTGAGATTGAAGGTGGTGAAGACGAGTACGACATCGGTGTACGTTACAATTTGCCTAAGAATGAAAAAGATCGTATCGTTCGCATGTTTAATGAATCAGCTGGTATTCGTAAACTACCTCCTTTGCGTGATGCAATTAAATACGTCCGCAAACTGCACGAAGAACAAGGTTATGTTTTCCGTGTGATTAGTTCTTTAAGCTTAGATACATACGCTGGACACCTCCGTACTAAGAATCTAATTGAAATGTTTGGTCCAACTGTATTCGAAAGCTATGTGTACTTAGATACTGGTGCTGATAAAGACGAAGCATTAGAAAAATACCGCGGTACAGGATGTTTTTGGATTGAAGATAAACCAGAGAATGCTGAGCTTGGCGCCAGCCTCGGCTTAGAATCAATCATTGTAGATCACCCCTTTAATAGAGAATGTCAAGTACGACGAGCTTCCAACTGGAAAGAAATTTATGAAATAATTACCGGTTTTTAGCAATTCTAAGGCTTCATGATTATAAATATAATTATGCAAGCTTAACATATGAAACATGTTTAAGCCAGCCTGCATTATTATAGGTTGGCTTTTTTTATATATTATTACATAGGAGAATGTATGCCCCTTTATACATTTACAGATACTACAGACATTAACAAAGAGCGCTTTGAAATCTCAATGCGCATCGCAGAGCTCGATGAATACAAGCTTGCAAACCCCCAAATGAAACAACTAATTGTAAGCGCACCATCTATTGGTGACGCTCACCGTCTTGGGCTTAAAAAGCCTGATGACGGTTTTCGTGATGTCCTCAGAAACGTAAAAGAGCACCATCCTGGTTCACGGCAAAAGGACGGCGCTAAAAATACCATCAACACTTGGTGAGTTTACCAAAGGAGAGTTCAATGGCAGCTAAGCAGCGTAGGTTATCTCTAAGAGAAAAGCAACGACAAGAGAGAGATCAAGAGCACATGGTCACAATTCTAAATAATAATTTTGGAATGCGTGAAATACGTCCAATGACCAACACCCAGTCTGATATGTTTGACTCATACAAAGAAGGATACAATATCGCAGCCGTAGGATCGGCCGGTACCGGAAAAACAATGTGCGCCATGTATTTAGCACTTAACGATGTATTAAAGAAAGGGGGATACGAAAAAGTTATTATAGTTAGATCCGCTGTTCAAACCCGTGAACAAGGATTTATGCCAGGTAGCAAAGCAGAAAAAGAAGCTTTGTATAGTGTTCCTTATTCTGACATCGTAAACGACTTATTTAGTCGTAAAGATGCGTATAAGATTTTAGAAGGCAAGGGCATGATTGAGTTTATGACATCCTCATTTGTGCGAGGATTAACTTTCGATAATGCAATTATTATTGTAGACGAATGCCAATCAATGACTTATCATGAATTAGATACTATTATTACGCGTGTGGGAGAAGGCTCAAAAATAGTATTTTGCGGAGATACAAGACAGAACGATCTAGAAATTTCTCGAAACCGATCAGACGTATCTGGTCTTGTAGAATTCTTAAACGTAATTAGTAGAATTAAATCTTTTGAAACGATTAAATTCACTTCAGCTGATATCGTAAGGTCAGGACTCGTGAAAGAATATATATTAGCAAAAGAGCGACACGAACAACTCGCTGCTTAAGTTAGTAATATATTGAGGATGCCCTTCGGGGCATTCTTACTTTAAGGAGAAAGAAAAATGCCAGCAGTTTGCAGAGCCGGTTTAGATAAACATATAGGACACGCAAGACCAAAAGATCCATTTCATCAAACACCATATGTTGGAAGTCAAACTAAAGTAAATGCAGAAGGTGGAGCTATTATTATAGATGGCGACAAAGCTGCATGTGGAGATCCTGTTCTTGGGTTTTCAGATAAAGTAACCGTAGGCGGTAAAGGTGTTCATCGAGTTGGCGACGCTACTGGCGGCCACAGCGGATGGGTTCCAAACGCAGCAGCTACCGGTTCAATAAAAGTAACGGCCGGATAAGATGGCCAACCCAGATTACGCAACGTTATTAGCTTTAATAGCAGCGGAAACAGATCCAGTTGTTATAGCACAATTGGAAGCACAGTGTTACGTATTCAACGAGATTCTCACAGAAGCTGAAAAAGAGCTTTTTGAATACGCTGCATTCGATTACATAGAAAACAATCCAGGATATGTAGATGGATTTGTGAATCCAGGTCTATACGTTCTAGCAGATTACGTTGTAGATGGTTATATAAATATAGTGGAAGCAAACGTTGGTTTATACATGGATGCAGATTACGCGGTAAGCGGATATGTAGAACTGTCTGACAGCAACACAACAAGCGGATATAGTTCATACGTTGGAATTTATTTCAGCGATAACGGGGAAAGAACGTAATGGCGATTACAAAAAGAAGTGACAAAGGTTCGGCCTTAACATATAACGAGATGGACGATAACTTTGATGCTATCGCCCCTCGAACAAGCGCAACCGGATCTATTCAAATTCCGGCTGGCGATACAGCTAGCAGAGACGGTGCGCCCGTGGCTGGCTATTTTAGATATAACACAAGTACTAACGCGTTTGAAGGTTACCAAAACGGTGCATGGCAAGGTATTGGCGGTGTAGGCAGTGGTGACGTAAATCAAAGTGCATTTAGCTATGTAACAGTAGCAGGCCAAACAACAGTTTCAGCTGATACAGCAACAGATACGTTAGAAATTATCGCAGGTACTAACGTAACAATAACAACAAATGCTACTAATGATAGCATTACTATTAACTCTTCAGGCACCGGTGATCAAGATTTTGCTTACTCAAGTCTAACAGGTGTACCATCTAGTTTTCCTCCAAGTGCGCATAATCAAGCATGGTCTACTATTACTGCAACTCCAACAACACTTGCTGGATACGGTATTACTGATGGTGCCACTGGTGTTCAAGGATTGCAAGGTGTTGAAGGCCCGGAAGGATTACAAGGTAGCGACGGCGATCTCGGTGCACAAGGTGCAAACGGAATTGGTATCAGTGGCCAGCAGGGCGTACAAGGTATACAAGGTGAGTGGGTTGGTGTCCTTGGGCCGCAGGGCGTACAAGGCGACACAGGAGCAGGGACGCAAGGTATAACTGGCGCAACTGGGTTCGGCGTTCAAGGTTTCCAAGGCACGGATGGTACTCAAGGTACACTAGGCACATCTGGAGATCCTGGCGATCTCGGTGCGCAAGGTATACAAGGTGCCGCCGGATCTGTTCAAGGTCTGCAAGGTACTCAAGGTGATACAGGACCAATAGGCAACGATGGCGAAGGCTTCCAAGGTACTCAAGGCCTTCAGGGCGCACAAAGTACTCAAGGTATACAAGGTGGCGACGGTCCAGCTGGATTTGGTTTGCAGGGTATTCAAGGTATTCAGGGTGATCTTGGGCCAGAAGGGCCAGCAGGCGTTGGTTTACAAGGTATTCAAGGCCCAGTAGGTATTCAGGGTGTTCAAGGTACTGATGGTGACATTGGAACACAAGGTGTTCAAGGTTTAGTTGGTCCAGCTTCTGATATTCAAGGTGCACAAGGAGCTACTGGCGTAGGTGACACTGGTGCTCAAGGCTTCCAAGGTATTCAGGGTGTTGGTCAAACTGGTACTGATGGTAGTCAAGGTGCTCAAGGTCTGCAAGGTTCACAAGGCACTCAAGGCACTCAGGGGTTAGTAGGCATCGGAGAAGCGGGTACCCAAGGTACAGCTGGCGAAGACGGAGCTCAAGGTATATCTGGTATTGAAGGCGTAGGTCTGCAAGGCTTCCAAGGTACTCAAGGTGTTCAAGGTTTTACAGGCACTGGTATTCAAGGTGTTCAAGGTCTTCAATCAATACAAGGTCTTCAAGGCGACGAAGGTTTCCAAGGTAACTTTGGTCCACAAGGTACAACTGGTTTAGGAACAGCTGGTATCCAAGGTACACAAGGTACTTTTGGTCTGCAAGGCACTCAAAGTGTTCAGGGTTTAATAGGACCTGTTGGCGCCCAAGGTGCACAGGGCACAATTGGTATTCAAGGCTTCACCGGTATTCAAGGTCTTCAATCAATACAAGGTCTTCAAGGAATAGATAACGGTCTTTCATATGCTAGTTTTTCTGCTGTAAATGCAGTACCAGCCGGCGAAGGAACTCTTGGATACAATAATACTACTGGAGTATTCGAGTATACTCCGGCGATTTTAGGTACAGCTGCAGCGGTTGATGTTGGTGTTACAACAGGTACAATTCCATTAGCTGAAGATGTAGTTCTTATTGACGCGAATAACAATGTAAGTATAACTGGTGATGTATCGCTTGGAGATAATAACAAACTTATCTTTGGTGATGGCAGTGACCTACAGATTTATCATGATGGTAATAACAGTATTATTTCTGATGGCGGCGTAGGCGATCTTTTAATTAACGCCGATAACATACAACTACGTGACACCGCTGGCAATCCATATCTCTTAGGTAATACTGGCGCTGAAACTCGTTTGTATTATAATGGCGGCACAAAACTCGCTACTAGCAACACAGGCATTGATGTAACGGGTACTGTGACGGCTGATGGGTTGGTTGTTGATGGAGGTGCTCTTGTTCGGTCAGGCAATACATTGACTTTAAACCGAACAGATAATGCTACTGGCGGTGAAGTGTCCTATGTTGCGGGTACAGGGTTCATCTTAAATGATGTAAACGGCGACGGGACGAGCTTTAATGTAGGCACGGCAAATAGAATGCGCATAGACACCGCGGGCAATGTCGGGATTGGTACTGACACTCCGTCTGGTCTAGCAAAAACACTAAACATTGACGGGGGTTTGGCAGGGTCGTCTATTGCACTGGATGGTGGGGATAACTTTTCAGTTTTTTACACTGGTGCAACTGCTGATGATCCGACATCTGTATTTAGCAACACAGGTTTTAAATTTGCTACTGCAACTGCAAAAGACGCAACGGGTTTTTCAGAGAAGATGCGCCTCGACAGCTCGGGCAACTTACTCGTTGGCAAGACTGCACCCGATGCAGCTGTTGCGGGTAGTGAGTTAAAATCAGATGGTACCGCTGTATTTTCCAGATCCTCCACATCCCCCACTATGTATGTTTCTACGCTAGGGTCAGATGGCGACCTTATCTCATTCCGAAAAGATAGCGTAACCGTTGGCAGTATTGGTAGTGCAGCGAACGGTACTGAGGTTTACCTGACAGGTGCAGGCGCTAATACTAGTGGTATATTTTGCTCTAATGGTAACGCTTTGCTATCCATGAAGGCAGGAGTGCTTGCAAACGGTACGCAAGACCTAGGATCGAGTAGTTATAAGTTCAAAGACCTCTACCTCTCCGATGGCGCATACGCATCCTTCATTGCAGGGCAAGGGGACGCCAACACCAGCATCAACTTCCCCGGTTCAGATGTAATCACCTTTAATAACGGTGGATTGGAAGCTATGCGTATTGACGCTGCTGGCAATGTCGAGATTTCTACCGGAGATGTGTTACCTGGAACCAGCACTCAAGACTTAGGTAGCGTTACTAGTCCTTGGCAGAACGTCTACACACAGGATTTAGTACTTTCTAACGAATCACGAGCTGAAGGTAACTCTGTTGATGGAACTAAGGGTAACTGGACAATTCAAGAAGGCGAAGAGCACTTGTACATCATAAACAATAAGAATGGTAAGAAGTATAAATTTGCACTTGAGGAGATCATGTAATGGCTATCAAAAATACCGCAGTTGATGTAACGATTGCCGTAACAGCAGTCGATACGTTTGTATACGACACTCGAAAGGATTCGGACGGTGGTGCGTGGCGTAAGCGTACTCAGCACACATCTTGGTATAATGAGACGTTAAACACCGCTACTCGTGGATCACGCAAAGAGTTTCCCACCGTTGCTGTGATTGTTGCAGAGAGTGGTACGTTGACTATTTATGACGGTGATGATCCTTCAATGCCGATGTGGATGGTGTTTAACGGCTTTGATGCAGCTTGGGCAGGCCCCATGTTAGTCCTGTTTAATAGCAATAGACCCGCTGAAGCTACGTCTGCGTTGAATGGTATTGTGTGCTTAGGCAATATATCAGGTAACGACAGTGAATCTGGTCTGTTCGCTATATCTTTCTTAAAAGATTCGACGATTAGGTATGCTTCTTATGGGCCCCAGCAAAGAATTCAAACCATTGCAGACAGGGATGTAATAACGCCTAACCAAGCTTACAATGGGGCGTACACTATTGTGAATGGGTCGGTACACGACATAGCCATGACCGTCCTGCCCAACGCACCAATAGACTCTGCCACCGGACTACCTGTGCCTACTATTGCGCTTGCTACTAATGGCGGCGTAAGTGTGATTAAAGACGATGGTAGTGTTCACAGCTTGTCTGGTGGCGCAATTGAGACTATTTCAATTAACGACAGACACGAGTTTATTACTACCCCTACGAATTATAGTGACACAATGTTGATAAAGCCGCTTTCTACAAGCGATGCTAATTTAGACTGGAATACAGGTTTGCGGGGCTATAGTAACAACCCCGCCACATCTTTGTACCCATTTTTGTCATATAGACAGTCAAACACTGTAGCGACCCCCGAAGGATTTACCTTCTCTAGAAACATAGGGGATGATGGTGGTGTGACCTTGATGAGTGAAGACTTCACAAATGCAAGGAAGTCTTTACAAGCTGTTATAACCTCAGACTACAACACAGGCTATATGGTCGGTGACACCAAGTTAGCTACCCTTTCGGATACTGATGCGACTGATGTTGTTGGTACGAATTTAATTGCTACTAGCACATTGGATAGCACAGACAGACTAGCTTCACACACATACACCAGCGGCTCTGCTACGTTTAGTCTGACGGAAGATTCCAATGCTGGCACAGCCGCTGGCTATGTGTGGATATTGTTTAATGTTCCGCTGGGCAAGAGTTATGCCGTTAGTATCCAGTGTGATACGGCATTCACTCCTGACGGCGAAACACGATTAGTTAGTGTCACTACGGGCGTAGATGTGTTCCCAGGACAAGGAACAACCGATCTTAGAACCTTAACATTTGATCATAATAATGCCAATGCTGGAGTTATTTTGTATGGCAGCCCCGTTGCAGGTTCAACCGTTACATACACACTTTCTATCTCAGAAGCGGAAGCAGACCGCAGTGTTAACGGCAACGGTCTCCAAGTATTCGGCACAATCACTAAGACTCCGGTAGCAACGGGTGCTGACCTTGTGGGGTATAGTGGGTTTAGTGGTAGTAACTACCTTGAGCAGCCTTATAACTCTGACTTGGACTTTGGTGGCACGGATTCATTCAGTGTATCGTTCTGGGCTAAGAAGACTGGTAATGCGGAAGGCTATGTAATGGATCGCTCTGCTGGTGACGGTACAAGTAGATTGGGTATATATTTTATAAGCCAGACAGGTTTATCAATATATACACCCGACAGCCAAATATCAGTATCAGAGACACCTGCTAATGCTTGGTTTCAATGCACAGCAACCCGCTCTGGTGGCATACTATCCTGCTTCGTTAACGGTGTACTAAAAGGAACAGTAGCTAACGCACAGGACTTGACTATTGGCTCACCCTTAGTGCTGGGTGTAAGATTCAATATCACTGATCACTTAACAGACGGCTCACTAGCCCTCTTTCGAATCTCAGCAACAGCCCCAACCGCCGAACAGATAGCCAAGATCTACAACGACGAGAAGCCTCTCTTCCAAGAGAATGCTCAAGCAACTCTGTATGGCACCTCAGACGCTGTAACAGCACTCGCATATGACGATGACACTGAGCTGCTACACGCAGGCACCTCATCAGGTCGAAGTGTATTCCAAGGCTTACGTAGAGTTGATAACACAACCGATGCGGTCACTACGTCGATCAGCGCATCTAACTCAATAATAGTAGAGGAATAAAACATGACAGTTAAAATTACAAGGCCCTCTATTAACATTAGAGAAACGCTAGATCAACTAAACAAGCCAAGTGGTATCGCAGGTAATGCGATGCTACGGGCTGAGACACCACAGGAGCAGTTTAACCTGATTGGTGCTGGGCGTAAGAATCTGCTTATTAATGGTGGATTTGATGTTTGGCAGAGGGGGACTAGCTTTACACCAACTGGCGTAGATTACATGGCAGACCGTTGGTTTATGGGTGGTGGAGATTATGCTTGCACGGTAACAAAACAAGCGTCAACTCTCCCTGATGGTAGTGAAGTTAATACTATGCTTATTAGCTATACGGCAACAGGTACAAACGCCGTAGACCCGTACCAAGGAATTGAGGATTATAAAGTATTATCCGGCAAAACAATCGCTATATCTTGCTGGGTTAGGACTAATATCTCAGGACTAAAGTTTAGGCAGTATTCAACTGCAAATTTTGGTAGTGATGCAGTGCCGGACGGTCAGTGGAACAAGCTGGTAACCACTGTGACACTGGGTGCCGTTACAAGCACAAACAAAGTAGCTAATAGTTCGTTCTTTGGATTGGTGTCAGGTGGTGCCATAGTTACAAAATTTGGTGACTACCTTGAGATGACTCAATTTCAGCTAGAACTAGGCTCAGTAGCCACCCCATTCGAGCACAGATTGTACGGCGAAGAGTTGGCTTTGTGTCAGCGGTATTATCAAACAATAAATATTAATGTTCAGGGGTATCCGGGAGCTGGTGGTTATTTTCAAGCAGATATACAATTTCCTACTCAGATGCGCTCTACACCTACTACTACTAATATCACTTCTGGGGGTCAATCAAACATAAGCTCTACAGGTGTTCACAATTTAGACAATAGAGGCTGTAGAGTTGAATGCCAAGCCACTAACGCTGGAAGAGCTTATCATTTAGGTGCTAACTTAACTTTAGACGCAGAACTCTAACAGGGGAATTACATGAATAACGAAAGTAACACAGCATGGATAATCTCCTGCAAGACGGAAGGGTCTAACTGGCTAGTCAACGGCAATCTGTCAGTACCCAACGACCCAGCTAACCGTCATTACCAAGAAATCCTAGACTGGATTAACGCTGGCAACCTACCAGAAGGCCCGGACGTTGTTGAGCCGGACTACGTAGCTCTACGCACAGGGGTAGACGGTTACGCTTCCACGGGTGATCAGCTTGGTATGATCGCTGACGGAATACAGGCAGCCCATGTAGAGGACGTTAAAACACGCTTTCCTAAGACTATTACCGGTGGAACGACTATTGGTAATGTTCCGCAGGATGTACTTGACGCTGCCGCTGCTAAGCTCTTCAGTCAGCAAACCTCCGCATACGCAACTGCCAAGGCACGTTTGGCTCAGTACCTGTTGTCCGCGGGACGTTCCCGAGTAGTCGAAAGCCAGCCTACAGGCGAGCAGGTCTATAACGAAGAAACTTTCGACGTAGAAGATGTGATGGCTGACGTTATCACTCAGACAGCCGTTGAGCCTTTAGCGGCTACAGTTGAGGTCACTACTTACGACCCTAACGATCCAGAAGCTGGGCC
>Ga0208643_1000112_pt1 | contig 51887 bp, 39 predicted proteins | sample VirMetDEL_Nov_12_FD_184516 | JGI IMG/M metagenome (GOLD analysis project Ga0208643, IMG submission 184516) | Aqueous microbial communities from the Delaware River and Bay under freshwater to marine salinity gradient to study organic matter... | ecosystem: Environmental > Aquatic > Marine >...
TTTATCGAACCGTCGAAACAATACGCCGATATTATCGTTCCCCGTGGCGGTAAGAATCGTATTGCGACCGATATTTTAAAAACTCGTATCCAACATTTACTGGCAAAATAACGACATAAAAACTCAAGGAGTAATAGGCAAGATGCGCTTAACCGATATCGAAATTGAACAGGCCCTTGATAACGGCACTATCGTAATAGAACCTCGCCCAGGCATAGAAGCTATTTCAGGCGTCAGTGTTGATGTGCGCTTAGGTGGACAGTTTCGCGTCTTTAAAGATCATACTGCGCCTTATATCGACTTGAGTGGCCCAAGCGTCGAGATGCAAGCTGCGCTTGATCGGGTGATGAGTGAAATTATCGAAATCCCTGATGGCGAAGCGTTTTTCTTGCATCCTGGCGAATTGGCTTTGGCTGTGACTTACGAGAGCGTAACTTTACCCGCCGATATCGTCGGTTGGCTCGATGGTCGTTCATCATTGGCGCGTTTAGGCCTGATGGTGCACGTGACGGCGCACCGTATCGATCCGGGTTGGCAGGGTAAAATCGTGCTCGAGTTCTATAACAGCGGCAAGTTACCTTTGGCCCTGCGTCCTCGTATGACCATAGGCGCGCTTAACTTTGAACGCTTAAATCATGCGGTTGCACGTCCTTATAACACCCGTAAGAGTGCCAAGTACAAAGATCAGCAAGAAGCGGTGGCTAGCCGTATCAGTCAGGACTAACACACGTGTTTTGGGTGAATGGCGCATCGCAGGCGAGTATCGACCCTTCCGATCGAGGGCTTGCCTACGGTGATGGCCTGTTCGCGACTATGCGGACAGGCGCTGAGGGGATTTTATTTTTAGAGGCCCATCAAGCTCGTTTAACCGCAGGCGCCGCAAGGCTTGGGTTTCAATGGCAAATGAGTGAAGCATTGCAACAGCAGCTTCATGCCTTAGCCATTGAATATCCTCATCATTGTATTAAGTTAATCGTTACCCGTGGTGTCGGTGGCCGTGGTTACACACCACCAGAAACGGTTAATCCAACCGAAATCGTCTCAGTTCATGCTATCCCAAGCCATTATGCAAAGTGGCAGCACGCGGGCATTTGCCTTAAAACCTCGTCGGTACGCTTAGGTTTGCAGCCCTTGTTGGCTGGGATGAAGCATTTAAATCGACTCGAACAAGTGTTGATTAAATCCCACCCTTTACCTCAGGGGTTTGATGACTGGTTAGTTAACGATATCGAAGACAATGTGATTGAATCTTCGATGGCGAATGTGTTTTTTATCAAAGGCAATCGCGTTATAACCCCTTCATTAGCCCAGTGCGGCGTGGCGGGTGTGATGCGCGAACAGGTTATGTTAGCCTTGCTTGAACAGAACATGAATATCGAATGTTTGCCCGTTGGCGCAGAGCGTTTAATTGAATTTGACTCAGCGTTTATCACTAACAGCGTTTTAGGAATTGTGGATGTACTGGCGATAGACTCGCTCAAGTTCAGCCGAGCTCCGATTACCGCGCAACTTAGACAGACACTTTCACTTATCCTATGAAAAAACTCATTCTTATCGGCAGTTCAACCCTGTTGACCTTGCTGACATTAGTCTGTTTGGGCGCCTTTTGGGGCTATCAAACGGTTATCGAATACAGTCAAACGCCGCTGAGTCTCAGCGAGCCTAAAGAGCTGACCGTTGAACGCGGTACCAGTGTCAACCAACTTGCGCAGCAACTTGCCGACGATGGCGTGATTCAAGACACGTGGAAACTCAAGTGGCTACTTAAGTTCCGCCCTGAGCTTGCTAAGATCCGCTCGGGTCTTTACGAAATCTCACCTTCACAAACCATTACCGATTTGCTGAATGATTTGATTGCCGGAAAAGTGAAAACCTTCAGTTTAACTTTAGTTGAAGGCAAAACCATCGTTGAATGGGAACAACAACTTGCCAGTGCGCCGCATTTACAGATGTCACCAGAGGTGTTTGCCGCGGTATTGATGGCGCAGGGCGATGATTCAGGTTTGCCAGAGGGTAAATTCTTCCCCGACACCTATCATTATACTGCTGAGGCGGATGTTAAAGTCCTGCTGACTCAAAGCTATAAGATGATGGAGCAAGAGCTTGCCAAAGCGTGGGTAGAACGGGCGCCGAATTTGCCGTTAAAATCCCCCTATGAAATGCTGATCTTGGCATCGATAGTTGAGAAGGAAACCGGCCAAGCCCATGAGCGCGACCAAATTGCCGGAGTATTCGTTAATCGTCTTAATCAAGGCATGCGTCTGCAAACCGACCCGACGGTTATTTATGGCATGGGCGAACACTATAAGGGCAATATCACCCGTAAAGATTTAGTCGAAGAGACACCTTTTAACACTTACCGTATTTTTGGATTACCGCCAACGCCGATTGCAGCACCGAGTAAAGCCTCACTGATGGCAGTGTCTAAACCCGCTAGTGTGAGTTATCTCTATTTTGTGTCACGCAACGATGGTACCCATGTGTTTTCAAGCACACTTGAGGCACACAACCAAGCTGTAGATGTGTATCAGCGTAAGAAAAAGCCGGCGACGCCAGAAAAATCACCAAAGTAAAAATGCAGAGAAAGAAAATCCAATGTCAGTTTTTGCAAAATTTATCGTTATTGAAGGTTTAGAAGGCGCGGGTAAGTCGAGTGCGATTAACCTTATTCGCGACTTTATTGAGAAACATACGGGTAAAGCGCCGATCTGCACTCGTGAGCCGGGTGGCACGCCACTGGCCGAACGTATCCGTGATTTGGTCAAAATTGCCGATGCGACCGATCCCCTGTGTGACGAGGCCGAGTGTTTACTTATCTATGCCGCTAGAGCCCAGTTGGTTGCCAATGTCATTAAGCCCGCGCTTGCGCAGGGTCAATGGGTATTGGGTGACAGACACAATTTATCGTCACTGGCCTATCAAGGTGGTGGCAGGGGCTTAATGCCGTTAGTGGAAGCGGTGAGCACTGCCACCCTTAAAGGCTTTAAACCCGATCTCACCTTATACTTAGATTTAGATCCTAAGCTTGGGCTAACCCGCGCAGCTAAACGCGGTGAGCTTGATAGAATCGAGCAACAAGCGATTGATTTCTTTGAACGGGCTCGCGCGACTTATCTTAAACTTGCCAGCGAAGATGACAGCATAGTGGTTATCGATGCGAGTCAAACCATGGCCGAAGTGCATAAAGATATCTTAGCCGTACTTCAGGCGATGGCATGGTAGCCGAGTCAGGGTTTACAGCTGCGCAATTGCCTTGGCTCGAAGGGCCAAGACAGGCATTTTTAGCGCAACTCACGCGGCAAAAAATGCCCCATGCACAGCTTGTCGGCATTGATTCTGCCTATGGTGGTGAGCTGCTGAGTGTGTTCATGGCGCGTGCGGCCATGTGTTTGCAGCCAACACCGGCGGGGGCCTGCGGTTTTTGTAAGTCTTGTCAGCTCTTTGATGCGGGCAATCATCCCGATTTTTACCATATTGCTGCCGATGGCAATCAAATTAAAGTCGATCAAATTCGTGAGCTTTGCACGCGTCTTACTGCTACAGCCCAGCAAAGCGGTATGCGAGTGGCGATTATTCATCATAGCGAGCGGCTTAACTCCGCTGCCGCCAACGCTCTCCTTAAAACCCTTGAGGAGCCGGGTAAAGACACTTTACTGATATTGCAGTCGGATACGCCTGCACGTTTAATGGCGACGGTCAGCAGCCGTTGTCAGCGCATTCCCTTCGTTGTGCCAAGCCGAGAAATCATCAAAAACTGGTTAGCGCAGCAATGTGATATCCAAGAGGATGTCACTTGGTGCTTGAGTGTGGTGGGTGGACCGCTAAAGTTGGCAGAGAGCTTGCAGTCTGAAGGTGGTCAACAGAGCCGTTATCAATCCTTGCTACAGTTTCGCAAAGATTGGGCCCAAAGTTTGTCGTCTGGTCATCTGTGTGCTAGTTTGTTAACTATAAGTGAACAACAAATAATTGATGTTCTTAAGGTTTTATACCTGCTTATACGACAGGTGTTACTGAAAAATAGCCACCAAGATGCGTTTATCCATGCGCAGCTCGGGAACTTGGCGGCCAAGATCATGGGAATGTGTCATAGCTTAAGTACAATGCCGAGCGTCAATTATCTGGCCTTGTGTCAAAGTTATGTCTTAGAATATAGAGAGATAACAAATAAGTAATATGCCATGGTAGATCTCGTCGTTAATTTTGATACCTTACATCAGCTATATCGTGCCTATATGCCTTTTATTAAGCCGGCAGGATTATTCATTGCGACTAGTGAAGGGCATTACCTTGGCCAGCCACTGACGATTGCGTATCGCTTACCGGGCGCGAGCATAACGAATGAATTTCGCGGTGTTGTGGTATGGATCAATCCCTTAGGTGCTTCGGGCGGCCGTCCTGTAGGCATTGGCATTAAAATTGTTTCTGAGCCCGATAGCCATAAACACCACATCGAAAAGTTACTGTCCCGCGAACTGGCCTCCGGCGATCTAACCTGCACTATGTAGCTTGGCCCGCATTCTTGCTCTAATTTGAACCTTGCACAGTCTTAAACGTTTTTATTTCAATATCTCGCTGGTTTAAATTTTCAAGTTTTTATATTTACTCACTCTCTAAACTGATACTTCACCTTCGCGGAATTTGACCTCGATCCCCTGGCTGGGTATCCTTGTCGTCCTTTTGTTATTCAGCTTGGAAATCCCTGTGCTTATTGATTCACACTGCCATCTCGATCGCCTTAAAGCGGCGCCTGATCAACAAACCCTAGAACATATTCTGGCCAGCGCGAAAGCCCGTGGCGTGGACTATATGCTATGCGTCAACGTGCGTCAGCAGGGATTTGAATCGATGCGAGATAAAGTTGCAGCCTTCGATCAGGTATTTTTATCATCGGGCGTGCATCCATTAGACGTTAAAGAAGGGCTTGATGTTGAGCAAATCCGTCGCTTTGCCACCGATCCTAAAGTGGTCGCGATTGGTGAAACTGGCCTAGATTATTTTTATGCCGACGAGACTAAATTGCTGCAACAACAATGTTTTGAGCAGCAGATCGCCCTTGCGGTCGAAGTGAATAAACCTTTGATTGTCCATACCCGTGATGCACGTGAAGACACTATCACTATGCTTAAGCAGGGCAACGCGGATAAAGTCGGCGGCGTATTGCATTGCTTTACCGAGAACTGGGAAATGGCGAAAGCGGCGATTGACCTTGGCTTTTACATTTCAGTATCAGGCATAGTCACCTTTAAAAATGCCGGTGAACTTCGCACTGTTATCCGTAAAGTGCCACAGGATCGCCTGCTGGTTGAAACGGATTCGCCTTATTTGGCGCCTATTCCACACCGTGGTCAAGAGAACCAGCCCGCTTATGTGCGTGATGTTGCTGAGTTTGTGGCCGAGCTTAGAGGTGAGCGCTACGAGGATCTTGCTGAGTACACCAGTAATAACTTCTTTAATTTATTCAAAGATGCGGCGCGTTTAGTCGGCCGTTAGCTTTAAGTGTTTTGACCCATGTTATGCGATTGCGCGATTGCCAATACTGAGACATAAAGGCTCAGGCAAAAAGGCTCATGTAAAAAGGCTCAGGCAAAAAGACATTGGCATAAAAAAAGGCCCAAAACGATGAAAGCTGTTTGGGCCTAGGGGAATGGCTCGTTGAAGAGCCGTGCGCTACAGGTGAAAGCGCCATGCAGTGCGCTTTACAATAGACTCAGTGTAGTCGAGCTTTTGCCCTAGAGTCGCGTTCACCTTCCCCTTTTTTAGGTTATTTATCGCTAAAAAACAGCAGAACTATAACGATTTTGTCTGTTCTGGTAGCAATAACACTTTATCTTTCACTAAGTCTCTGGGCAGATTGTTTTTTAACTTATTACCTAAATGTTTCGCCATGCCTAACGGCGCGCCGCCATAACAGACGATCACTTCACCTTGGGCTTTGCCTGCGGTCGCTAAGGGAATATCTCGCCCCATTAAATACTCTTTGGCTTCAACATCGCTCACATCGACCGTTTTTGCCGTTGGGCTAAGTTGTTTTCCCGCTAAAGCAATAATCGCTTCATGGCGGACTTTAAAACCGTGCTTACTGTTATCTGCGAGTTTAATGCCAATACGCTGAAAGCGCATACGGCCGATAAAAGCGTTGAATTCATGTGGAAACAACCAAAATTCATCATCGCGAACCATGATGAGTTCGTCCGGTAAGCTGATACCTAAATCCTGCTGAAAATAGTCTTTTATCCCTTGGGCTTGTTTCGCTGATGCGGTCGTGAAGGGGAAGTTTTTCTGCAGTTTAGGCTCAGGCTGTAACCGCGGCACAGAGGCAGTTTTTGTCAATTTAGCGACAAAGAAACCTTCACTGTCGTAAATCTGTGGCCAGACATGCAAGAAGCCTTCGGCAGTCGTGGCTCGCTCAGCGCCATCAAATAAATCACTTAAGGATTCAAATTGCACGGCATCACCGTAGACTTGCTTTAAATACTCGCACACGCCTTGGTTTTCGAGACGGTTTAAGGTGCAGGTCGAGTAGACCAAACTGCCGCCGGGTTTCAGGGCGAGAAACGCCGATTCGATTAAGGCTTTTTGGGTTTCGCTAATCGCCAACACATCGTCAAGGCTCCAGTGCTTTAGCGCATCGGCGTCTTTACGCACTGTGCCTTCGCCGCCACAGGGCGCATCAATGAGCACGGCATCGAAACTTTCGTATAGGTATTCGCCAAACACACGGCCATCGAAATGGGTGAGAGCGCAGTGACTTGCGCCCATGCGCAGCACATTGGCGTGCAATACTTTCACGCGGCTCGCCGAATACTCATTCGCCACCAATAAACCTTGATTTTGCATCAATGCGGCCATTTGCGTGGTTTTTGAACCCGGCGCAGAGGCGAGATCGAGTACGCACTGCCACTTTGCACTAGTCGTAAATGCACTAGGCGTAAAAAGTGCGGTTGGTGGCAACATAGAGCTAGCTTCTTGAATGTAGAATAAGCCCTGAATGTGCTCTAAGGCATTGCCGAGTTGTTCTTCTTCATCGTAACTGATCCAAAATCCGTCTTCACACCAAGGAATGGGATCGAACGTCCAGCCCTTAGGTTGCATCAGAGTCTTAAAGTCGTCGCTGCTGATTTTTAAGGTATTGACCCGAATTGAACGTCTAAGCGGCCTGTCGCAAGCGGCAATAAACTCGTCCATGGATAAATGGGCGGGGAGTTCTTGGGTGATTGTATCGATAAAATTTTGATTTAATTGAACCATTGATTTCATTGAACCATAGGAAAATAGACTGTGTATCAACTGGCGCGAGTATATCATAATCCCTTATTGGGTCTGAGATTTTATCCCAAGTGCCTCAGCCGTTATGGTGATTTGAGGTTTATGCACTGACGATTACCGTAATATTGCAATGAGTCGCCATAAAGTTAGCACTCAGTAGTCATGAGCTAATAGAATAAAAACAAATAAAAATAAGGGGATTAGCGTGCTGAATCGCGTGTGGTTAGCTTTCTTTGTTACGGCATTGCTGGCAATAGCGGTGCAACTATTCAATGGACACATAGAAGTCCTATCGGCTTCGGTCGCCGCATTATTTGCTAGCGCTAAGCTTGCCGCCGAAATTTCCCTTGGGCTGATTGGCGTACTTTCCCTGTGGATGGGATTGATGCAGGTGGGCGAGAAGGCCGGAGTAGTCGGCGCCATCGCCTTTGTGTTTGAACCCTTACTGCGCCGCTTGATGCCAGAAGTGCCCAAGGGCCATCCCGCCTTTGGCAGTATCACAATGAATTTAACGGCGAATATCTTTGGCTTAGATAATGCGGCGACGCCGCTTGGTTTAAGGGCGATGCATGATTTGCAGAGTTTGAATCCACTAAAAACTGTGGCGACTAATGCGCAAATCTTATTCTTAGTGCTCAATACTTCCTCTGTGACCTTAGTGCCTGTGACGGTATTCCTGTACCGTGCCCAGCAAGGTGCAGCCGCGCCTGCGGATATTTTCCTGCCGATTTTACTGGCAACCTCGGCCTCGACATTGGCGGGCTTACTGGTTGTGGCGTTAGTGCAGCGAATTTCGTTATTGAACTCTGTGGTGCTCGGTTATGGCGCCTTGATGCTCTCTGGCCTAGTGGCGAGTGGTTTTTATCTGATGACTTTAAGTGCTGAAGCCATTGGCACAGTATCGACGGCAATGGGTAATGGCATTTTATTGTTATTAGTGTTTACCTTCGTCATTGTTGCAGGCATCCGTAAGGTGGCGGTTTATGATGAGTTTATTGAAGGGGCGAAGGCGGGTTTTGCTCAATCTATCCAGCTGATCCCTTATTTGCTCGCCATGCTATTAGCGATTGGTTTACTGCGCGCATCCGGCGCCTTGGATTATCTGTTGCACTTGATTGCCAGTGGCGTGCGGATATTGGGTTTTGATACGCGTTTTGTTGATGCTATGCCGACCGCGCTGATGAAACCTTTTAGCGGTTCAGGTGCTAGAGCCATGATGCTCGAAACCATGGATCATCACGGCGTCGATTCCTTTGCAGGCCGACTAGCGGCGATTTTTCAGGGCAGCACTGAAACTACTTTTTATGTTCTCGCCGTGTATTTTGGTTCTGTGGGTATTCGCCATGGCCGCCACGCCTTAGCCTGTGGTTTAACCGCGGATTTTGCGGGGATCAGCGCCGCGATTGCCGTTTGCTATTGGTTCTATGGTTAACAGGATGGCAAGGGTCTTGAGCGCCCTAGAATGTGTCAATGACATTTCGAGAAGCTAAAAATCAATCAGGCGCATTATGCGCCTGATTGATTTGTAAGAGCTTTAATATTAGTGCGTTGGTGTAAGTCTTTTGATGAAAAGAATTACTGGGCAGGGGCCCATTCCTGCCATTCGTTTTCGGCTTTGTGTTGCAATCTTAATACTGTTCCTGCAGCTAAACGATTACCCTCTTGAGTCGTGTCCTTAGTCGCGACATTAATGCCGCCAGCGAGTAAGGTTTCCAGCGAGCCCGCTTCAATTTGCGCACCTGAAAAGAGGCCAACATCGACTTTAATCCCAGAAGCATCCCAGAACTGACTGCTTTGATTCACTAAGTGACTGTACTGCGGCTCAATATGGGCTTGCATCAGCACGCTATTGCCCTGTGTCGACAGGCTATAACCGTCGATTTGACCGACTTTGATACCACGGAAGAAGATAGGTGTGCCGACTTTCATCGAGCCTAAGTTGTTATCTTCTAAGACGAATTTAAGCGCATCTTCGTCAACGTTGGCATAACTGCTGGCAGCGAGGTTGGCAACAAACTGGGTCGCTTTTTGACTGCTTGTACCCGGCAGTACACCGATATAAGGGCCAGTTAACAAGGTATCAGGCGCTTTAATTCCCGCCAGAGAAATTTGCGCATCCACTAAATGATATTCACAGTCGCTGCGGCTGAAATGCTCGGCGTATTCGCCGTAGAGATAGGCAGTTGCAGTGAGTGTATTGAGATCAGCATTGAGTTTCACCTGCGACACTTCACCTACTTGATGACCTTGATAGCGGATCGCTGCTTTGGCGGTAAGCTTGCTTGAAGCGGGTAAGGTGAGGCGAATTGCCTGCGCCTGAGTTAATGCCAGTTGCTTGCTTTCATAGAGTTTTAAGTTAGCGGCATTGCTGGCTTTATCACTGCTATCAAGCAATCCCAAACTAATGCTGCCCTTTAATGCTCCTTGAAGCGGCGCGACCGTAACATCAATACCGGCAAGACTGGCGCTGATATCGACAGCGCTGTTACGCCAGAACACATGAGGCTTTTTCAGCAAGGGCTGGAACTGTTTGTCGATAGCGAGCTTGATAGCAAAGTCTTCGGTTTTGCTTTGCCAGTTCACTGAGTCAACTGTGCCAATTTGCATTTTTTTATAGTAAATCGGTGAGCCTTGGCTGACATCGGCGCCATCTTGACTGATTAACGTTAAATGCACTTGCTGCTGACGATCATAAAAAGTTGTCGCGGTATCCACAGAGCTAAAGAGGGTTAGAGCGCTGTTAGCAGCTAAAGGTGTGTCGCTATGACCTTGGATCAAGCTAACTGCACCTTGAGTTAGCGTTGTAAAATCCCTTGCTTTGACTGAGACACCATCTAACGATGCGTTTACCGTTAATGCTGACTCAGGCACAAAATAGCTGTCACTGCGAATAAGGCCTGCAAACTCAGGTTGTAGCTCGAGTTGATATTCTACCGCCGATAAATCTTTGGTTAACTTAACCGCAAGCACAGAGCCAATGGGGATTTGCTTAAAGCGAACTTCGGCGCCCGCTGAAATGCCCATGTTTTCGGCTGAGGTTAAGGTCAAGAAACGCTTCTTTGATTGCAGTAAGTCAGGCGCCTTTGATTGCAAGGCAAAACTGCTTGGTACCGCCGTTTTAGTACTAATGCCCGGCAGGAAGTTGATCACGCTACCCGTCAGTAAACGCTCTGGATTTTTAATGCCTGAGAGGGAAATATCGGCACCTTCAAGCCAAAACACGCCGTCGTTAGTTAACAGTGCACCGTATTGAGGTTCAAACTTAGCCACAGCTGTTACGCCATTGGCGGTGAGTTGCTTGCTTAAAATACTGCCGATACTGATGCCGCGATAAACAATGCGAGTGCCTTTGTCGACGCCGTTAGCATCAGCCATGGTCAGGTTTATTTCTATGCCGCCAAGGGCTGTGGTTTCTGAATCATAAAGCGAAAAAACGTCGCCATTTTTGGCAATATCCGCTTTATCATCAGAGCTAAAACTCACGCCGCCAGCCAGAATGGATGCCAAACTCTCAGAGCTGACTTTAACCCCAGTCAGTGAAGCATCAATTTTAACGCCGGAGACATTCCAAAAGTGAGAATTTTTCTTCACTAATCGCGCGTATTGCTCTTGAATGAAGGCGCTGATGATGACTCTTTGATTGCCGTCTAAACGATAGCTGACCACACTGCCCACAGGGATTTGGCGGAAAAATATTGGCGAGCCAACATCCAACGAACCGAGTTTGTCTGAGGTCAGTTCGACCATCACACCTTCTGAGCCGATTTGCATCGGCGGCGGTTGGCGCTCAGCCTCGAAGAAGGTTGACGCATTGCCTTTACCCGGTTGAATCGCAATGTAGTTACCTGAGAACAACGCATCTAAGCCTTCAACACCTGTGATACTGGCCTTAGGGGTGACAAGCCAGAAGAGGGTCTCTTTATTTAAGAAAGGCTTAGCACGGTAGTCCATCATGACTTTAACGTTTACGCCCTTGAGATCTTCATCTATGCCAATGTCTTTTACTTTACCGACAGTCAAGCCTTGGTATTTGACTAAGGTTTTACCTACGTCAATCCCAGTGGCGCTCGGAAAGTGAATTTGAATTTCAACGCCCGATTCTTTAATGCTCTTGATGCCCAGCCACGCACCCAATGCCAACGCGACAATAGGCAGCAGCCAAATGGGCGAAAAGAGTTTTTTCTTTACAACTTTCGGCGATTCAATGTGTGTCATCTTGAGGTTCCAATCGATCCCAGAGTAAACGAGTGTCTAACACTTTTGCGGCTAACTGAGTTAACAGAATAACCAAGGCAAATGCGGTCGCTGCAGGCGCGGGTTTAGCGTCGAGTAGTTGTCCCATATTCACTAATGCCACTGTGATTGAGATGACAAATAAATCGAGCATTGACCAACGACCAATCCATTCGATGATGTGAAAACCCACCATCAATTTCTTTTTTGAAATCGGAATATCAAAGCTGATCGCACACAGATAAATGGATAAGCCGATGATTTTAATCCATGGCACTAAAATACTGGCGGTAAAAACTATCACGGCAATGGGCAACATATCTGAATGCACTAGATGCAAAATGCCCGAAAAAATGGTGTCGTGCCGCACTTGCCCTTGGTTGGTCAGCATAGTGATAGGGTAAATGTTGGCAGGTACCAGCAAGATGGCTGCGGTAATCAACAAAGCCCAACTTTTTTGCAGGCTGGAATAGTCCCTGACCTGCAACTCAGCTTCACAGCGTTTGCAGTGGCTGAGGTCACTACTATTGAGCTGGCGGCAGACCTTACACAGACACAGGCCGATATCTTTACCTTGTTGCTTCATATCAGCGATGACCTTCCAATAAAGTCCACATGTGCTCTAAGTCGTACTCTCGTTGCAGAAACAAGGTCACGAGAAACAACATAGTGAAGCAAAATGTGCCCATACCAAAATAAATATCCGAAAAATCAGAAAGCTGGAATGATGAAACCAAAAAACTGATCACATAAATTTCCAGCATAGTGAGTTGTGATAATACGCCATGAAACTTCAGTAATTGCTTTAATGAATTACGCCAAAAAAGACGACTCAGTCCCCATTTCACAATCAAAATCTGCGTCAGTATCGATAACAGTAATAAGCCTGGACCAATCACAGCGGCGGCAAGCACGGCTAAACCAACGACCCAATAACCTTGGTCAAATACCGCAAACGCGCCCTGAAAAACCGTGGTGGTGCGAATGCTGCCGAAAAAGTGAATTTCGAGTACGGGTAAAAAATTAGCTGGAAAATAAAACACTAGTGCCGAGATACATAGGGCGAGCATGCCATTAACAGAGCAGTAGGGAGTATCATAAAGTGCAGTGCTGCAACGGGGACAAAGGGCTCTGACGCCACTTGGCAAGGCACGTTTGCGGACTGCTAAATCGCAGGAACGACAAAGGATTACTGAATTTTCTGCTGCGTTTTCATGCATATAAAAATATATATTAGCCTAAATAGGAGTAATAACAGCGAGATCGGTGCAAAGTGTAGTGCTAATCAGCCGTTCTGCACAGTCTAGCGCTTTATAATCTTGGCAACGAAAGTACGCTAATAATATCAGATTAATCAGAACACTTGCATCACAAGTTCAATCTATGTCACTCTAGTTACTGTATATAAAAACAGTGCGAGGGCAGTCATGGCAGTAATAACACAGTTTGTCGTGGTCAGAGAAGGGGTTGAAAAGATGACATTCACATCTAAGAAGGAGGCTGATGCCTACGATAAGATGCTCGATATCGCCGATAACCTGATCCCCTTCATTCAAAAAGCTGATTTAGGTATAGATGAAAGCGTGGCCGAAAAGCTCGCATTCTATTTTGCTAACAATAAAGATGAGCTGACGAACTTGCTTAAAGGTGTCGTTCAGGTTAATAGTACGCCAACGAATTCACCTGCTGCGAAAAAAGCGGCTAAAAAGACCGAAGTAGCAGAATAAAATTGTTAGGAAATGTAATGAAATCGAAATTTTATGAGTCACTTAACCGTCAAGCCTTGGCCTTGTTGGAAGGGGAAGATGATCTTGTTGCGGCAATGGCGAATTTTTCAGCCTTACTCAATGATAATTTGACTGAGCTGAACTGGGTGGGATTCTACGTTATGCGTGGCGAACAACTGGTACTAGGCCCGTTTCAAGGTAAAGTGGCTTGTACACGTATTCCGTTAGGAAAAGGCGTGTGTGGTACGGCGGCATTCACCAATCAAACCCAGCGAGTGGCCGATGTTCATCAATTTGATGGCCATATTGCCTGTGATTCTGCCAGTAATTCTGAAATCGTTGTGCCAGTTTGTGCCCAAGGTAACGTGGTTGCCGTGCTCGATATTGACAGCCCAATCTTCGATCGTTTCGATGAAGAAGACCAAAAGGGGCTGGAATTACTGGTTAAAAGTTTTGAAAACTGCCTATTTGATTAATTTGCGTACAATAACGCATAATTCATAGTCGCAATCGGTGGCGTGCGCCTTATAATATGCGCCTGCACGCATTAAGCTGGTTTGATTGGCATGCAATGAATAAGCTTAGTGTTTTGAGCTGTAAAAATTTGTTAAGGTATATTTTTTTTAACTTTAGTAAACGCGGCTAGGATGCTAATTTGTACGTTGACTCAATATTGAGTTTAACGAAGATAAACGACACGTAAGAAGTTGATATATATCACCTCGAATCGATGTCCCTTTTTGACTGTGGAAGTAATGATGGAATCAACAGAAAAGTTGACCGACACCAATGCAATTTTGGCGTATTTGTATGAAACATTTCCTTTGTGCTTTATTGCTGAAGGTGAAACTAAGCCATTAAAAATCGGATTGTTTCAAGATTTGGCTGAAAGGTTGGCTGATGATTCTAAAGTCAGTAAAACTCAGCTCAGAGTTGCCTTAAGACGTTACACCAGCAGCTGGCGCTATTTAAAGTGCGTTAAAGCGGGCGCACAACGCGTTAATCTGGATGGCGAACCTTGCGGCGAGTTAGAGCAAGAGCACATTGACCATGCTCAAGCCATGTTGAAAGAAAGTCAGGATAAAGCGAAAGCGAAACGTGCAGCACTCGCACCTAAGCCTGCGGCGAAGAAAGCCCCTAAAAAAGTGGCTGTTCCTCAACGTGCTAAAACTGAGCGTCCAGCTAAGCCTGCACCTAAAGTTGCAGCGCCAGTCGTAAATTATGTTCAAGCACAATTGACTGATTTAACGAAAAAACAACGCGTCAATGTTAAGTTAGGTATGACACCCGTAGCCGGTGTAATTACTGATATTAACAAGGAAGATATTCATGTTCAGCTTGATAGTGGCCTAACGATTAAAGTTAGAGCAGAACATATCCTGCTGTAATCATTTTTTAAAACGGAGTAACTTGTTGATGCGAAAACTCACTTTGGCTACCTCGATCGCCACTGTTTTTGTCGGATTCTCGGCTTGGGCCGTACCACCCACGATTCAAATCAGCGAGTTACCCACTCTCAAGCAGGAAGCGCAACATAAGGTTGCGAGTAAAAGGGTAACGGACTTATACACTCGTTCGCACTATCATAGATTTAATCTCGATGATGCCTTTTCTGCGCAAATATTTGACCGTTATCTGCAGCAGTTGGACTATCGCCGCAATGTGTTAACCCAAGCGGATGTCGATAGTTTTAAACCTTATGCTACCCAATTCGATGACATGCTCAGTTCTGGTGAACTTGAGCCTGCCTATAAAATGTTTGATATCGTCCAAAAGCGCCGTTATGAAGGCTTTGTCTATGCTTTATCCCTATTGGATAAAGAGATGGATTTCTCCGCCCCCGGCGATGCCTATGAGTATGACCGTGACGATGCGGCATGGCCAAAAGATCAACCCGAGATCAATGAGTTATGGCGTCAACGTGTTAAATACGATGCGCTAAATCTGAAACTCACAGGTAAAAAATGGCCTGAGATTGTTGAGATCCTGCAAAAGCGTTACAACAACGCCATCAAACGTTTGACTCAAACCAACAGTGAAGACGTGTTTCAAGGCGTGATGAATGCCTTCTCACGCAGCATTGAGCCGCATACGAGTTACCTGTCACCACGCAATGCTGAACGTTTCCAAATGGAAATGAATTTAAGCCTTGAAGGGATTGGTGCTCAACTGCAACTTGAAGACGATTACACTGTGATTAAAAGCTTAATTGCTGGTGGCCCTGCGGCTGGCAGCGAAAAACTGTCGCCAGAAGACAAGATTGTCGGCGTCGGTCAAGAAGGCGGTGAAATTGTTGATGTGATCGGCTGGCGTTTAGATGACGTGGTTGATCTGATCAAAGGGCCTAAGGGCAGTAAAGTCGTACTGCAAATTTTACCGAAGAAAGGCGGTTCGAATGCTAAGCCATTCGACGTGACCTTAGTACGCGATAAAATTCGTCTTGAGGACAGAGCGGCAACCTCTAAGGTGATTGAACCTAAAGACGGCGAGTACGCTAATCGCAAAGTCGGTGTGATCCATATTCCTGGTTTCTACATGAACCTGTCACAGGACGTTGAAAAAGAGCTAGTGAAGTTAAACGAAGCCAAAGTTGAAGGCATAGTCATCGACCTTAGAGGTAACGGTGGTGGTGCATTAACAGAAGCCGTGTTGCTGACGGGACTCTTTATCGATATGGGCCCTGTGGTGCAAATTCGTGATGCCGATGGCCGTGTGTCTGCGCACCGTGATAACGATGGCAAAACCAGTTATGCGGGCCCGTTGACTGTGATGGTTGACCGTTACAGTGCTTCAGCCTCTGAGATTTTTGCTGCCGCACTACAAGACTATGACCGCGCGCTGATTGTTGGTGAGTCTAGCTTTGGTAAAGGTACAGTGCAGCAGCATAAGAGCTTAGGCCGTATCTACGACATGTATGAAAAACCAATTGGTCATGTGCAATACACAATTCAAAAGTTTTATCGGATCAATGGCGGCAGCACTCAGCTTAAAGGTGTGACACCAAACATTGCTTACCCAAGTGCGTTAGAGCCAGGTGAGTACGGTGAAGCTGAAGAGAAAAATGCCTTGCCTTGGGATAAAGTGCCAATGGCACAATATGGCACGCTCAATGATGTGACGCCTGAGTTAGTGACTAGCCTTGAGGCCAAGCACCTTAACCGCATCAAAAGTAGTGTAGAGTTTGCTTATATCAATCAAGATATTGCCGACTTTAAAAAGCACCACAAAGAGAAGACAGTTTCTCTGGTTGAAAGTGAGCGCATTGCCTCCCGCGAAGCCGATGAGAAGAAAGTCCTCGATAGAACAAACGAGCGCCGAGTCGCCAATGGTTTAGCACCAGTTAAATCAATGGAAGACATTAAAGACGAAGCCGAATTGCCAGACGCATTTTTAGATGAAACGGCTTATATCACTTTAGATATGGCTGATGCGCAAAAACTGGCTAAAACTAGTGCTAAGTAGGCGCTAGTCGAGTCGATTTATCCAATATCAAAACGCGCTTATGGCGCGTTTTTTCTTATTTAGATCAGCGTTAAAGGGATCGAAATGACACAAGCTCAAGCAAAATATTTAAAAGATTATCAAGCGCCACTCTTCACGATAGACACGATCGACTTAGCCTTTAATCTGGCGGGCAATGAGACTCAAGTGCAGGCGATAAGTCGGGTAAAACGCACTTCTAAGCATACCCAAGCCCTAGTGTTGGATGGTGAAGACTTAACTGTGATCTCGTTGACGGTTGACGGCGAGGCAGTGCCTTACCATGTTAGCGCGGGTCAATTAGTCTTAGAAACGGCGCTTGATGAGTTTGAGCTGAACATCGTCACTAAGCTCGATCCCGAGGCCAATTCGAGCCTTGAAGGCCTGTATATGTCCGATGGTGCCTACTGCACGCAATGTGAGGCTGAGGGCTTTAGACGGATCACTTATTTCCTCGACCGTCCCGATGTATTAGCCAAATATACTGTGCGCATCGAAGCCGATAGAGCCGCATTCCCGTTTTTACTGAGTAACGGTAATTTGATTGATCAAGGCGAATTAGAGGGCGGTCGCCATTATGTTTGCTGGCAAGATCCGTTTCCAAAACCGGCTTACTTGTTTGCCTTAGTCGCTGGCGATTTTGATCTGTTGCAAGATGAGTTCATTACCCGCAGTCGCCGTAAAGTGATCCTGCAAGTGTTCGTCGATAAAGGTAATTTACATAAAGCACACCATGCGATGGCATCGCTGAAAAAATCCATGGCATGGGATGAGAGTCGTTTTGACCTCGAGTACGATTTAGATATTTACATGATAGTTGCCGTCGACTTTTTCAATATGGGTGCGATGGAAAACAAAGGCTTAAATATCTTCAACACTAAATATGTGCTCGCAGATACCTTAACGGCTACCGACGAGGATTATCACGGTATTGAATCGGTAGTAGGCCACGAGTATTTCCACAACTGGACCGGAAACCGCGTGACGTGCCGCGATTGGTTCCAGTTAAGTTTAAAAGAAGGCTTAACGGTTTTTCGTGATCAAGAATTTAGCTCTGATTTAGGTTCACGCGCTGTGAATCGAATTCACGCAATTAAAGTGAACAAGAATCAACAATTTGCCGAAGATTCAGGCCCTATGTCCCATCCAATACGTCCAGAATCTGTGATTGAGATGAATAATTTCTACACAGTCACTGTGTATAACAAGGGCGCTGAAGTGATCCGCATGATGCACACTTTGCTCGGCGAAGAAAAGTTTCAAGCGGGGATGAAACTGTATTTTAATCGCCACGATGGCCAAGCGGTCACCTGCGATGATTTTGTGGCGGCAATGGAAGATGCCAGTGGCGTGGATTTAACCCAATTCCGTTTATGGTATAGCCAAGCGGGCACGCCGATTGTGACTGCGATGGACAGTTTCGATGCGCTAACTGGCGTTTACCAATTAACCCTTAAACAAAGTTTAGCGAACTGTGCATCACCCTTGCATATCCCGTTCAGCATCGAACTGTTAGATGCCAAGGGCCACTCTTTAGTGAATGAAGTTCTCGACTTTACTCAAGTGGAACAAGTGTTTAGTTTTGAGGGGTTAAGTCATAAGCCGGTGGCTTCACTGCTGCAAAACTTCTCCGCGCCAGTTAAATTGCAATATCGATTCAACGTGGATCAACTGGTTCACTTGATGCGTTTTGCTAGCAGCGAAGTGGCGCGCTGGGAAGCCTCAGTGACCTTAGTGAGCCAAGCGATTTGGCAGAATGTGGCGAGTTTACAGCAGCAACAAGCCATGACACTCGATCCCCGTGTGCGCGATAGTTTTAAAGGCGTGTTGTTAGACACTGAACTTGACTCAGCATTGATTGCCGAAATCTTAGCCATACCTACGGCATCTGCTTTGATTGAGCAAACAGAAAGCGTTGATCTCGATGCGTTAGCCTTAGCCCGTGAATTTGTGTTAACTGAGCTGGCTTCACACTCTGAAGATGAATTGATCGCGCTCTATCGCTCTTTGGTATCAGTCGATAGCACGCAGGCAAGAGCGCTTAAAAATCAGTGTTTAACTTGGTTAGCAAGAGTGTCGGATGAGGCTGAAACGTTAGTGATTGCTCAGTTCGACAAAGCCAGCAATATGACAGATTCCCTCGGCGCACTGACTGCGGCGAATGTGGGCGATTTGCCTTGTCGCGATGAGCTGATGACCGCATTTGAGCTGCGTTGGCAGGACACGCCATTGGTAATGGATAAATGGTTTATGTTGCAAGCGACTCGTAATGCGCAAGATGTGATTGAACGTCTGCGTCAATTACAGCAGCACAAGCGTTTTAGTATGAGTAATCCAAACCGAGTGCGCGCGTTAGTGGGCAGTTTTGCGGCGGGTAATATTTACCAATTCCACCGTCAAGACGGTAAGGGTTATGCTTTCTTAACCGAATGCTTAATTACCCTTAATAAGCTCAATCCGCAGGTCGCGGCACGCATGGTGACGCCATTGATCCAGTTCCATAAATTCGACTTAGGCCGTCAAACCTTAATAAAAGCCTGTTTAGGGCAACTTTTGGCTTTACCTGACTTATCTAAGGATATGTACGAAAAAGTCTCTAAGGCATTGGCAAAATAGCGGTTTGTAGGAGGAGGGCGGCAATAGATGCCGCCCTGATATTATGGAATTGTATTTCAAACTAACGATCAGCTATCGAGATTTCTTACCCTATTATCAAGGGCTTGCTGATAAAATTGAGGTCCGCGAAACGCAAGGACGTATTTTGTGGATTAATGGCCGTCATTTCAGACGTTTTTTAACCGAAAATGGCATTCAAGGCTATTTTAAATTGGTTTTAGATGACAAGGGACAATTTGTTTCATTAAATCGAGTCTAGTCTGAATTTGTTTATTTGCGCTTAGAGTAATTACTTTAAACGGTCGGCTGATTATCAGGCTCGGTTTGTGATATTTAGTTTTTAAATATGTTAATGAATTATATGATTTTTTGATGTCTTTTCCCGCTTCATTTCTCTCCCGCTTTTCTCTAATTTAAATCCCACCTTTTCAACTGCTGGCACAAATGTGTCTACATGCTTAATTCTTTAGAAAATTTTCTCTAACTGCGCCTTGCCCAAGGGGATTAATTGCTGTAACAATGATGTTACCTGTGAGCTAACAAGATGTTGGTTGTAATTCCTAAAACAAAGAATCCAGCAGGGTACGGAGAGCTAAAATGAAAATTGTTAAAAATAGTTTTAACAAATCGGCGCTTGCTTTGGGGGTGGCGTCGGCATTGAGTTTGTTAATGATCCCAAGCGTTAATGCAATATCTTTTGATTGGGGAGAGGTTGAGGGTACATTTGACTCAACTTGGACTGCTGGTGCGAGCTGGCGTGTTGGGGCGCGCGATTGGGAAGGTCAAATTGGTAAGGTGAATCAACCCCAATTCGATTGGTCTAATTACAGCGCATTTGGCAATACAAAATATACTTCTGCTGAGATTTGGGCCCAGCCCGGATCGTATTCCAGCAACAATGATTTAAGTAACTTACTTTATTCACAAGGCGATACTACGTCTGAAATCGTCAAAGGTTTGCATGAGTTATCGCTGAAATACAAAAACTACGGTTTATTCGCCCGCGGTATGTATTTCTATGATCGTAAACTGAACGATGGCAATTATGACTACAACGATCCGATCACGGGTAAAGAATTTGATCCTTGTGAAGATAGCCGCGCTTCAGAAGTGCAATGTAAAGATATCCGTTTATTAGATGCGTTTGTTTATGCCAACTTCGATTTGAATGAGGGTGCGAATCCACTATCTATTCGTGTAGGTAATCAAGTGGTGTCATGGGGTGAAAGTACACTGATTGCCCATGGGATCAGTGAAATTAACGCCGTGGATTTGAACATTCTTAACGCGCCTGGTGCTGAGTTAAAAGAAGCGTTCAGACCGCAAGGTATGGTGTGGGCATCCCTTGGCCTGACAGATTCGTTAACGGTTGAAGCATTCTATCAATATGATTGGCAACCTATTTGGGTCCCAACTCCGGGCTCGATTTTTGCGACTAATGATTTTGCAGGTTTTGGGGGCTATGCACAAAACGCTCAGCTTGGGTTTAACGCTAATCCTGACATTAACTTAGATTTTGTGATGCAAGAATATGAGCGTTTAGCGGGCATGATCGCCAGCGGCCAATCCATTTCGACGCCGCAATTGGTTTCTATGGCTTTAGCTTACCCAACGAAAGTGACCCTAGTACAGGATGAAGAAGAACCAAGCAATGATGGCCAATACGGTATCAAGCTGGGTTATTACGCGCCTGAATTAGGTGAAACCGAATTTGGTTTCTATTTCATGAATTACCATAGCCGTCGTCCACTTATCAGTGGTACTGCTGCCGATTTTAGCTCGGGTGCATTGTTTTCTGACTTGGCGACGGTAGGCCAAAACTCAGGCAACATTAACCGTGAATTACTGCTTAGTCTTAAGAGCTTCTCTAAGGCGCAAATCGTTTATCCCGAAGATATTAAACTCTACGGTTTCAGCTTCAATACCTTAATTGGTGATACGTCGGTCGCGGGTGAAATTGCCCACCGTCAAGATGAGCCACTGCAGATTGATGACGTTGAGTTGCTGTTCGCCGGTATGCCACAGCAGTTAGCCAATGCAGGTCTTCGTCCCGAGCTCGATGGTATTTCGCAGATTAAAGACGTTCAACCGGGTGAAACCGTGGACGGTTTTATTCGCCTTGATACCACACAGGCACAGGTGACTTTCACCCATCTATTTGGCCCAACTTTAGGGTTAGACAACTTAACTATGTTGGCCGAAGTGGGTGGTGTGTGGATCCACGATATGCCAGGTTTCGATGAGCTACGTCTCAATGGTCCCGGTACGTCACGTTCTGGTGGCAATCCCGATATGCCTGGCATCATTCAAGGCTTGCATAATGGTCCTGAAACTAACCCGTTCCCAACTGACTTTGCTTGGGGCTACCGTTTAGTGGCAAAAGCGGATTTCAACAACGTTTTCGCTGGGGTCAATATGTCACCACGGGTCATTTTCTCCCATGACGTTGACGGTATTACTCCAGATCCTATGTTCCTGTTCACGGAAGGACGTAAGTCTGTCGCGCTAGGCGTTAACTTCGATTATCAAAACCGTTGGGGTGCAGATATCTCCTATAACAATTTCTTTGGCGGTGTCGGTACGACGAATGCGATGGCAGATCGTGATTATGTTTCATTCAATATCAAGTATTCGATCTAAAAGGACTCAAACAATGAAGAAACTGACGATATTGGCGAGTGCAGTGATGTTTGCACTCGTAGCGCCAGTCGCTATGGCTAAGGTATCAGAGGCTGACGCGGCTAAACTTGGCAATGAGCTCACCCCTTTAGGTGCTGAAAAGGCGGGTAACGCTGACGGTTCTATTCCTGCGTGGGATGGTGGTATCACTAAGCCTGTGGCGGGTTATACCAAAGGGATGCATCATCCAGATCCTTTCCCTGAGGATAAGATTGAATTCACCATTACCAATGCTAACAAAGCGCAATATAAAGACTTTTTAACACCGGGTCAGATGAAGTTGTTCGAACTTTATCCTGATACTTACAAGATGAATGTGTATAAGACTCGCCGTAGCGCATCTGTGCCGCAGTTTGTCTACGATGCGACTAAAGCTAACGCGACACGTGCAGAATTGATTGCACAGGGCAATGGTATTTCTGGCGCTGCTATTGGTATTCCATTCCCGATCCCTGCAAATGGCTTAGAAGCGATTTGGAACCACATTTTGCGTTTTCGTGGTATCGACATCGAGACTTCCCGTAGTCAAGCAGCACCAACGGCCGATGGAAGCTTTAGTTTGGTAGAAACGGCTGAGGAAATTCGTTTCGAGTATTCTCGTCCTGAAATGACTTTAGATCTGCTTAAAGCCAGCAATACGCTGTTCTACTTTAAGCAAGTGGTAACTCAGCCAGCCCGTTTAGCAGGTACTGCGTTATTGGTGAAAGAGACCATGGATCAAGAGGCCTTGCCACGCCAAGCTTGGACTTATAACACAGGACAACGTCGTGTCCGTAAAGCGCCAAACGTCGCTTTCGATACACCGGGTACAGTGTCTGATGGTCTGCGTACGACGGATGATTTCGACATGTTTAACGGCTCTCCAGTGCGTTACAACTGGGAACTGGTTGGCAAAAAAGAAATTTATATCCCATACAACGATTACAAGCTGCACTCAGACAAACTGAAATATGACCAAATCTTAAAACCTGGGCATGTTAATCCTGAGTATGTTCGTTGGGAAAAACACCGCGTATGGCAAGTGAAGGCGACGTTGAAAGACGGTATGCGCCACATTTACAAAGTGCGCGATATGTACCTTGACGAAGATTCATGGCAAGTGTCGATAGCCGATCTCTACGATAACCGTGATCAGCTGTATCGTGTGGCTGTTGCACATGGCTTGAACTACTACGAAGTGCCAACTCAATGGGACACGCTGGAAGTCTTCCATGATTTGCAATCACGTCGTTATCTCGCCATGGGTTTAGACAACCAAAGTGGTATGTATAACTTCGATGCCAAACTGACTGAAGCTAACTTTACCCCCGATGCATTGCGTCGCGAAGGTATCCGTTAATACGCCACAAATAAAGGGGCGCTCTGCGCCCCTCATTAGTTTAAGGAAGTTTGTATGTCGTTTCGCATCCTTCAGTGTGTTGCTGCATTAAGTTTCGGTGGCGCTTTTTTCCCTTCTACGTTATCTGCAACGCCCTCTGAACCGATTTTTTCTCAAATTCAACCGCTTGCGGCTTCATCCTTGATTTTAGATATTGCCAATGTGGGCACAGGCTTAGTGGCTGTGGGTGAGCGCGGTCATGCTCTGGTGTATGACGGCAGTTGGCATCAAGTGGCGACGCCCGTAAGTTCACAGCTGACAAAAGTGTTTTTCCTTAATGACAAACTCGGCTGGGCCGTGGGCCATGATGCGACCATTTTACATACTCAGGATGGTGGCCAAACTTGGCAGCAGCAGATGCATTCGCCCGAGATTGAAAAGCCATTCCTCGATGTGGTCTTTTTAGACGAAAACAATGGTATTGCCATTGGTGCTTACGGTTTGTTTTATCGCACTAATGATGGTGGCGCCCATTGGAGTGATGAGTTCCATGAGGAGCTGTTAGCCGAAGAAGATGTGTCCTATTTAGCGGAGTTAAAAGACAGCGATCAATCTGCCTATGTGAGTGCGCGCGCGTCTTTACTACCGCACTTTAATCGTATTTTAACCTTGACTGACGGACGTTTATTACTGGTCGGCGAGTTGGGTCTAGTGGCGGTTTCAGGCGATAAAGGCAACACATTTGTGCGTACCAGTTTTGATTACGATGGCTCTATGTTTAATGCCATTGAAACGAAAGATGCCGTGTATGTGATGGGCCTTCGCGGCCATATATTCAAAGCTGACGTGAGTTTAAGTCAGTGGAATGAAATCGAACTGCCAGTGCAATCTTCAATCAATGGAGCTATGTCAGTGTCGGACGATGCGGTTTATCTCGTGGGTAATGCGGGGATTGTGATTAAACTGAATGAAGATGACACCAGCAGTATTGTTACTCGTCGCCAAGGGGAAAACTTAGTCTCTATTGCGAAGGATAATCAAGGGAATATGTGGTTATCCGGCAGCCAAGGGCTGTTTATTCTTAAGCCATAAAATTTTAAAACTACAATAACAGGGCCGAGAAGATGTTAGAAAAACTGGTCAACGGATTTGAGTCATTTTTATTCCGCAATCGCGCATGGGTCGTCGGCATTTTTGTGTTTTTGACGTTGTTTTTAGGCTATCAAGCCAGTCAACTCAAAATGGATGCGGCCTTCATCAAAAACATTCCGCTGCATCACAGCTATATGCAGACCTACCTGAAACATCAAAAAGATTTTGGTGGCGCTAATAGCATTATGGTGGCGGTCGAAGATACCAGCGGCAATATATTTAATGCGAACTATTTTGATACCTTAAAAAACGTGCACGATCAGCTGTTTTTTATTCCAGGGGTTGACCGCGCACAGGTGAAATCGATTTTTTCGCCTTCCACACGGTTTACCGAAGTCGTTGAGGATGGTTTTGCGGGTGGGCCCGTGATTCCGGCGGATTTTTCGACCACAGTGTCTGGGCTCGAAACCGTGCGCGATAATATTGAAAAAGCGGGCATTGTCGGTCGATTAATTGCCAATGATTACAGTGCGGCCATGGTGTCGGCGCAGTTGATGGATTTTGACCCACAAACTGGCAAACCCTTAGATACCATCGCCTTTGCGGCGCAGCTCGAAAAAGAGCTGAGGGGCAAGTTTGAAACCGATAAGGTTAAAATTCACATCATAGGTTTTGCCAAGATGGCGGGAGATGTGGCCGATGGTGCTAAGGGCGTATTACTGTTCTTTGTAATCGCGATTTTGATCACCGCCGTCATGGTTTACCTTTTCTCAAAATCGATCATTCTGACCGTTTTACCCCTCGTCTGCAGTTTAACCGCTGTGGTCTGGCAGCTCGGTTTATTGACTGTGATAGGTTTTGGTCTCGATCCCATGTCGATTCTGGTGCCTTTTTTGGTATTTGCCATCGGTGTGAGTCACGGGGTGCAAATGATCAACGCGGTTAGACGCCGCGTGATGGACGGACAGACCACTAAAGCGGCTGCGGCTTCGGCATTCCGCAGTTTATTAGTACCAGGTGGCGTTGCTTTACTGTCTGATACTGTTGGTTTTATTACTCTATTGTCGATTGATATTGGGATTATTCGTGAGCTAGCGATTTCGGCATCACTGGGTGTGGGCGTGATCATTTTCACTAACCTTATCCTGTTGCCTTTGGTGATTTCCTTTACTGAAATCAAAGTCGATAAACACGCAGAGCCAACGGCTGAAGAAGTCCGCACCGAAGCGATTTGGCGCTTCTTGGCACGTTTCGCGACGCCTAAATACGCTGTAGTGGTGATTATTGCTACTGTGGTGCTGTATTTTGCCGGTCTGCAGCAAGCCAATCAGATGAAGATTGGTGACTTGCAGGGCGGGGCTCCCGCGTTACACCAAGATTCGCGTTATAACCTCGATACCTTCTTCATCACAGATCATTTCTCCATCACCACCGACGTGATGACTGTGATTGTTGAGGCGGCGCCCGAGGCTTGTACTTATCACGACGTGCTAACTCAAATTGATGAGTTCGAGTGGTTAGTGCGTAATACGCCTGGGGTTGAGTCGACTGTGAGTCTGGCGTCGGTGGCTAAAAAAGTGAACGCAGGCTTTAACGAAGGCAATCCAAGATGGGAAGTACTACCGCGCACGACCGCGAGCTTAGTACAGGCCATTGGCCAAATTCCGACCACCTCTGGTTTGTTAAATGGCGATTGTTCTGTCATGCCTGTGTATCTGTTTATGAAAGATCACAAGGCAGAAACCATAGAAACTGTGGTCGCTAAGGTGAAAGCCGTCGCCGCGAAAATGGACAACGATAAGTTGCAATTTAAGCTGGCGTCGGGTCCTGTGGGTGTAATGGCAGCGACCAACGAAGCGGTGGCTGAAGCGCAATTACCTATGATGTTATATGTCTATGGTGCCGTGTTTGTACTCTGCTTAATCAGTTTTAAATCCTTTAAAGCGACAGTGGCTGTGATTATCCCGCTGTATGTGGTGTCAACATTGGCACAAGCCTTGATGACGCAACTGGATATTGGTTTAGCGGTTAGTACTTTACCTGTCATTGCGCTGGGGGTCGGTATCGGTGTGGATTACGGTATTTATATCCTTTCGACTATGTCGTCTAAGCTCTCGAACGGAATGCCAGTGCAACAGGCTTACTATGAGGCGTTGGTCGAACGGGGCAGTGCGGTGATTTTTACAGGGCTGACTTTAGCGATTGGTGTCAGTACTTGGTTCTTCTCGGCACTTAAATTCCAAATGGACATGGGAATATTGTTAACATTCATGTTTGTGGTAAATATGCTCGGCGCCATAATTATCCTTCCTGCATTGGCCGCCGTTTTCTGGCGCCAACCTAAGTAGGGTCTACAAATGGGGAGCTTAGCTCCCCATTTGCTTTTGAATACTTAGTCTGCTTTATCGATTGTTTGGTCATTTGTCATTCATTGTTTACGCCAATACTGGATTTCAAGAGGATGTACCACTAAAATTTTCCTCGAAATACAGCGGTTTTAGTAATAAACTTCGCGCGATGATCCAGATCACACTAATTTTCCTGAGATCGTTAAGCCGAAGCATCCAAATAATGAAAAAAGCGCTGCCATAGACGCTTAAGGAAACAGCAACATGGCCTTGAAAGATGCAATGCCTTCAGTACTACTTGAAAATGTAGTCAGTTTAATTCACGCTAAAGTCCCTAATTCACAAGCCAAGCAAGTTGAACAGTTCGCCACCTGCCTTTATGCCCACATGTCGAAAGACGATCTCAATGCGCGTAATGACAGTGATTTATACGGTGCGGTTCTCAGTTTATGGAACGCCCTGAACAAGACGCCAAAAGGTAGCACTCACCTACGAGTGTTCAACCCTAGCCAGGCCAAACACGGCTGGCAATCTACCCACTCGATCATTGAAGTTATCCAACCTGACATGCCATTCTTGGTAGATTCAGTTGGTATGGCATTGAATCGTATGGGTATTACTGCTCATATGATGTTACACACTCCGCTGGCCATTGAGCGTTCAGATAGCGGTGTGACCAATGTGACTTATCTGAATCAGAGCCCTGAAAGCACTGAGCATGTCGCCGTATTCTTGATTGAAATTGACCGTCAAAGCAGCACTGTTGATATCAAAGCATTAGAGCGCGAAATTCAGTCTGTGCTTGCCGATGTTGCATCATCAGTTAACGACTGGGAAGCCATGTCGGCCAAGTTGAGTGATACGATTAAAGAATTGCCAAAACGTCCGTTCCCGGGCGATAAGCAAGAGTTAGAAGAGGCGATTAACTTCCTAACTTACTTGAATAATCATCACTTTACGCTGTTAGGTTACCGCCAATACGATTTGAATCGTGTCGAAGGTGACGTTGAACTCGTGCCTAATATCGCCTCTAGTTTAGGTTTGATGAACAAGCACACTAAAGCGCAACCTGAGCAAGGTTTGTTATTATCTAGCTTCTCCGATAGCGCCCGCAAAGAAGCCTTAGATCACAGCTTACTGATCCTCACTAAGAGCAGTGCCAAGAGCCGTGTACATCGCCCAGCTTATGTCGATTATATCGGTATCAAGCGTTTCGATAAGAAAGGCAATGTGGTTGGTGAAGATAGATTTATCGGTTTGTATGCGTCAAACGTGTATAACCGCAGCCCACGTGAAATCCCACTGCTGAACGAAAAAGTCCAGCGTGTGTTAGACCGTTCAGGCTTAACCCCACGTTCACACGACTATAAAGCCCTGCTAAACATTCTTGAGAATTTACCTCGTGACGAGCTAATTCAAGCCAATGTTGATGATTTAGCGCACACGGCACATGGCGTGTTGGAAATGCAAGACAGAGACAAGCTAAAACTCTTTGTGCGCAAAGATGGCTTTGGCCGTTTCTTATCCTGTTTAGTGTACGTGTCTAAGGATCGTTACAACACTAAACTTCGCCAAGATACTCAACGTATTCTGGCGCAGCATTTCAATAGTAAAGAAGATGTAGAGTTTACGACTTATTTCTCCGAGTCGACGCTAGCCCGCACTCACTACATAGTCAAAGTTGATAACAATAATATGGATGTAGATGTGGCTGCCATAGAGAACAACTTAATAGAAGCGGCACGTTCGTGGGAAGATAAGTTAAGCACTGCGCTTAACAGTGCACTCGGTGAAGAAGCCGGCACTCATCTGACTAAGCGTTATTTCAACGCGTTTGAGCAAAGCTATAAAGAAGACGTATTGCCAAGCTCTGCCGTCGTTGACATGCAACAGCTCGAAGCGCTGGATGACGAACACAAGCTCGGCATGTTGTTCTATCAACCGCAGGAAGCGGCGCTGAACGACAATAAAGTGCGTTTAAAGCTATTCCATAAAGATGAGCCAATTCATCTTTCTGATGTGCTGCCAATGCTGGAAAACTTTGGTCTGCGGGTGATCAACGAGCGTCCCTATGAAGTCACGACCTCAGACGGTTCTACCTTCTGGATCTTAGACTTCTTGATGACTGTGAAAGTGGTTAACACAGACAACATCGCCGATAGCCAAGACAGATTCCAAACCGCACTGTCACAAGTGTGGCAAAAGAAGTTAGAAGATGACGGTTTCAACCGCATTATTCTGGCGTCAGGCTTAACGGGCCGTGAAGTCTCGGTATTGCGCGCGTATGCCAAATACATGCGTCAAATCGATGCGACGTTCAGTCAGTCTTATATCGAAGAAACCTTCGGTCGTTACCCACAAATCGCTGATTTGTTGGTGAAGATGTTTATCCGTAAGTTCAATCCAAAACTCAAGACCCGTACGCTGGGCAAGTTTATGGAACAAATCAATTTACGTTTAGACGAAGTGTCTAGCTTAGATGATGACCGTATTATTCGTCGTTATTTAGACCTAATTAACGCCACTCTGCGTACCAACTTCTACCAACAGGATGCTAAAGGCGAATCTAAGAGTTATATCTCGTTTAAATTCATGCCTTCACTGATCCCTGAAATGCCACGCCCACTGCCGAAATTCGAAATCTTCGTTTATTCGCCTCGGGTTGAAGGTGTGCATTTACGTTACGGTAAAGTGGCCCGTGGTGGTCTGCGTTGGTCAGATCGTCGTGAAGACTTCCGTACTGAAGTATTAGGTCTGGTAAAAGCACAGCAAGTGAAAAACACTGTGATCGTGCCTGTGGGTGCTAAAGGTGGCTTTGTTTGTAAACAATTGCCAACCGAAGGCGGCCGTGAAGCATTCTTCACTGAAGGTCAAGAATGTTACCGCATTTTTATCCGTGCTTTGCTCGATATTACCGATAACATTTTGAACGGTGAAATCGTCCACCCATTGGATGTGGTTCGTCACGATGAAGATGACCCATATCTTGTGGTTGCAGCCGATAAAGGTACAGCGACATTCTCTGATATCGCGAACTCGATTTCTCTCGAATATAACTTCTGGCTCGGTGATGCATTCGCATCGGGTGGCAGTAACGGTTATGACCATAAGAAAATGGGTATCACGGCTAAAGGCGGCTGGGAATCTGTTAAGCGTCATTTCCGCGAAGTCGGTATTGATTGCCAAACCACAGACTTTACCTGTTTAGGTATAGGTGACATGGCGGGTGACGTATTCGGTAACGGTATGTTGTTGTCTAAGCACACTAAACTGGTTGCAGCCTTTAACCACATGCATATCTTTATCGATCCAAATCCGGATACGGCATTAAGTTATGATGAACGGGCGCGTTTATTCGCTCTGCCACGTTCAAGCTGGGAAGATTACAACAGCAAGTTGATTTCTAAAGGTGGCGGTATTTTCCTACGTTCATCTAAATCCATTCCATTATCGGCAGAAATTAAGCAAATGTTGGCCACAGAGAAAACCTCTATGACCCCAACTGAGCTGATGAAAGAACTGTTGAAAATGCCAGTGGATTTGATCTGGAACGGCGGTATCGGTACCTATGTGAAATCTGCACGCGAAACCCATGCTGAAGTCGGCGATCGCGCCAACGATGCATTGCGTGTCAACGGTGGCGAACTGCGCGCTAAGATAGTCGGCGAGGGCGGAAACTTAGGTTGTACTCAGTTAGGTCGTATTGAATACGCGTCTAACGGCGGCCGTATCAACACTGACTTCGTGGATAACGTGGGTGGTGTGGACTGTTCAGATAACGAAGTGAACATCAAGATTTTGCTGAACGCTATGGTGACTGAAGGTGAACTGACGCTTAAGCAGCGTAACCGTTTACTGGAAGAAATGACTGAAGAAGTCGGCCAGATCGTACTACAAGATTGTAAAGATCAAACCCGTACTATCTCTGTAACTCAAGTACGTGGTGCTGAGCAGTTAAAAGAGCAGATCCGCTTTATCCAGTATCTGGAAAAAGAAGGCAAATTAGACAGAGCGTTAGAGTTCTTACCGTCTGACGATGAGCTAGCTGAACGTTTAGCCAGTGGTCGTGCATTAACGCGCCCAGAGCTATCAGTATTGGTTGCTTATGCGAAAATGGTGCTGAAAGAGCAATTAGTGACGCCAGAAATCACTGAAGATACGCTGTTAAGCCAATTGCTTATCGCCTATTTCCCGAAAAAACTTCAGGAAAAATACAGCGACAAAATGGCAACCCATCCACTGCGCGGCGAAATCATTGCGACCTCACTCGCCAATGAACTCGTTAACGACATGGGCTTGAATTTTGTTCAACGTATGCAAGATGAGACTGGTGCCTCAGTTGCTGACGCGGCAATTTGCTACACTATGGCCCGCGAAGTATTTGGTTTAGCTGAATTAACTAAATCGATCACTGACTTAAACGGCATAGTTCCGGCTGTGGTTCAAGGTGAAATGCTGCATCAGTTACGCCGTAATATGCGTCGTGCTAGCCGCTGGTTCCTGCGTCACCGTAACCGTAATGGCAGCATTGAACAAACTGTTGCTTTCTTCAAACCAGTATTTGAACAAATTAAAGATAATGTTCATTTATATCTGGTCGAAGAAGAAGCTAAAGGTATCCAATCTGAGATCAATGCTTTGGTCAAAGAAAACGTACCACAAGCTGTGGCAACCGTTGTGGCTAACATGAGCACCTTGTTCTCTGCCCTAGACATTGCCCAAATTGCCCAAACAGAAGATAAGTCAGTAGCGCTAGTGGCTGAAACTTACTTCAAACTCGGCGCCCGCGTTGAGCTGCACTGGTTCTTAGAACAGATCAGCGCTCAACCTGTGGCTAACCATTGGCAAGCGCTAGCTCGCGCAGCCTTTAGGGAAGAGTTGGATTGGCAACAACGTGCATTAAGTTCAGTGGTACTAAGAACCTGCAGTGCAACCTGTGATGCCGAAAGCGTGATTTCTCAGTGGATTGAGATCAATCAAGGCTTATTGGAAAGATGGTTCCACATGCTAGCTGACTTCAAAACGTCGCAAAGCCATGAGTTTGCTAAGTTCTCTGTCGCCCTACGTGAACTTAACCTTCTGATCCTTCATTGCGAAGGCCAAAAGTAAACTTATTATAACAATCAGAAGCCCTGGCGATCGCCGGGGCTTTTTTTAGGTCGAGGAAAGTACATGTTTTATAAAATCGCACAGAAAGTCATGTTTCAGATGGATCCTGAGCGAGCTCACCATCTTGCTATAGGCAGTCTAAAAATGACCGCCAATAGCCCGCTAACGTGTCTATACGGACAAACGATTGCACCGGCTCCCGTGAGTGTTATGGGACTGACTTTTCCTAACCCAGTGGGGCTCGCGGCGGGTATGGACAAGGACGGCGAATCGATTGATGCCTTTCATGCGATGGGATTTGGTCATGTTGAAGTGGGCACTGTGACCCCAAGACCACAACCCGGTAATGATTTACCCCGTCTATTTAGATTAAAGCCTGCCAAAGGCATTATTAATCGCATGGGGTTCAATAATAAAGGTGTCGATAATCTGGTCAAAAATTTGATCGCTAAAAAGACCGACATTATGGTTGGCGTCAATATTGGTAAAAATAAAGACACCCCAGTAGAACAAGGTAAAGACGATTATTTGATCTGTATGGATAAAGTTTATCTCCATGCGGCTTATATTGCGGTGAATATTTCATCACCCAATACCCCAGGATTACGATCGCTACAATATGGCGATCTATTAGATGAATTATTGAGCGCAATTAAAACTAAGCAACTTGAGCTGGCCGAAAAGCATAAAAAATACGTGCCTATCGCGCTTAAAATTGCTCCAGATTTAACCATCGAAGAAATTGAAAATATCGCAGAGGCGCTGATTAAAAACAAATTTGATGGCGCAATTGCGACCAATACTACCTTAACGCGTGATGGTGTTAGCGGTCTTGCCAACGCCAATGAAAGCGGCGGCTTAAGCGGCAAACCGTTGACAGAGCTGTCTACCAAAGTGATCAAGCAGTTAGCGATATGTTTGAAAGGGCAGATCCCGATCATCGGTGTGGGCGGCATCAATAGTGCCGAAGATGCCTTGGCCAAATTTGATGCGGGCGCCACTATGGTGCAGATTTATTCGGGTTTTATTTATCAAGGTCCGAAGTTAATTAAAGAAATTGTGAATGCATACCGCTTAAAATAATGATCTTAAGATCAATATAACGATCTAAAATAAGATCTTATTCTTCAACAGCGATCTAAAAAGATCCCTAGATCGCTGTTAAGATCCTATATTAGATCGACTAAGTAACTGTTAAATAATTTGTATTTTATTATTTTTATTTTGATATTGGATAAAATATCTACTATTATGTCCCAGTGTTCAAATATTGGGTCACCGTTATGTTATTAATGCCACAAAAAGATTGGCAATGGAAATATAACGATTCGTATGGTGTTTTAGGCGTATCGTTAGGTTCCGAGATAGAATTTCTGACGTCTTATAAAGCAAAATTACTCATTCCAGATGCCTTATCAAGCATGGAATTTAATATTGCGCACGCCAAATTCTATATGAGCTTACTCGATAGATTACCTAAAACCCTGTCTTTGTCCGATGCTGCAATTGTGCAAATTGCCCTCAATGCCACCGCAGCCCATTTTATGCTGACACCGCAAATGCCTAAATCATGGTTTTTTGATACCAGTGATGTCTGTGTTTATAGCGATGTAGGTAAAGTCTTCGAGCTTAAATGCCAAAAGCAAAGAGTGCTCGCCCTCGTGGTTGAAAATACCCTACAGTCCGCGCTAGTGATGTTATTGTCACCTGAATGTGTTTTGTCGGGCGCGAAAACTATGGTGCAGTTTGAAACCATCAAAGTGATGCATAATCGCTTACACCCACTACGTGCGCAGCGCCATGTGGTTGCGGCATAGCGTGGTTGCAGCATCGCGTGATTGCAGATTAATAGTCCTCATTGGTTTTTAATATCGACCATTAGCCAATAGCATCACTATTGGTTTTTGCTATCCATCATCAGCTGATAATTGGCTCAACTGCCCATGGCGTTAGTGCGTTATCCGTACTCTTTCTGCTAAGAAAGCCTTTTTCTAAGATTAGTCTCGTGGATCTTCAACACCTTTCTATTTAGTGCTACCCAACGATAATTCGTGAGGTCTTACTACTCTCAACTCGGCTCAGATTTTTCTATCAAATAGAAGGAAAGTGACGAGGCCAAGAAGTACGCAGAGCAGTTTGGTGAGCATAATATTCCGCCATGTGTTGCCAGCATCATAAAGTGAACTGATTCCTTACTGATTATAAGCTCACTTGATCCACATAGATCTGTTTGCCATGGCATTTGCTCGGCGACTCGCAGCTAGTCCTCCTTGGATGCTCGACCGCCCCGTCCATGGGGCGGACGGTCGTCTCGTCAAACACCACGGCGCACCTTTTTAACATTTGCGTAGTCTATTGATTTAAAGGCAGGAGTTCGCATTTTACGTTGGTTGGTAAGGAAGGTTAAGAATTGTGTAACCTATTCCATTCCCATTGTTTCAGGGTGACGCTTGTAGTGAAAGTTAATGAATGTCTTGATCCAATATCTGTAGGATTTTTCAGTTCTAATACCGTAACCGTGTATGCGCATTTATCCTGGTGGTATATTTAAATAAAACCTGATAAGTTCCTTTTGTTACAGTTAGTTAACCATGCTTTTTTTACTGGTCTTATGAGGTAAACGCGCATGTGCACTATACAAAGGTTCAGCGATTTATACCCTGCAAACTGCGCAGCGCATAAATACTAAGACGTTATGTTCTCGAACCGTATTCAACATGGGAGTTGTATTGAAACTTTTATATAAATATATGTCGAACCCTGAGTACTTTTTGAAAGAAGGCTATATCAGAGCAACTCAGTTGGCGGCACTAAATGACCCTTTTGAAGCTACCTATTGTAAAGAAGCTCTGTCTGACCTCAGTCCTTACTTTGAAATATCTGAGTCTCCAGACGAGCTGCTCTCTTATATTGAGGAAAACAAAAGTAAAATCGGCGTTATTAGTTTAACTGAAGCGAAAGACAATTTACTAATGTGGTCTCACTATGCTAATGAACATAAAGGAGCGGTTATCGGGTTTTGGGCTCAATCTGCTTTTAATGGCAACATGTTTACCCACTTACATGAGCCACAGCTAAATACAACTAGCTTATGTGACGGTTTTGAAATGTTCCGTGGAGAGTGCCTCCCTGTTATGTATCGAAAGCAACCAAGATACCGTGTTGACCGATTTGATTTTGATTACTCTAATATCTCTGCGGAGGGTCAAGATCGTATCCTATTTGAGATTTTCCAACAGAAAAGTGATGAATGGATATACGAAAAAGAGCATCGTGTGACTCTTCGGCTAGATCAAGCAGACAAAGTCGTTGTTACCAATGTTCATCGTTTGAATAACAAACATGTGTTAAACAAACTCCTTGCTATTGGTAGCGAAGATAGTGACGGCAGATTCACTGTTTATCTGGATCAGCTATCCGATAAAATAGAACGAGAAGCATATGCCAATAATTTAGTGGAGCTTAGCTATGACCCTAGCAGTTTATACCTTTTTAAAGTAGGCCATGCTAAGTCTATAATCTACGGGCTTAATGTGAGTGAAAGTACAATAGATGGTTATCAAGAATACCTTTATAACTACCGTAATATAGAGCAATGGAAAGCTTCACTAAATCGAGACTTTTACACTTTAAAGTTCAGTGAAATGGATCGAACATAACAAATAAGGTTAGGCGGCGCGTAGCCGCGACCTTATCCCAAGTGTTGAACAAGCCCGATGCTGGTTGTTGATACTTTATTATGCAAATAGCAGCTTGAGAATTTGTAGGCAATTTAATAAGAATTAATGACACATCCATTGTTAAATTTGGTTACTAGTATACGCAGGGGTTGATGAGATTAAGCACAATCACGTAAATGATCGTTCGTGACAGGGATATGATGGTCGAGCTTTTAGGTATGCTTTTTACTAGGAAATAGGACGGCGTGTCACTGCAATGAGTGTGCTTAATCAAACTCCATCAACAAAAACGCCTGCTATTGCAGGCGTTTTGTTTATGTCTATTTGTTTTGCTTTTATGCGCTAGAGCGCTTTAAAAGCGGACTACTTTTTAATCCATTTGCCTTTGGCATCTTGCACATAGTTGCCTTTATCTGTGGCGGCTATGGCTTTTTCACCGGCGAGTTTAGCGACGTCGGCGGGGGAGAGTTTGTTCTTCTTAGCGATGGTTTCGTAGTGGGCGCGACGTTTGTTATTTACGTCGTCCATCACGGCTTTGGCTTCGGGATTGGCTTGCACTAATCCCAAGTAGCCGTTGGCTTGTTCGCCTAAATAGCCCTGTGATTTAGCGTCTTGAAGTGACATAGCGAAGGCACTGAGGCTTAAGACGCTGAGGGTTAATAGCAATAATAACTTTGTTTTTAGTCGGATTGATTTCATGGTGATTCCTCAATTCTTAATCAATTAGAACAGCTTATCGTCTGACAGGAGTTGATCTAATTCCTTATCCACTTTGATCCGTATCTCATGTTCAATTTTCACATTGAGATTGATAACGATAGGTTTATCCGGCGGTTCTATTTTTACTGTGGGCGCACAGCCCTGCAATGCGGCGAGTGCGAACAATGCGACAAGCGCGCTTCGGGCACCTATGCTAACTTGCTGTAATTGAATTATCTTCACTGAGGTTTCCTTGTTACTTCACTGATTTTTCGATTCTGTCCTGCAAGTCATTACCAATTTGCAGACTTCTAAATAATTGCAGCATGTTCTCTTCATGAGAGTAATTCAAGTGAATAGGGCGTTCAACCCCTTGGCTGCGGCCTTTCACTTCGACGAGTAGCTTAGCATCACCGGCTTGGTCCATGTCAAAGCTGCTCGATAATTGACTGTATTGTAAGTGTTCTAGCGTCGAAAAGACAAAATCGAGGTATGGCTGGGATTGGCGCATCTGTTCAACCGCCGGATTACCCGAAATGGCGATTAGGCCGCCGGGGGCGCGGGCGGCGAGTTGACCGCCTGTGATCGACACTTTGCCGTTGATTAAATCGACGGGTAATACGCCATCGAATATGCCGTCGGCATAGACACCAATTTGCGGTTGAATGCGCAGAACCTCTTCCAGACTCATGGCCTGCAGCAGCAGATACGCATGGGATTTATCCTGTAATTTCAGATTAAATTCTGGCAACAGGAACTGGCCGCTGAGTACTTTGCCTTTGGCGGTCATGGAAACATCGGTGTCACTTAAGCCTGTGAGTTGCTGTATCCAATTGTCGGGCAGTTTCTCGGCATCTTTACCAAGGGCGATATCGGCTTCCACTTCGATATCGGTCAGTGGAAAGCCAGGATCAAACAGGTTAAAGGTCATCAGTGTCTGCGGACAATTGAGCTTACTGAGACTGCTAAAATAGCCTTTATCCTGCTGTTTTTTATGAGACTCTTTTTTATAAGATTGACCCCAAGTAAACTCACATTGCGCCTGCAGTTTTCCCCCCTCAAAGGTGGTGTCCTTATAAAAACCTTCAAGTTCGGTCATCGACTGGGTAATTTGCATGGCAAATTGGGTCTGATCGCGCTGTTGGGTTAAATTAAACTGTGCCTGTAATTGGTTATGACCCGTGACATTAAGCTCAGCAGGCAAGGGCTGGGTTTGATTGAGCAAGGACAGTGCCTCGGTCATGCTAGTGTCGACAACCCATTGCCCCGTCAGCACTAGAGGTTTGCTTGCAGTGGCAAGGTTCAGCTTGTGTTGGCTTTGCAGCTCAACTGTGCCCACTTGCCAGTGCTCATCACCAAAGAGCGTGTTATTTTTCCAATTTAAGCTTTGTGCCAGTGTTAACTTGTCTAGCTTAAGTACGGTTTCTTTGCGGCTGCGACCTTTGCTGCTGAGCTGCTTTTCGATATTGAGCTGATTGGCTTGCCATGCGAGTTGATTTTGCCAAGTGGCTGTGAGCAGCAAGTCGAGTGGGGCTTCGACCTCGGGCTTAAACTCAAATGACATGGCTTTTTGTAATGCAATCGAGAAACTGCCCGCGCTCATGTCGGTTTTAGTTGTGATGCTCGTGTTTGTGCTTTTTTCAGCGCTAGCTTCTGCCGCTTTCGTTTCAACAGCAGTCGTTTCAGCTTTTTTTGTATCAACAGCTGCTGTTTCACTAACAACCGTCTGTGTGGTTTGCGAAAAATGCAGCTGCTCCAGTGCCAAGTTCAAAGGCGGTAAGGCCAGTGTTAATTGGTTTGCAGTATCGGACGCGGGCACTGAAGTTTGTGCTGAACTGATACTTGAGCTGATATTTGAGTTGCGCTGCGATCTGACGGTAAGCGGTGCAAGGGCATTTATTGTGATACTGCCAAGGCTCATATCGGTATGTTTAGCCGCATTGTTATCTTGAGCGCTGAGTTGTTTAAGCTCGCCGACAGTGAATTGCAGCGTGTCGCCGACATTTTGCTGTGTTTGGGTCGCAGCGCCGATAGGCGTCGTAATGAATTGCCAGTTGGTTGAACTAGGCGTTTGATTAAAGCGCAATTTGCCCGCAGTGGTTAACTGGCTAGTATTCCAGCTGAGATCTTGGGGTATATTCGCCCACAATTCAGATAACTGTAGTGAGCGGGTTTGCTTAGTGTTAAGGCGCCAATCTGTTTTGAAGGACAGCGCTTCGGCGGATTTTTCCACTTCAATATTGGCTAATTCGACTTGGGTATCGAGTTTACTGCCTAAGGTTTTTAGCTGAACTTTGGGAAGTTTGAACCTAAGCGGCTTATTTTCAAGTGGATCATTCTTAAGTGGCTGGCTCTGCGCATCTTGCTGGATTTGAGTCAGCGGATAATGCAGGGCTTCAGCCAATGTCAGCGATAATCCTACCGGTGCCTCTGTGCTTTTGAGCCCTGATAGCAGCTTCGCGATTTGACTCGCTGTCTGATTTTCAACTTGATTAGACACTTGCTCCGAAGCGGGCTTGGCTGCCGACTCAGTTAAAGGTTGAGGCGAAGGCAGATCTAAAGGTTTAGCCAGCGTCTCATCGAGCAGCTGCATCAATCGCTGTTGCTGCGCGGCATTTGGCGTCAAGGCTAAGGTCAAGGGCTCAAGGCTTAGGTCAAGTTCGGCTAAATGTCCGGCAATCTTAAATGCTAACTTAGGTTTTGACCCAAGCTCGGGTTTTGGCGCAAGTTCTAGCGCCGCCAACCGATTAAAAGTCAGCTTAGGATCAATTAACTGGTGCTGGCTGATAAGCTCGCCCGAGGTCAATGTGATACGACTGTCGGACAATAATTGTCCTTGTAAATCAATTGCTAATGCTTGCCACTCTTTATCAAGTTCCGTTAACGGACTCAGCACACTGTCTTGCGCTTGCCTCAGGCTGATTTGATGCAAGCTTGCAAGCAGCGGCGCGAGTGCAATTTGACTTGCCAGTTGCCACTGTTGGGCTGCGAGTGTGGCTTTGAGTTTGGCGATGCTTTCACCTTCGTGGCTAAACTCGCTGTTGATTTCCCCCGCGCCGTTAAGGCTCAACTTATCCATCACCAAACGATAGGCGGGTAAATCATTTTGGGTGTCGAAATGGTGGGCGTTGAGAATAAGGCTGGTTTTGCCGATATCGATAAGGGGTAATGATTTGATATCCAAGGCCAAGGCGGGGCCTTGTTCATCGATGGCATTTCGATTGGGTAAAAACAGCGATTGCCCTAACTCGACTTCAATATCACCCGTCGTGATTTGGGTGATTTTTTGAGTGAGGTAAGCGATTTGGCTGAACTGTTTCAGCTCAGCAAAGCTCTGCGGCCAGTCAAGTTTTAGCTGAATATTCAGGTTATTCAGCCTGATATGGCTGTCATGCACCCTAAGGTTGGCAGAGGTAATGCGCCAATGTTCTAACTCACTTTTCCCTAACTCAATGTCAATCAGTTCGCTGTCCATGCCTACGAGAGCAAAGTTTGCCGCCTGCATGATCAGTTTTTCAGCCTGGGTATTCACAATCCACACGGTTAACGCCACGCCTGCCAAAATGCCCGTTAAGCTGGTCGCCAATAAGGTCTTTTTTAGGGGAAATTTTCGGGGATTCGGCTTGTTGTGGATTAGCATTGGGTTCGACTTCTATCCTTATTCACTGAGCCCTGATTAAACTCGTACCTTAGCAGCGCAAAAATACACTAAGCAGTATTTATAGAGGCACTTTTTTAGGAGCTATCTTTTCGAGCTATCGCGTTTCGAGTTATCGCAGTGCGCACGAGCATCAGAGGCAGTTTAACACTCAAGGGCTTAGCTGACTAATGTGAAAGGATCATCGAATAGACAAGAGCCTGCTGTCAATAGTTGAAGCTTTACAGGCTCTTGTACCTAATCTTTTATTCGAGCTAGCTAACTTTTAGTTAACTCACTCTTGGTGAGTGAATTGGCGTTAGCTAAACATCTGCGCGGCGATAACCACGATGCCGCAAAGTGTGGCGAGCAGTAAGGCAAACTTACCGCCCGCGACCCGATATCCTGTCGGCAGATTGGCTGCATCTCGCATCTGGCGCTGTGTCCACACCATGGCCACGGGTAAAAAGATGGCGAGGATCACCAGTGCAATCGCCGCGTAGCCCAGGGCTGTTATAAAACCTTGTGGGTAGAAAAGCGCAAAACCTAAGGGCGGCAAAAAGGTGATGGCAGCGGTCAGACTACGGCCAGAAAAGTTATCCTCTCGTCTTAAGGTCGAGGCCATAAAATCAAACAAGCCTAAACTCACCCCTAAAAACGAAGTCGCAAGGGCGAGATCGGCAAATAAACTGATCGCGCTGCTTAAGTATTCGCTGTGCAGTACGCTCGCCAGTTGATTGATAAAGCTCGATAAACTTTGGTTTTCGAGCAATTGGCTTTGGCTCAATACGCCTTGGCTACCTATTTGCCACAAAAGATAAATGACCAGAGGCAAAGCGGAGCCGAGTAGCATGATCCTGCGCAGGGCTTTGACCTCAACGCCTAAGTAGCGCACCACTGATGGAATCGAACCGTGGAAACCAAAGGAAGTAAAAATCACCGGAATAGCCGTGATAATTAAACCTTGGTTAAGTGGGAGTTCGAGTAAATGTGGGCTTTCTACCTGCGGCAGTAACAAGGCCAACATAAGCAATAATGCCAATAGCTTAAGCGCAAACAAACCGCGGTTGATAAGGTCCACACAGTGGGTTCCCATGCCCACAATCGCCCCAATCAGCAGGGTAAACAGGATCGCGCCCGCCTGTGGTGGCAAACTTAGCCCTAGCCAAGTGCTCAGCTTTTGGTTCACTTGCTCACCGCCACCGGCAATGTAGGCGGCGCAAAGGGCGTACAGTAAAAACATCAAGGCGCTATTGGCGATCAACTGGCCTTTACGGCCCAATAAGCGTTGCGCCAAGTGATTAAGGCTGGCATCGCTGGGGGCGAATTGATGGATTTCCACCATTAGCAGTGCCGTGTAGGCCATTAGCGCCCATAGGATCAACATGATGGCGGAGGACGTACCAAAACCAAGTCCCGCCGAAGCGATAGGCAAAGCCAGCATACCCGCGCCGATTGTGGTGCCTGCGATAAGCAGCAGACTGCCGAAAATTTTATTCTGTGTCATAACATGATCTCAAAAGCGTGTTGCAAGAAAATGAGCTAAAGATTTGATCCTAAAGCAACTGTCTTAAAGGATTTTGATGCGCTTCAAGCACAAAATGATTTAAGCAAATGAGACAGTGGCGCTCAGCGGATCCGAAAGGATATGGCCACAATGGAAGGTCAGGCGAGGGAGCCTATCTATGCCATTGCGGCTACAGATAGGGATAATAAAAGGGTGTGAAACACATAAAACTTGCCTTAGCGTGTGTTGAGTAAAAACGGATAAGTGTTTTCATGCCTTGCCTTAATAACCTAACTGCAACGGAGGCTACCATAGGGAGTTGAGGTGTACTTGTCAACCATTACAACAGTATTTTGTTTGTTTTTTGTCATGTAACTAAGCTTAAAGACATACCTAATTCACACTGAGTTTATGGTTAACGAGGGGGAAGAAAGAGGAGTTCGCCACGTTTATCGCGTGATAAAAAATGCCGCAGACTTGGCTTAAGTGTGCGGCATTTCTTGATGTAAGCGACTAGCTTGAAATCAGAGACTAGCTTGAAATCAGAGACAGTGAGACGTTTATGCTTTGCTCTGCAGTGCCTTTTGATGTCTTGCCAGCAAGTTTGCTGTGATGTCACTGAGGCTTAAGTTTTGATCTTCAAGCAATACCAGCAAGTGATAGATAAGATCTGAGGCTTCATTAACCAGTTCTTCCTTATCGTGGGTCGCAGCGGCAAGGGCGGTTTCAAGACCTTCTTCCCCGACCTTTTGGGCGATACGTTTAGTGCCGCGCGCAAATAAAGACGCTGTATAGCTTGAATCGGAACTTTGCCCTTTACGCGAGGTGATTAAGCTGGCGAGATTGTTCAAGAAAGGGTGTGCATTGTCATCTAACCAGCAACTTTCGGTGCCTTTGTGGCAGGTTGGGCCGTTGGGGATCACTTGCACTAACAGGCTGTCGTTATCGCAGTCCTTATCGATAGCCACCAACTTTAGGGTATTGCCCGAGGTTTCACCCTTAGTCCACAAGCGCTGTTTTGAGCGGCTGAAAAAGGTGACATCGCCTGTGCTTAAGGTTTTTTCCAGCGCGGCCTTATCCATATAACCGAGCATTAACACCTTGCCCGATAAGTGGTTTTGGATAACGGCAGGAATAAGCCCATCCTGTTTGTCCCAATCCAGTTCATTAACTTGAAAAGGGCTAAAATTCGACTTAGTGTTTGTTTGCGTTGACATAGTATTCACTCTTAATCTGTTTGTAGAACCTAGAACCTAGAACCTAGAACCTAGAACCTAGAACCTAGAACCGCTCTAGCGTCTAATCGCGATCCCTTCGGCCGCTAAATAGGCTTTTAACTCACCTATGTTGATAATCGCCTTGTGGAATACGCTTGCTGCCAGCGCCGCATCGACCTTAGCGGCAATAAATACATCGCGAAAATGCACCATAGTTCCAGCGCCGCCTGAGGCAATTAACGGCACGTCGCAGATGGCACGAACAAGGCTTAACTGCTTGATATCATAGCCGCCGCGCACGCCGTCTTGGTTCATCACATTGAGCACGATTTCACCACAACCCCGTTTTTGTACTTCCTCAACCCAGTCTTGGGTAAACCACTGCGTGTCCTTAGTCGCCGCTTCATCGCCGGTAAATTGCTTTACCTTATAGCTGTTGCTGGTGGCATCGAAAAAGGAGTCGATACCAATCACGATACATTGGCGGCCAAACTCGTCCTGCAGGCGTGAGATCAAACTCGGATCGGTTAAGGCGGGCGAGTTAATCGAAATCTTATCCGCCCCAAAGGCTAATAATTCACGGGCTTGGCTAATGGTTTTAATGCCTCCCGCCACGCAGAAGGGAATATCAATCTGCTCCGCCACGCGGCTCACCCAAGATTTATCGACCACACGTTCGTGGGCGCTGGCGGTAATGTCATAAAATACTAGCTCATCGGCGCCTTCTTCGGCATAACGCGCGGCTAAGGGCACTATATCGCCGACAATTTCGTGGTTACGAAACTGCACGCCTTTCACTACTTTACCGTCTTTTACATCTAAACAGGGGATTAGTCGTTTGGCCAGCATTGGATTGCCTCCGCTACGTTAAACTGATTGATAAGCAAGGCTTTACCGATAATGATGCCCGCAGCGCCGCTGTCACGCACGGCGGCAACATCCTCAAGGGTCGCAATACCGCCGGAGGCTTGCCAAGCGATGTCGGGGAAGCTGGCTGCAATTTCTTGATAAAGCGCTGTATTCGCGCCCGTTAAGGTGCCGTCCCGGCTAATGTCAGTGACCAGCGCATGCTTTAAACCGACCGCGCTAAAGGTTTCTACAAGGGATTCTAAACTCTTACCGCCGCCACTTTGCCAACCGGATACGGCGACCATTTTCTCTCCGCTCTGGTTGATATTGACATCGAGCGCGAGGCAAATGGCTTCGCTACCGTATTTGATAAACCACTCTTTAACTAACTCAGGTTCTTTTACCGCGAGGGAGCCAATCACCACACGTTTTACGCCGATAGCTAATAATTCAGTGACTTGCTCTTCTGTACGAATACCGCCGCCCACTTGAATATTAGCGTTTAGTCCCGCTACGAGTTCACCGATAAGGCGAGTTTGGCGTTTAGCGGGTTCTTTCGCGCCGGTTAAATCAACGATATGCAACCACTTCGCGCCTTGTGCCTCGTAGGATTGCAACTGCGCCAAAGGACTTAAATTAAAGGTGGTCTGCTGGCCGTAATCGCCCTGATAGAGGCGGACGACATTGCCATCAATTAAATCAATCGCAGGAATAATCATAAGCTCATATCCTTGATTGATTTGTTTATAAGTAATTTATTCATTGGTCAGCCTTCTTTACACCAGATTGGCCATCAGCAGAGTTGCTTTGCAGCGCGTTGTTCATCAGCGATTCGTTCATCAGCGCTTCATCCATCAATAAAAAGTTACGCAGAATTTGCGCGCCCACGGCGGCACTTTTTTCGGGGTGGAACTGCACGCCCATAAAGTTGCCTTTGCCAATGGCGGCGCTAAAACCTTCACCATAAGTACATTCGGCTAAGGTGAATTCGCTCAACGGCGCGCGATAACTGTGGACGAAATACACATAACTGCCATCTTCAATGCCCGCAAACAGCGGGTGAACGCTAGGGATTTTGGCTCCTTGTGAGTTTGTCGTTAGCTTAAGTTGGTTCCAACCCATGTGCGGCAAAGGTAAGCCTTCAGCTTTGAGTAACTGGGTATCCAGCTCGCAAATGTCGGTGGGGATGATGCCTAAGCATTCGCAGTCTTGACCTTTTCCACCGCGCTCCTTAGAAATCGCCGCGAGCATTTGCATGCCAAGGCACACGCCCAGCACAGGTTGAGTTAGGCCTTGAATGAGTTCGACTAAGCCTTTTTCATGCAAGGACGCCATGGCAGCACCCGCCGTGCCTACACCCGGCAGCACCACGCGTTTTGCCGCTTTGATTTTGGCTTTATCGTCTGTGACCAACACCTTAGCGCCTAAACGCTCGAAGGCGAAACGTACTGAGTTTAAATTGGCGCAGCCCGTATCTATGATGACGGTTTCTGCATCTGGCGATTCATTTGCTGTTAATTGCGGGCTAGCTGTTAATTGCTGGCCGGCTGTTAATAGAGTGTCTTGTTGCATCCTAACCTCTTAAACGATTTATGCTGATGCCTTAAAGCACGCCTTTGCTCGATGGCAGAATATCGCCTTCGACTTTAACCGCTTGGCGCAGCGCGCGGCCGAGCACTTTAAACAGGGCTTCAACCTTGTGGTGATCGTTATCGCCCTGCGTCGACACATGCAGCGTACAGCGCAGGCCGTCGGCAAAGGAGCGGAAGAAGTGTGGCACCATTTCTGTGGCCATTTCACCGACATGTTCACGTTCAAAATCGGCTGAGAACTTAATAAAAGGACGGCCAGAGATATCCAGCAGACATTCGCCCTTGGCTTCGTCCATCGGCAGACTAAAGCCGAAACGGGCAATGCCGCGTTTGTCACCGAGCGCTTGGCGAAGGGCATCACCTATGGCTAGCGCAGTGTCTTCGACGCTGTGGTGATCGTCTATTTCTAAATCGCCATCGACTTTCACATCCATTCTAAAATTACCGTGGGTGGCAATTTGATCGAGCATGTGGTCGAAAAAGCCAATGCCAGTGTCGATTTTACCTTTAACGGGGCTGTCGAGATCCACAGTCACGCGAATATCGGTTTCTTTGGTGGTACGTACGACTGTGGCGGTGCGGCCTTTATTGAGCAGCGCATCGGCGATGGCGTTCCAGCCTAAAGTGTCGCGTTGATATTTCAGGCTTTTAATGCCCATGGCATTGCCCAGCTCCACATCGGTTTCGCGATCGCCAATCACAGCTGATTGGGTGAAATCGATGCAGCCTTGGGTGAGATAGTCTTTTACTAGCCCAAGCTTAGGTTTACGGCAACTGCAATTTTCATCATTAAAGTGTGGGCAAATCACCACATCTTCGAAGTTCACCCCTTGGCTTTTGAGGATTTGCATCATCATATTGTGGGGCGCGTCGAAATCTTCCTGCGGGAAAGACGGTGTGCCAAGGCCGTCTTGATTGCTGACCATGACTAAACGAAATCCCGCCTTTTGCAGACGTAGCAAAGCGGGGATCACCTGTGGCTCGAACACTAATTTAGCCAGACTATCGACCTGTTTGTCGGTGACTGGCTCTTCAATTAAGGTGCCATCGCGGTCGATAAACAGAATTTTTTGTGCAACGTTCGGGATAAATTGTGGGTTCATGGCTCTACCTTCAAATTCAATTCGTTTAGCTAATGCTTAAGCTGATGTTACCTTCAGCGCAGCATTTGCTTTTTATTGGTTTTATTAGTCTTTATGTTCAGTTACTTATTATTCGTTTCTGGTGACTGCTCAGTGCGTTGCGATTCAAATAAATTCACTAACACATCGGTATCCGCCTTTGAACTAAAGCTAAAGCGGATAGCCTTGGCAAGCCTTGGGTCTTTGTAGGCGCGGGCGACAACACCGCTGCCTTGCAGTAACGCAGCAACCTTGGTGACATCATCAAATTCAGCCAGCACATAATTGCCGTTAGGCTTAAGTACGCGGGCGCGCGAATCTGAGCTATTCGATTTTGAACAATAAGCGCTGATCGCCGCAGTGAGTCTGGCGCCTTGCTCATTTAATTCAGCAACTTGCACTTTCATCCGTGCAACGCCAGCGCTTGATAACGCTTGGGTGGCGACTTCACTCACGGGCAGCGGCACAGGATAGGGCGCTATCACGCGCATAATGATTTCGACTACGGCCTCGTTTGCCAGCATAAAACCACAGCGTGCGCCGGCGAGTGCGAAGGCTTTTGACAGGGTGCGCAGTACCACCAGATTAGGATAGCTTTCCAGTAAATCCGCCACACTGTATTCAGGGCAAAACTCAATATAGGCCTCATCGATCACCACAAGCGCGTCGGGTAAGGCTTTGATTGCTTGCTCGATAATGGCTTTGCCCAACACAGTCCCAGTCGGATTATTGGGATTGCAGATAAACACCAGTTTTGCGCCGCGAACGTCCTCGGCATAGCTTGTCGGCAAGCCATATTCCGCGCTGAGATTTAACGCTTTAACGCCCACATTAAAGGTTTGCGCGCTGATGGCATACATGCCGTAGGTTGGGCCAAAGGTTGCAATACTATCAACGCCAGGTATACAAAAGGCGCGAATGAGCAGTTCAATCGCTTCATCGGCTCCGCGGCTGGCGACTATCTTGCTGGCGTTTACACCACTGTATTCGCTGTAGGCCTTGATAAGCTGAGGCGGTTGGCATTCTGGGTAACGATTCAATTTCGATAAATCGAGTGCTGCTGTATCGACATTATTGAACGGCGACTCGTTGGCATTGATCCAAATATCACCACGACCGCCCAGTCTGCGGGCACTCTGGTAGGGCGTTAAATCCAGTAACTCAGGGCGTGCTAGGCGCTCGGCTAAATTAAGCGTCGCTGACTGCGTTAACGTTGATGGTGCTAACGTTAATTCTGTGGGTTCTGCTGTCTTTTCCATGCTGCTCACTTGGCTCATTTTCTTCACTCACATCTCATTAAGCGGATCATTTTTCTAGGCAAGCTAAACGTACTGCGACGGCATTTTTGTGCGCATCGAGCAATTCGTTACTGGCTAACGTCATGACCGCTTGCCCCAATCCGATTAAGCCCTTAGCGCTGAGTTCCTGCACGGTAAAGCGGCGGCTAAAATCGGCTAATGACAGGCTCGACACGGCGCGGCTGTAACCGTAGGTAGGCAGCACGTGGTTGGTGCCACTGGCATAATCGCCAACAGATTCCGGCGTATAAGCGCCTAAAAATACTGAGCCAGCGGCGCGAATGTTTTTCAGTACCTCACGGGGAAAGCGCGTTTGAATGATTAAGTGTTCAGGCCCGTATTGATTGGAAACCTGCGCTGCTTGCAGCATGTCGTCCACAACAAAGGTACGACTGCTCAGTAGCGCCGTTGTAGCTATATCACAACGCGGCAGCGCGGCGAGTTGTCTTGTTAGTGCTTCATTTACGCCGTCCGCGATAGCTTGCGAGTCCGTCACTAAAATCACTTGTGAATCAGGGCCGTGCTCCGCTTGCGAAAGCAAATCGGCGGCGATAAATTCGCAATTCGCGTCGCTATCGGCAATCACTAACACTTCAGAAGGGCCAGCGGGCATATCGATACACACAGTGCAGCGACTATCCTGTGACACTAAGCGTTTAGCCTCAGTCACATAGCGATTACCTGGGCCAAAAATCTTATCAACTGCTGGAATCGTTTCTGTGCCAAAGGCTAGCGCTGCAATGGCCTGCGCACCGCCCACTTGATAAATTTCAGTTATCCCACAGGCATTGGCGGCATAGATAATGGCATCGTTGATTGGCGGTGGGCTGACTAATACTCTTTGTTCACAGCCTGCAATCTTAGCGGGCAGGGCGAGCATCATCACGGTAGAAATTAATGGTGCGCTGCCACCGGGAATATATAAACCCACTTTTTCAATCGGTTCGCTACGTAGCTCGCAGCGTACTCCTGCCTCGGTCTCCATATCAATCGGGCGAAATTGCTGGGCGCTGTGAAACACATCTATGTTCGCCATGGCTTTGGCGATAGCCGCTTTAAGCTCTGGTGATACCCGTGCGCTTGCCGCAGCTATATCGGCTTCGCCCATGCGCAGCTCGCCACTTCCATGTCCATTTAAATCTTTGGTCGCGCTATTGAAGCCATCAAACTTTTGATTAAATTCGGCAATGGCGGCATCCCCCCGCGTAGCCACTGCATCGATAATGGCGCGAACGCTTTGCTCTAAGCCGCTGTCACCAATTAAGGGTGAGCGTTTTAGCGCCGTTTTCTGCTCGGCGGTTGATAAGGTGGACCAAGTTAGGATTTCCATACATTACCCCATCATTTTTTCGATTGGCATCACCAGAATCGAGCTGGCACCGAGTGCGGTCAGCTGTTCCATGGTATCCCAGAACAAATCTTCGGTACTGACGGCGTGGATAGCCACGCGGTTAGTATCATCATTTAATGGTAATACGGTGGGGTTTTCAGCACCGGGCAGCAGGGCGACGATTTGGTCTAAGGTTTCGGTTGGCGCGTGCAGCAGGATGTATTTGCTCTCACGGGCGCGGATAACGCCGTTGACACGGGACAGAATTTTGTCGATGAGTGCTTGTTTAGTCGGCGTTTGGGTTTGGGTCGATTGAATGATGCAGGCCATAGAGCGGTAAATTACTTCGGTTTCGTATAAGCCGTTTGCTTCTAAGGTGGCGCCCGTCGACACGAGATCACAAATTCCATCGGCAAGGCCAGCGCGTGGGGCGACTTCAACCGAGCCTTTTAACATACAGTCGCGATAATTTATGCCTTTTTGTTGCATAAAACGGCGCAGCAGGTTCGGGTAAGACGTGGCGATGCGTAATCCTTCTAACGAGGAGGCATCGGCGTAACTGAATTCCGTGGGTACGGCTAACGAGAGGCGACATGAGCCGAAATCTAACTGACGCAATTTGAGGCAATCTGCGGGTTTGTTCAGTGTTTGACGCTCGATTTGTTCCTCTTCGAGCACATTCTCACCGATAATCCCCATATCAACCACACCGTCCATCACCAATCCTGGGATATCGTCATCACGAACGCGCAGTAAATCGATAGGCATATTGTCGGCGTGAGCGATAAGACGTTGTTCATTAATGGAAAATTTAACACCACAGCTTTTTAGCAGTTGCTGAGATTCAGTAGAAAGACGGCCAGATTTTTGGATGGCGATGCGTAAACGGTTCGATTCAGTCATAGTGTTATCTCGCTCAAAAGTATCAAAATTAAAAGATTCAAAAGTGTGTTGTTTAATCGGTTTAATACGCCTGCCGTTCAATGGGCTCTAGCTAAGATCTCTAGTTAAGTGCTCTAGCTAACGTATTGATAATTTATAAAATATCTAAAATTTCTTATTAAATTAAAATCAAAATCAAAACCAAAATTAACGTCTAAAAGCAAAAAACCCCGGAATTCCTTCCAGGGTTTTTTGATTATCTTGAATCAGTCCGCCAGAAGGATATAGTCCTCCGGCAGTGAGCGTCCGAAGGCTACCGCATATGGTGGTGATGGTGGTGGATAGCGTTCAGTAATGGGCTCATATTACTCTCTCGGTATTTAACGTTATTGGCCCAACTGTTCGAAATAAGTGCAGTCGAAATACAGTGAAGCCTTGAATGCGTTGTTACGGATGTCTATCCGTATAAGTGGATTTAAACTAACCGCTTTTAAGAGCCTTTGCAACAGCCAATTTGAATTAAATGAGAATATTTATGCGTTTTTGTGAAAAGGCAGAGGGTTATCGCTAAATAAAGCCATTGAGCATATTTGTTGAGGGAATGTTGAAAATGGACCGAAATGTGTTGGGTAGTCGTGTAGGGGATTCGTAACTTGAGTTGTGCGGTGCGTTTGCGAGATTTCCAAGCCACCCATGATGCGAAACATAACCTACAACACCTAAGTCGCATTTACCAAGGGTATTTTTACAGAGGTTGAAAGTCACATTTTCGAGAGATTTTTGGTCGTTTTGTATTAATTTGCCGATAGTTAGCTGAAATTGGATGGATTAAGTTCGAGCCATATTCTCCACTGCGGTGGATTAATCAATTTGCACACTAAATTATCTCTGCTTCGGTCAGCTTGCCATTAAATGCTGGCAGCTATGTCGATAGTGCCTTCGTCGCTTTTCAAGGTGTTCGCAGTAGATTTCCAAGCCACCCATGATGCGAAACATAACCTACAACACCTAAGTCGTATTTACCAAGGGTATTTTTACAGAGGTTGAAAGTCACATATTCGAGAGATTTTTGGTCGTTTTGTATTAATTTGCCGATAGTTAGCTGAAATTGGATGGATTAAGTTCGAGCCATATTCTCCACTGCGGTGGATTAATCAATTTGAACACTAAATTATCTCTGCTTCGGTCAGCTTGCCATTAAATGCAGGCAGCTGTGTCGATAGTGCATTCGTCGCTTTTCAAGGTGCTCGCAATAACAAGTGAGCTCTTGCACAGTACCCACGGGGCCTTTAAAAAGCTGCCCGAAATGTTGAGTGAGCTTAAGCCAATGCTCAGGCGGAATATTAAGGCGAATCAGTAAGCTTGCACAGCTCGAACTGATACTCCCGCGTTTATCATCGCGAATAATTCTGCCAGTATCATCGACCAGTTGCAGATAATCTTGTACATCAAAGGACAGCCCTTTAGGCATATTGTCTCGCTCATTACCGATAAAAGGTAATAATGTTTGAGGTTGTTTGCCTGCTAGTGCCGCACGGATACGCCGTTGAATACTGGTGAAATCCGAAGTTTCTGGTGATGTGGCCAGTTGAGCACGAATAGGGTTGAGGTCGACATAGGTCATACATGCAAGTACTGCCGCCTCATCGAGTAGGGCTTGGGATTTAAAACGGCCCTCCCAGAAGCGTCCAGTGCAGTTATCCTCTTGATTTGCCTTACGGGCGATAGGTTCATTTAACGCTCGCATAAACCAAGAAATATCACATAAGCGACTGCGGTATAAAGCGATATGGTGTTTAAGGTTAACCACGTCATGGGCTTCAACAACTTGCCCTTTGACAAACTGTTGTGTTAATTCAGTGCCTTTAAATACCTGATGCCAATGCTCAAGCACTTCCCTATCACTCCATTGATTAGCTTGGTAAATGTCCACGCAGAGTACCAAGTGCAGATGATTGCTCATCACCGCATAAGCAGCGACATCAATAGCAAAAACCTGAGCCAGCTTAAGTAATTGCTGCTCTACCCACTCGCGTCTATGGTCGTAGTTTTTACCAGAGAAATGGTCTTCACCACACAAATAGGCACGCCTAACGACTCGACTACAACAGTGATAAAAAGGCGTATCTTCCAAACTGATTTGAGTTCTCCTTGGCTGTGGCATCATCACACTCCTTGTGTGGGGAAACAGACACTAAGCCTAGTTG
>Ga0208643_1000116_pt1 | contig 51400 bp, 49 predicted proteins | sample VirMetDEL_Nov_12_FD_184516 | JGI IMG/M metagenome (GOLD analysis project Ga0208643, IMG submission 184516) | Aqueous microbial communities from the Delaware River and Bay under freshwater to marine salinity gradient to study organic matter... | ecosystem: Environmental > Aquatic > Marine >...
CCAGTTAGCCAGGCCGCGCAGGCCAAACGATGCCGCTACAGCCGCACCCAAGAAACCTTTGTACCACTCAGGCATAGCGTCTAATGCTTCAAAGCCCGACATTACTACAGGAACCATGCTAGGAAAGAACGCAAGAATACATGGGATTGAAAACAGAATAGTAAACCACTCGTCTTTCCATGAGTTGGCCGCATTGTTTGCATGTATGTTTTCCCAGTTAGCGTCCTGCTGTATAGCTACCATCTTAGCTTCATGGACAGCTTTCTTCTCTTCGGACTTACGTTCAAAGTGTCCTGTAACCAATGACGCTAGTGGCCCAATAAGCTGTTGTATCATTCTGTATCCTGCTCCCATAGAGCTTCGATAGTTCCAATACGTATTGTTAACTCGTGAACTTCTTCTTCTATCTGACGTAAGCCAATAACATCAATCTGAATGCTTTCAATCATCATGTCTTGTCTAGCATCATCAGGTAGTGATCCAAGTTCTCCGCGAGGCCATAGGATACGAAACTCAGTGTTACGCTCTATTTCCAACTGTGATTTGTCAAAAGAATGTTCAATAGTGTTAAGACGCTCTTGGATACCAAAGTAAGCCATAGTAGCAATCGACGTAGCCGCAACCATAGCAATCAGGTTACGAATAGGGATTGTTACATTTGTTGACTCATTAATATCCATAACTACCTAGCAAACTCTAGGATAGCAACAGCAACAACTATGATTACAGAGATAGACGCAAACCCACCTTGCATCATCTTCTCCAGCCTATCAAAGCGTCTGTTATGCTCATCAAGCTGTAGCTGGATCATTTGATACCGTAAGGCACACTCAGCTTCATGTTTGTCTAAACGTGCTAATGCGTCATCTACAGAATTCATACCAACTTCCTTTTATTAGTTTACCAAGGAACGCCAGCCGCAGTGACAGGGTTCTTCTCTGCTTCAATCTTAGCCGCTAGAGCCGCCTCAGTTGCTTCCTGATCGACAGTCTCCCATACCCAGCCTAAGACTATCTCTTCGGTTAGATCGTCGTAGGGGACGTAATCAGGGTCTGTAGGGTCTGGCGTGAAACCTACAGTACCGTATGCAGAGGCAGAGAATGTTTCTTCACCTACAGTCTCAGACTCACTGACACGCCAGTGTGCTACTACTACTGCACCGTCCATGTCTGCTGGTTGTAAGTCTCTTTCTAGTGTTGCGATTGTCCATGTAGCCATTAGTTTTCTCCTAGTTAGATAGCGGCGATGATAAAGGCAAGTAGTTCAGAGTAACGCACACCCATTCGTGTACGCTCTTCACCAGTTTCTTCATCAGTCCAAGTTGTTGAAATAAACATTGCGTAGCGTCCAGCGTCCAAGCCTTCAGCAGTAAATGCATCTTGAAGATCTTGAGCAATAATGCCGAAGTGAATACGCGCATCATCACCCTTGTCTGCTACTGATGACTTCCAACGGAACTTACGAAGCAATCCCTTACACGCTACAGCTACACGTTGCTCTGCGTCAGACAGTGCTTCAATGTCTTGCTTTTCGTTGCGGTCAGATGTTTGGATGGTGCTGTTAGTAGCATAAATATCATCAAAACGCGCCGACGCCGCTCCTAAATCTGTCGTGTCATCTGAGCTTGTTCCAGTTGAAGTAGCTGGACGAATTGAAGCATTGTCAAAGCGCAGACCAGAGCCGCTTCCATAAGAGCCGTGGATGTAAAAACGGGAAAGATTAGCACCAATACTACCGACTACTGTGCCGTCTTTGGTGAAGTTGAGCAACGAACCGTCAGATGTTTTGCGGTAAAGCTCTAGTGGCGTATCGCCATCTCTTGTAAATACATTGTAGCCATTAGCACGAAGCTCTTGTCCTACAACAGAAGAACCTGCGGAAGTCTTCCCAACCAACAAGTTGCCGCTTGCATCGATGCGCATGGCATTTGCGAAACCAGCAGACTTAAATTGTATGTGGCCTGTTGTATTAGCAGAGCCTAGACCAATTTCCATGTTAGAGCCGTTAACTAGCTCCAGCATACGAGTCGTGTTGTTAGACTGATCTATTAAGGTTGCTTGTACGCCAGCGTTGTCATATAGGCTAAGTTCACCGCCATTTTCGTTGTAGCTAAATTTATGCGAAAGTGAGCCAGCATTTGCTTTTATCTCAACGTTGCCACTAGAGTCGATGCGCATGCGTTCTGAGCTTGCGTTTGCGTCAGTAATTGTAAGACTACCGTCTGTAGTGCTTAAAATGTCATAAGCACGTCCTGACCCTCCAGCAACCTGTAGTCTTGCACCTGTATTTACACCACTGGTTCTTAGATGTAGCTTTTGTGCAGGAGTATCTTCTCCAATACCCAAAGACTCCGCAGACGCATCCCAGAACAACTTAGCCGTTGTGCCAGTGTCTTCGTAGAAGCTGATGTCTCCTGTGCCATCTATTCTCATGCGGTCTTTAAGAGCCACATCTGCAACAGACGTTTGGAAAATCATGTTAGGAATTGGAAGGGCATTTGTTCCAGAACTTTCTGAGTAAATTCTAGCCATTACCGCTGGGCCGCTTCCTGACGTGTCTTCGGTGTACCAATCAATACCGCCTAAGTCTTCACCTCCAGACCAAGTGACTGCTGGGCTGTCTAGCCTAAGAATAGGAACAGAATCAGAAATGTTGACATCACCACTAACAGCCAAACCATCAGCCGTCACAGTACCGGACACGTCGATGCCTGTAGAGGTAAGTTTTAAAATCTGTGAAGGAGTGACGCCACCGACTTTAAAATTCATCTCAGGCGAAGTCGCACCATATCCCGCTTCAATTGTTCCGTATAGTGTGCTAGCTGTGTGAAAATCTATTCCTACACGGTTGTTGGCTCCTGCGGTATTGTTGTATAGCTTCAACGCCTTAGTAACACCTGACGCTGTCTTGTCTAAACTCAGTGACTCATCACTAGCCGACCATTGGAACTTCGCAGTCGTGCCCGTGTCCTCAAAAAAGCTGATATCGCCTGTATCTCTAGCAACAGATAATCTTTTTGTCACTGCTGTTTGATTACCCGAAAGAACATTTAAAGTATTGTTGCTTCCATCAAGGTCTATACTAAAACCATAGTTATTTGCAGAGCCAAAAGAACCTCCAGCAGAGCCTTCAAGCAAATCAATACTTGCTGTTTCGGCTACGTTTAAGGCATCAGTACGAGAAACAATAAACCTAGCCGCCGCACCTGTTTCTTCAATACGTCCTTCACCATCGACAGTCAAACCATCAGCCATCACAGTACCCGTTACGTCGATGCCTGTGGAGCTGGTGGCTAGTTTGGCTACGTCTGCTCTGTACAGTGTAACGCCAGTGGTGGCATTAAAACGAGCGGCGTTGGCTGTCCCGTCTTCTGATTGCACAAAAAGATCATCTGAGCGCAACAAAAGATTATTGCCGCTGATTCGTAAGTCACCTGTACCGTTTTCAGTGATAAAGCTAGTCGCACCTGAGTGATAAATCTGTAGGTCAGGGCCAGCACCGAAGAGTGCCTTGTCGTTGTCACCAAACGCAACATCAGTACCACCAGTAGCGTTACCGTTAGCAAGGACTTCAGCGAGTGTGTCTGACGTAGCAACCTGAGAATCTACATAGGACTTGATCGACTGCTGTGTAGCCAATGCCGTAGCACTGTTGCTAGACATGTTGTCTTGGTCAAGGATGTCAGTAACTGTGACTGCACCTGTACCTGACAGACCGTCAAACTCTACAGTTCCGTTGACAGTAGCACCGGCAAAGGTTGGTGAGTCTGTAGTAGCAACGCCTTGGTTCAGAGCTTTGACAGAGGCTTCGCTAGTCAACTCAGAGTCCATCAACGCACCAGCGGCTGTGACGTTAGCTGTGTCTGTGACGTCTGCTGAGGCTTCAATGCCGTCCAGTTTAGTTCCGTCAGTTGCTACGTCGCGTCCATCAAAGGTGCTGTTAGTAGTAATGGCACCGGTCATTGCTCCGCCAGTCTTAGGCAGTGCGTTGTCAGCAGTAGTGCCTTGTGCGGCAGTAGCGTAGTCAGCAGAGTCAAAAGCTTTAACTTGTGCTAAGTTAGTAACCTCTGAGTCCATCAAGGCACCAGCGGCAGTAACATTAGTAGTATCCGTTACGTCTGCATTGGTTTCTACTGTGTCTAGCTTAGTACCGTCTGCGGCTACGTCTCGACCGTCTACAGTACCGCCTACAGTGACATTACCTGTAGAAGTAACAGCGGCGAATGTAGGGCTATCAGTGGTAGCAACACCTTGGTTTAACGCCTTAACAGCAGTGATGTTAGTTAACTCACTGTCCATTACAGCGCCAGCGGCAGTTACGTTAGCTGTGTCAGTAACGTCTGCGCTAGTTTCAATGGTGTCTAATTTAGTGCCATCAGCGGCGATGTCACGGCCATCTACAGTGCCTGTGACTGTGATGTTGCCGGTAAAAGAGGGATTTTCTATGTTTGACTTTGAGTTTACCGCTGTTTGAATGTTGTCAAACTCTGTACCAAATTCAGCGCCTCGAATGATTTTACCTGAGTCGCCTGACGGTAAGGAATCTTTTGATGTAAAGTCAGTAGTCTTTGTATAGTCAGTCATGGCTTAACGCTCTCAGTAAAGTAGTCGTAGGTTTTGAAGAAATAAAATGAGGGTACTAACTGTCGCCAGCTTTCCCCTCAGAACTACTTACGCGTCGTAAACAGCAAGTACAAGACCAGCTTCTGGACGGTATACCTGAACACCGTAAAGAGTGTCCGAAGTAAACAGCGTTGAGAGGTACTCTTGCTTGTACTGAGTCTGTGAACGTACAGACATCTGCTCTGCGTGTACAAGAGCGTCCTTCTGCATCATGATACAGCCACGTACATTAGACTGGAGTGTTGGGCAGTTAGATGAAACGTAAACGTCTACGCCATACAAGTTGCCAATAAGACCAGTGTTAACAGTCTGTCCTGATACGAAGTCAGAAGACGAGAATCGCTCAGTACCCATGATGGTGTTACGTACTACTGGAGGAACGATAATGCAACGTCCGTCCATTGGTACGTCAGCATCGTCCAACAACTGGATAGCTTGACGGAAGCCAGCATCGCTAAATACGTCACCAGCAGCTACACTGTGTCCACCAGCAGCATCAAACAAACTTAATGGAGTACCACCTGTTGCTGCGGCATCAAAGAAGTATGAGTTGCTATTTTCCCAGTCAGCACCAGAAGGAGCAGCAAGGTCCATAGTTCCGTCACCGAAACCAGTAGCAGCATTCATAAGGTCAGTGTCAACCTTAAGAGCCAACTGATAACCAGCGTCTTCAGTGTAGAACTGACGGAGGCTGTTAAGCGCCTGTACTTCTACGATGTCTTCAATAAAACGTGAGTACTCGAAGTGACGATTAACAGAAATCTGCAATTCGCCTTCTACGTTTGCTTGGATGTTGACAGCAGTGTCAGCAACCTTAGCAGAAGCAGCGCCACGGATAGGCTTAGGAATGTGAATTACATCACCCTTTTTGCCTGTCATTGGAAGCTTCTTGACCAGAGGAGCCATCTTTAGGTTCTTCTGATATGCAGCAATAATCTCATCACTCCAGATTTCTGGAATAAAAGTAGCAGCTGCTGTTTTGTTGACGATACTTCCACCGCCAACCGTACCGGGATAAGTTTGAGTAGCCATTGTAATCTCCTAGATTATTTTACTCGACCCTCCGCATAAGCTGCCATAATCTCATCGGCTAATGCTGTATAACGGTCTGGGTCTGTTCTCATAAGTTTAATAATATCGGCCCGACGATATACTTTCTTCCTTGTCCCTTGGTTACTGCCTCGTGCATTACCTGTACTAGCTGCTTTTAGTGTTTGCTTCCGTGCCTGTTTTTCAACATCGACAGTCTGTTGTGCAACTACTTTACGTTCTTTCCAGAGTGTAAATAGCTCATCAGCAGAATCAGAATCATAACCTTGGTCAGCCGCTACAAATAACTGAGTCCTAATCTTAGATGCTTTAATCCATTCTGCAAACTTAGGGTCTCCTAGTATTGTTTGCATATCTGGGTGTTTAGCTTGAAGCGTAGCAAGAGACGACTGCTTTTTATACTCAACAGTGTACTGCTCTGCTTCTCTAATTTTAGGGTGGTTCTCAATAGCACGATTAACAGCACCTTGTGGATCAGTGAAGTAATCTATATCTTCTTCAGGCTCAACGTATTGTTGAGGTGCTTGCGCGGGTGCTTGACTACTAATGTAATCATCAACCACTTTACGAAGTTCTCCTACCTCACCGGACTGACGACCTAAAAGCTTCTCAGCTTCTTGGTGCATCTGTACGACTTCTTCCAGCGACTTACCTTGATACTTCTCTGGAACGGTAGACTGCTCTTGAGGTTGTTCAGTTACTTCTTCCTCGTACTGAGTCTCATTTGCTTCTTCATTTATATTATCCGCGTTTTCCACTTCCGGTTGCGGGTCAACTAATGTTGCTCTTGACATTATTAATCTCCGTGATTATAATCATTATGGAGTTACTATTTACTACCTGCTTTTTCGTGTTCCCTAGTCCATTTAATAGAAGCTCCGGGGAATGAACCATCGGAGCCATTAAGGTGGAAAGACGGGGCAGATACCATTCTTGTAGCGTTAGCACCACAACCGCACCTACTGGTTGTGACATCTGACGTTACAAATTCTTCAAAGACATGTCCGTTAGTGCAACGGAAGTCGTATACTTTAAACACCTACAGAACCTTCATCTTCTGCTTCAGCTTGATCGCGAGCAGCCTCGATAGTTCCTTGTAGGTTAATGACAGTAGCAAAAGCAGAGACTTGGCCTTTACGAAAATGTAAATCTTCCAGATCTTTAACTGTTTGTATGTCTGCTAGTTGTTGTGCGTTAGTGGAAAGCTCTTGTACGAGTTGTTTGAAACCTTCATGGTTGAAGAGTTCGTTGTAATTATTAAAATAAGTTTCAAGCTCGGGAGTCATGATTTCCTCTGTTATTATATTATATAGTTATATTATACCACACTTTTATGCATTTGTCAAGCCTTTTTTGTAGCTGTATGGCTTTTTAACTTTCTTTTTCTTTTTACCGGGCATAACGCTCTCCTTATTTTTTGTGGACTTTTTGAACTGCAAAATCTGCTGATTTAGACGCGCCTTTGTGGGGCTTATAACCACCAGCAGGATCTTTCATTAACTTGTAATTGCTACCTTTCTTCATCCAGTGATGACCGTCCGGGGCTTTAACTTTCATAATTTATTACCATTTAACCTTATTGGCCCAATATGCCGCAGAGCATTTGCCTTTAGCAATATTCTTGGCATGACGAGCCTTAAAAGATTTTCGTTTTGCTTTCATCTTTTCTGACTCCCCTGCTTTAGGCTTTCCTGCGGTACTAGCTCCTTGCTCGCCAAACCGAATAGTTTTTACTTTACCATCATCGCACTTAACTACAACTACATGAGATTTGGTCGGATGACTAGGCGTCCTCTTGGGCTTGTTGAACCCGCTTACCCCCGCCCGTTCTACGCTTGGGTGCTTCTTTGCCATTAGATAATTCCTCCACCTTGGTTTCCAGTTGGTTCAGCTGGTCCTCTAGGACTTTGAGGCGCTGGAACGTCCCTTTGAAGTGGTCGTTGACTTGGTCCAGCAGGGACTGCATTTCTTTTTGCGTTATTAACATTAGTCTTACCTTCTATTGCTTTTTCTTTAAGGAGAGTATCAGCCACTTTCATACGGCGTTCAAACTCTTTATCTTCAGCATCACCTTCACGAAGGTTTCGAGTGATAGCATTGATCTTATCTATTTCTAGTTCTTGCGGTACAACAGCAGCTTCAGCAGCTAACTTAGCAGCTCGTGCTTGTGACTCTTGAGCCTGAGCAGAGAGTGCTTGAGTCTGTGACTGTTGGAACTGCATCTGTAGTTGTTGTGCTTGTTGTTGCATTTGCTGTGCTTGAGGGTTAGGTTGTGAAGCTTGAGCAAGTGCTGCAAGTAATTCTTCACGGTTAGACAAGTTCATGTTGTCAACCACTGACTGTATCAGTGTGTTGTACAGAGGAGAGTCTTTACCCATAGTCTGTAATAACTGTACTAGCTGGGTTACTTCGTATTCTCTTGCAATAATACCCAAAGTACTACTAGCGTTAAATTTATAATCAGCCACGGGGTAATTTTCGGGGTCAAATTGCATATACCTATAAGCTGCTTTCTTAACAAAAGGAATCAAAAAAGATTGTTGAAAGTTAATTAGTGTGCGTTTATGACGTTTAATAATAGCGCCAAGAGACATACTAATACCAGCGGCAGTACTCTCGCCATTAACCTGACCTGCAATTCCTGCTGAGTCAACGGCTCCTGTTGCTTGCTGTACCATCTGCTGCAAGGCTCCGGCCTGAGAAAAAGTAATTTGATTAACTTGACCAAAGTTAAAGGGTTGTAAAACTTCACGAGGGTCTCCGTTGGTTAGGATTATCTTTCCGGGACGTACTTCTGGCTTAGAACCTCTTGGTAGCCGTGTAGCATCAATTGCCATCATTGGATGAATGGTAAGGCTTAGTGCGTCTATTCTTGCACGTAACTCAGTGTCAAGAGCTTTCTGACTGTTATATCCTTTTTCACATACACCACGACCCCAGAAGCGTCCGGGTACTACGTCCCAAGGAAATGCAACAATAGGACGATCTTCCATCATGTAAGGATTAGCTTCTGCTTTTAGTAACGTACCGCCGTTAGCAATCACTACAACGGCTTCTACGTACTTTGATTCAGACCCTTCCTCTTCTACCAGCTCTTCTACATCGTCGCTTAGAGCGGAATCTAGAAGCTCTCGTGGCACTAAACCGTAGTACTTAGTAAGGCGTACCTTGTCGTCACTGTAAACAGTAAGGTCTTGGTCAGGCTCTAGGTCTGTGTCAGGAGCAGCTGAACCAACATAAACATCCTTGTATACGCCCTGTTCTTGTAACATTTCTACATGGTGTTTACTGACAAACTCATCAATAGCTACACCCATAGCGTCTTCAATAGATGTTGCTACGGGGTCTATTAGGAAGTTTTGAGGCAGTACAGGTTTAAGCTTTACAACGACACGCTCAGTAATGTTAACACCAACGGCTTGTAGATCACCTCCCATAACAGGTTGAGTTGCAGGAACCATCTCTTTCATTTCTTCAATGACAATCTCACCAATGCCTGTACCAAACACTGCTGAGTTAATCAAACACTCTGCAACGGCCTTACGTACCATGCAGTTTTCAAAGTCTTCTGTAAGCTTGTTGCGAAGGAACTGTACGTCTTGTCTGTCTGTATCGCCAAAGTTATCACTAACGTCAAACCACTTACCACGACCAAATGTAGCCTCTTCTAGTTCAGCAACATTAGACTCAACTGCCTGTTGTAATGCAGGAGAAATAATACGGGAACGCTCAGACCCACGCTCACTGTCAGCAGCACTCCATTGACCACGCCATAATCTATAATATTCTTCAAATTTCTGTTCATAATTGCTTTCGTAGTTATCCCTCCAATCTTCACACTTAGTTATAACCCAATCTTCTAGAGACTCTTGGATCATCAATGGATCTTGTTCATATAGTTCAGTCATATCAGTATCCTGCTACAATATCTAAAATTTCAGGCTCGTCGAAATCTATATCCCCTATACCGTAAGGGACGTTAGCTAATTGATCTATGTACGCAAGTGAGTCAACTAAATCGTCATGCGTCAATGGATCAGGAAACTGAAACAGTTGGTCAAGAAATCTACTGTTCCATTCACCTTTGTTTAAGGTAATAGTGTTGTTTTCAAACCTGCCTTGTAACGCCCACATTACCCTATCTGTTTTCTTTTTGTTACCGTGCGTTAACTCTTCAATTCTAAAAAACTGTGCGTACTTCTTTTGTAAGTTAAGCAAGGGAGACATAACTGCCTGTTTTGCAATTCCCCTTTCGATGCCAACAGAAATAGGGCTGTAATCACGCACAGCTTGGAAGATCTTGACGGCTGTTTCATCTAATGTCCAACGCCCATATATAATGTTCTCTACAAACCAATCCCCGTTGTCTCCTACTTTAACTACAGATATAGCAGTCTCGTCAAGTTTGGTGTTCTTTGTTCGTTTCTTACCTACTTCTTCAAAACCCGCCAAGTCGATTGCAATATAGTAGTCACCTTCTTCTGGATCTTCTCCAAAACTAACCCAGTCTTCTTTAAACATTTCTGACCCACGAGCTTCAAACGACGCCATAAACTCTTGGCGAAACGCATAAGAAGACATAGACCTTTTAGCAATATTGATTTCATCTGGATCAAGAATAGGATTATCGTAAGAAGTAAAGTGCCAAGCTTTGTAAGTCGGATCATCATCTAGCTCCGCATATTTATACAAGTCATAGAAATGGTTACGACCCATAGGTGTTCCAATAAACATCGCACAGCCCTTTTGGTCAGCTAGTGCAGGTCTTAGGATTTGTTCAAATACGTCGGGTTTCATGTCTGCGTACTCGTCTAGAACAAGAAACTTTAACGACACCCCACGCATTGTCTCTGGTCTATCAGCCCCTTTGAGGCTAATGGTTGCTCCATTGACCAACTTGATTTGTAAATTATTGATGTGGCTATTAGAGATAACAGGATTGCCAAGCTCAAGCAGGGTCTGCCACATGATGTCTCGTGCTTGTCCTTGGGTCGGCGCAACATAAAATACATGTCCTCTATCTGCTTGCAATGCATTAACAATCAACATCCAAGCAGCTAGTCTAGACTTGCCTGTTCGTCGTCCTGCCGCTACTATTTTAAATCGTGTACTGTCTGCCCAGACATCTTGTTGCCAAGGCAGTAGTTCAATGTCAAGATCCACTAATATGTCCACATAACGGGTGTTGTTCCGCGTGTATCTACGTGTACAAAGTCATCAGCAATACCAATACCTGTAAATCCTAGCTCAATAGCCTTTGTTACTATCTTAAGGCGAAACACGGCGTTTGTTATTTTTATATCCGCCGCGATTCCCTGAGCGTGACATCCAGGTACTTCTTTCTTAGCCTCTATCGGATGCTCAGTTGGGTGTCGATACCCACTGGTGATTGTGAAAGGAAACCCACACGCTTCTCTCAACTCGTCCATCTTTTCTAGAAAGTCTTTCTCCATGTTGTTGTTACCAGTAACCTGACAATTAAACTCTGAAGGGTCAAAATGCTTAAGATTCATCTACTACTTCTCCTTCAATGATTGTAGGTTCGCCAACATTAGTAGTCTCTACAGCACCAACACCACTAATGTTGATCTGAATGGCGTTACGTCCACCATCTTTAACGATATCTTTTTCAAATGCAGCAACAGGAAGGATTCTATCCATAACTAACTTCCACGCTGCTGACTGATTCTTGTTTTCTGGGTCTAGTGCTGCATCAAATATTGCATCCATCACGGCGCGAGAGCGAGGCGAGTTTAACATCCTTGCCTTATACTCATTAATGATTGCTGCATCACCCTTTGGGCGTCCAACAGACTTCCTATTTCCCTTTGCCTTACTAGAAACAGAACTTCTTTTAGGTCTACCGACAGGATTCTTCTTGTTTTCCATATTGTATAGGCTCTACCTAGTTTGCTTTCTGGTTTGTTATCTATACTTGTGGGTAATATGCACTAGTACTTAGTCTTAATGCATCGTACTTTCCGCTATAGTTCTATATATACATATATTATAGCATACTTTTACTCATTTGTCAACCCCTGTAGGGTAAAAACATTGTATTTACAGCACAGATTCTGTGATTTTACAGTGCAGATTACCTTTATAACTAGAAGTTCTAGTAAATCTTTGATATATAACGCAAAGTACTAGTAACAACGCTTTCCAATTTAGCTCTTTTTTGTGGCTGAGTAGCTACTACTACGTAACGCTGTATAGTATGCGGCCCCCCGTGGTAGTTTTTGGCATGGATATTGCTATTGGCACGGTAATTGCGTTGTTGACACAGGGTCTGTGATGTGCTGGTGCGTGAGTCGATGATGGTACTCCACAGGTCTAGATTAACTGGAGTTAATTTGACATTCTCCACAGGATTTGAGATACTTTCCCTGTCACCACAATTCCGTGAGGGCAAATGAGAATGATTCTCAATTAAGAATTAACTGGAGTTAATATCATGACTAACATAGATATCAAAGGCGCTGGCGCTATTGTTGCAAAAGCACAACTAGACGCAGAGAAGAAACCAGTCGCGGCAATGATCAAGGGACTAGCTGACGTTAAAACGAAAGAGGATACCGCGGAGTTCATCGGCGGTTATGAGGGCGGGTTAATCGCTGGCGGTAAATCAGAGGCATCTGTCAAGGTAATGATCAGCCGCGCACGTCGCATCGCTAAGATCTGGACAGCGACCGATAAAAAGCTAAACGATTTTCACGGCATCAATTCACCGGCAGACGGCCAAGCATTGATCAAGGATACCGCGAAGGATTCGGGCGGACTCACTGAGCTATACGAGAAGCTAGCACCGAAAGAGCAAGAGATCGCGCCGGACACTGACCAAGGCGAGCCAGACGCAGAGATGGAATCATCATCGGAGCCACTGGCCAGCGAAGCGCCGAAACTCTCGCACTTGCTTTCGGAGTTCGTCCAAAAAGCCCACGAGAACGGCTACACAAACGACGAAATAAAAGCCATCGTAGCAGAGGCGCTGTAAGACCCGCACCATGTCCACACTCGCCGCCTTCGGGCGGTTTTTTTACGCCTGCCTACTACATGAGAACCGTTCGCATTTGACAATCATTCTTATTTGTGAGACAATGTTCATAGTGTGGTGAGGTGTGGTGTCACACGTTAACTAAATTAACTGGAGTTAATATCATGATGATTCAATACTTTGATAAGCAAGCAGATCGTGAGTGGCTTGGGATTGTCCCTGAGTTCTTCGGTCGTGGCGTTGTAGCGGCAAGGTTTCAGGGCGGTGGCATCGCTACCGTTGCTGATGAGATGAACGAGACGTATGGTGGAGGTGGTTTCGCTGACCACTGGCAAGGTGACATCGATGATGATGGTGTGTATCACGCGCCGGAAGATGAGCCGCTTGAGCCGTATGCCCGTGTTGACTTCAACGGGTGGACGATGTGGGCGTATCCTTATTCTATATTCGGCATCAAGGACAGCGTAGGCAATCAACGTGTAGGGAGGTTTGACTGATGGAAAATGCACAGAAAAAGCTGGATGCTGTTCGTGTTGCTGTTGATGCAATGTCGTCAGTGTTGACTGTAAATCCGCGAGCATTCGATGGATACCCTGATATATTCGGTACGCTTGCTGATCTGCGTATGGATCTTCTGGATATTATTGATGCGGAGAATGGGTGGAGTGAGCGCTACTCCGATGGTCCTGAAGATAACCTTCATTACATAAACGAGAGGTGATGCATGATCGCATTAACTAAGAATCAGCAACAGGCTTTGTTGCGTAAGTGGAGTCTGAACAATCAAGGTATGTCGTACCGTTCGTTCAGGCGTAGTGTTGAACCGATGGTGTGTGACCCTGCCGTTGTGGTTAAGTGGTGTGGTATGTGGTTATGCATCGAACCTGATGGTCGTGTTAATACATAGGAGGAGTGACAATGGACATTCATTGTAGGTATTGTGGTGAACCGTGGGATCATGACGAGTTGCATGACATGGAAAGTTGGACAGGTCACGACATGTCTTATAGACAAGCTGCAAAACGCTTTAAAGAGTTAGGTTGTAACGCATTCAAGCCAGACACCGGACGTTTACGCGAACGAGCTGGATTGCCCGCGAAGCCTAAGCACTGTACGCTTGCGCCGATATACGACCGTGACATGATGTTTAATATCGCGATGGTTCAAGATATGTCAGATTACCCCGAAGAATGGAACAGTCCCGACGAGATTGAGATGATGCTAGAGATGGCGGAGGAGATGTTCTGATGTCTATGGTCTTTGAGTGTGGTGAATGTGGTGAGTGGTTCCACAGTGAGAAAGAGGTGTACCAAGAGGACGACGGCGAGTGTATCTGTGTGTGTTGTTGGGAGGATAATCATGAGTGAAGTAATTCAGTTGTTTGCCAAGACAAGGGTGACGGCTAAGTGTCTGCTGTGTGGTGATACGGACACTTGCCTTGTTGACACGCATTCGTGGAGTGAATATACTGGTAACAGATCAAAGCTTGTGCAGGATGTATTTCCTAATGAGGATACGTGGACGAGAGAGGTACTTATAGGTAATCGTACTGGTGCCTATATGTGTGTTGAATGTTGCATAGAGGAGGAATGATATGCATTTTACAGAGGTGAGAGTAGCGAGTTACTTTATTGACGCGGTGTTGCGTGACCCAGACAAGAGCATCAGTGTGCACGGTGGCGGTGAGTATGCTGACGTTGAGAAGTCTCGTGAGTACTTTACGATTCGCGACCACATGGGTGAGTGTGACTTCGATGACGTGGGTGTGTGGAGCGATCAACGTGAGTCATACATTGCGTGGTTCCAGTTTGTGTATGGTAACGTCAGCAGTACCAGTGAACCGATGGAAGTAATCAGTGACTATACTGCAAATGAGTATGGTGATAATATTATTAAACGAGTGGAGTGGTGTACAGAATGAGTGATTTATTTACAAGTAGGGAAGATCTCGAAGAGTTGCGCGATCAGATAAGTAAGATGCGTAGCTTTATCGAGTACGACATTTACAATCATCCAAAGGGTGAGTTGTTTGAGGAGCTAGACATACTGCTTAAGGACGCAGTGCTACATCTTGACAAGATGGACAAGGAGTTAGTGCAAGTCTACGCATTCGATGTGACTGTTACTGTTACAAGACGTGTGTATGCGAAGGGATCAGATGAGCATGAGGCAGAGCAAGCGGCGATAGACTACGCTGTGAGTGAGCTAGACTGTCCTATTGATTGGAATGAGGATGGCGCAGAAGCAATGCGTCGTGAAGATGAAGAGACCACTAGGGTCTACGATGTGGAGGTGTAATGTATGGCTATGGATACTTGGTTTATTGTGCAGAAGTTTAACCGCAAGACGTGGGAGTGGGAGGAGAGAGACGATGATGGGTCGTCTTGGAATTCTACTCTTAGTAATGCAAAGTACTTCTGTGATCGGCATATAGCAGACGGCGAAGAATGCCGTGTAGTCAAAGAGGAGGTGGTCTATGCACCCGATGCCTAGTATTAGTAAGATGACGGGTAAGCTGGACGGTATACAAGCAATCAACACCAACACAGTTACGAATCCATTCTGTGTGCAGGAGTCTAACAAGACTGATGCAAGCAAGATTTGTACCAAGTGTTACAGTGTTAGTATGCTTTCTAGTTATAGGAAGAACTGCCAACCATCCTTCCAGAGGAATAGTGACATCCTTGCGAGTGATGCTGAGTTCGTGTTGCCGCGTACCTCCGGTGCATTTGTGCGGTTTCATGGGCACGGTGAGCTTATAAATGAGCAACACTTCCGTAACTTATGTGCGATAGCGGAGGACAACAAGCACTCTACCTTTGCGTTGTGGACTAAGCGTGTGAATCTAGTACGTCCGAATCTGCATCTAGTACCTAGTAATATGCTTCTGGTTTATAGTAATCCGAAGATAGATAACGTGATGGAATCTCCACCGCGTGGGTTCGACCGTGTATTCAACAACGTGTCGGAGTCGTATGACGGTGAGGCTAACTGTACTGGACAGAAGTGTATGGATTGTTTATTATGTTATAAGCGTGAGACGACAGACGTTATTGTCGAGCATGTAAAGTGATGTGTCTGGGTATTGGGGGAGGTTTCTATGGGACGTGAGACTTGGGAAGTGTGGCACGATGAGTACCAAGAGTACTGGGATCAAGACAGTGACCGATGTAAGTGGGACTATGCAGATGAGTACTACGAGGACGACATCGGTAAGTACAAGGAGGAGAGGGATATTGAAGAAGCGAGGTAACTACCTTGACTATCACATGACACATCAGGAAATCGCTGATGAGCTAGGTGTTAGTAGGACAACGGTACGTGCAATAGAGTACAGTGCGTTGCAGAAACTCAAGCGTTCTGGTAAATTGCGTACTTTCTTGGAACATATCAACGACGATAGAGAGGATTATTATGGGGAGAAATACACGCCGGTACGTCAGAAATCATAAGACGCGCTGTAAATCAAGTGTCAAAAGTCACAAGAAGAGTGGTGCCAAAAAGAATCGTGGTGTGGTACAATCTTCTATATAGTCTATACAGTAAGTACTATGCATTAGTACTAAGTATTAATAATACATATTACTTATGGGAGGTGATATGAAAACAGAAGACAGGGAACGTATGGTTGAAGAGTTAACTGATGACCACATGTACAGTGTTAATTACATGGAGGCGATGAATACTCTTTTTAATCTTTTTGCAATGGAGTTTGATTCGTTAAACGATGTTGAGTTAGAGGCTCGTTATCTTTCTCGTTTCGGTACTAGTACGGAGGTGCACTGATGGCTTTCACTGAGTTGCACCAGAAGTGTAATGATTGTGGGTCTAGTGATGCGTTGTCCTACAATGAGGATGGCTCAAGCTATTGTTTCGCATGTGCCACGTTTACCCCGTCACCAGACGGCACAGGAGGCTCTGTGAGAGACATTAACGACTATCGTGTACCTGAGCAGAGGGTTCCTGTAATGGAGCTTAGAGGGGCACACAGGAGCTTACAGGACAGGGGTCTCGATGCACGTACAATGGAGAAGTACTCCACTACACTATGTGGTGAGGACGTACACTTCGGATACCACACTCCTGACGGTGAATTAACTGCGGTTAAAAAACGTACACCGGATAAGAAGTTTAAGATCGAAGGGGACTGGAAGAAGGCTGGGCTGTTTGGTCAGTACCTGTTCCCATCTGGTGGTCAGTACATAACCGTAGTGGAAGGTGAGATGGATGCCCTGTCTGCGTATCAGATGTTTGGTGACAAGTACCCAGTAGTCTCTATTCGTAATGGTGCACAGGGTGCGGCGGCGGACTGTCGTAGGGCGTATGAGTTCCTCGATAGGTTCGACAACATCATCTTCTGCTACGACAACGACGAGCATGGTAAGAAAGCGGCGCATGAGTGTGCTGATCTGTTTGGTGGTAAGGCAAAGATCTACCAACACGGCGAGCACAAGGATGCATCGGACTACCTGATGAACGCCGACAAGGATGACTTCATCAAGCGATGGTGGGCTGCAAAGGTCTACACCCCTGACGGCATGGTGATGATAGGGTCACTGCGTGAGGCACTGAAGAAGCCACTGATTGAGGCAGAGGTACGCTACCCATACAAGGGACTGGATGACATGACGTTCGGTGTCAGACCTACTGAGCTAGTGACAATCTGTTCTGGGTCTGGCTTAGGTAAGTCAACCTTCATGCGTGAGTTAGTGTTCTCTATCGCATCACAAACTAATGAGAGGATAGGTCTAGCTTTTCTTGAGGAGACACCCAACCGTACTGCCCGTGGACTAGTAGGTCTACAGATCAACAAACCAATACACCTACCCGGATGTGATTACTCCCCAGATGAGGTAGAGTACGTATTCAATGCGTTGGATCTGGATGATCGTGTTGTGTTGTGGGATTCGTTTGGCTCTAATCAGATCGAGAATGTGCTGGCTAGGTTTCGCTATCAAGTCAAGGTACTAGGTGTTAGGTACATCATCCTCGACCACATATCCATTCTGGTATCAGATCAAGCCAATGGCGATGAACGTAAAGCCCTTGATGAGATCATGACTAAGCTTCGTATGTTCTGTCAGGAGATGGAGATATGTATGTTTGTTGTTAGTCACCTACGCAGACCAGAAGGAAAAGGGCATGAGGATGGAGCAGTTACTAGTCTGGGTCAGCTTCGTGGCAGTGCTTCAATTGCTCAGTTGTCTGATATTGTTCTTGGACTAGAGCGTAATGCACAAGCAGAAGATAAGATGGTACGTAACACAACCAGCATCAGGGTACTGAAGAACAGGTTCAGTGGTATGACTGGACCAGCGTGTTCGTTACTGTATAATAAAGACACAGGCAGACTGACGGAGATGATGGAGTGAGATGTATTGCATGTAACAAGCTACTTAACGAGTACGAGATGACACGCAAGTTCACTGACTCAAAAGAGTTTGTTGACTTATGCGGTACTTGTAGTAAATTCTTAATTGAAGATGATGTTACCATCGAAGGTAACTTAGACTACGCACATTTATCAGACATAGAGGAGTCGTATGATGTCGAAGATGGGGAACTGGATAGTTACACAGGAACAGAGCATGGAGATGAAGACCAATGGTAGAGAACTTACAGAGAGAGAAGACTTGGACATTGCCTACTACGAATATAGTGTTCTTGGATATAGAAACGGATGGTCTCCAGCCATCGGTAATACACTGTGTTGTGACCAAGAGGCCAAACGAGGATCACTGTCTCCATACCTGTAGGCAGTCACTGTTCGAGGAACTAGCTAGGGGTGGTCACGTATGTGGTCACAACTACATAGGCTTTGACGGACCTGTACTGAAAAAGCTATGGGACATTGAGATACATCCTGAGCGTGTTGTTGATACGTTGGTTATGTCTAGGCTGTTCCATCCTGATGTACAGGGAGGCCACAGTCTCGCTACGTGGGGAGAGAAGCTACGTCTACCCAAGGGTGATCACGATGATTGGTCTCAGTTGTCTGAAGAGATGATCAAGTACTGTATGCGTGACGTGTCAGTGACTGAGAAGCTGTATGAGATGCTGTGTTTACAACTACAGATGTTCGACTTTTCTGACACCAGTGTTTACCTTGAACATGCTGTCGCACATATATGTAAGGATCAAGAAGACAATGGCTTTGCGTTCAATGCTTCTGATGCAAAGCAATTAGAACGACAGTTAGAGACTAAGATGCTGGGTATCGAGGCTGCATTGCAGAATATATTCCCACCCATAGCTGAAGAGCAGAGGTATCACAAGACATCAGGTAAGCCATTGCCTGTGAGGTACACTCACTTCAACGTAGGGTCTAGGCAACAGATAGCTGAGAGACTAGAGAAGAAGGGTGCAGTATGGAAAGAGAAGACACCATCAGGTAAACCAAAGGTGGATGAGTCTACTCTCAAGAAGAACCTACACGTACCTGAAGCAAAGACGGTGCTTAAGTATCTGCTACTACAGAAGAGACACTCTCAAGTACTGTCGTGGATCAAGGCAGAAAACAAAGGAAGGATATATGGAAGGGTCAAACACATCGGGGCTGTTACAGGACGCATGGCGCACTCTAGCCCTAATCTGGCGCAAGTTCCTGCTGTTTATGCAGAGTACGGTAGCGATTGCCGCAAGCTTTTTATTGTTCCTCCTGACCGTGTTCTCGTTGGGGCTGACGCATCTGGTCTGGAACTTAGGATGCTGGCTCACTACATGGATAGTGAGGGTTACACGAAAGAAATCTTAGAAGGAGATATACACACAACTAATCAACAAGCGGCTGGACTAAAGACTAGGGCGCAAGCTAAGACATTCATCTATGCATTCCTGTACGGCGCTGGAAATGCAAAGATAGGATCTGTTGTAGGTGGTAGTGCACAGCTTGGTGCCAGACTAAAAGAAACATTCTTAAGAAACGTCCCTTCTCTTGCACGACTGAGGGAGGACGTAACAACGCAAGCAGACTCTGGGTTTCTTGACGGCCTAGATGGTAGACGACTACGTGTTCGTTCTGCTCATGCCGCGTTGAATACATTACTACAAGGAGCCGGTGCTATCGTAATGAAACAGGCAGTGATACACCTGTATGAATTACTTGAGCATGTAGACTTCAAGCTAGTAGCACAAGTCCACGATGAGTGGCAAATAGAGTGTCATCCTGAAGACGCTGAGTACGTAGGTAAGTCTGCGGTAAAGGCTATCATTCAGGCTGGCGAAACCTTCAACCTTAACTGCCCACTAGATGGTGAGTATCGTATTGGTAGTAATTGGGCCGAAACGCATTAGCACAATCTGCAAAAGTGTGGTATAATATTACTTGTAAAATTAACTGGAGTTAATATGAGCGAAGCAAACATCAACATTAAATGCCAACTGTTCTGGCCTAACCTTACCCACAAGAATGAGTTAGCTGATAAGTACACGGTAGATCTAGCTCTGTTGTCAGACGAGGCAGTAACGGCACTCGAAGACATGGGTGTCAACGTAAACAACAAAGGTGACGACCGTGGTTACTACATCACCTGTAAGTCAAAGAACAAGTACCGTGCATTCAACCCAGACGGTAGCGAGTTACTGATTAAGGGACGTACCCCTACTAGTGAAGACGATGATCCTGAGATGGGCGTTGTCGTTGCTAACGGGTCAGAAGCTAAGTGTCTTGTTACTTACTACGACTGGGAGTACATGAAGAAGAAGGGTCGTTCACCTTCACTGCGACGTATGGTCATCTCTAACGTCGTCGAGTACATGCCTGACTTCGATCTAGAGGAAGCCGTGTGATACTCATCGACGGTGACATGCTTGTCTATCGTGTTGGCTTTGCCTGTGACGATGAGCCAGAGAGAATAGCAATCCAGACTATGGCTAACTATATCTCTGAGCTTATCTCTGATCTGTCTGAGCATTACGATAATCACAAGCTGTTCCTTACCGGAAGCAGTAACTTCAGAAATGAGGTTGCTGTTTCTCAACCCTATAAAGGTAGCCGTCCTGTACGTAAACCCGTACACAAGAACGCACTCCGTGAGTACATGCTCGATGCATGGAAAGCGGACCTCTCTGTTAACATGGAAGCCGACGACTGTATAGCTATCAAGTCTACTGAGTTAGAACATCAATCTATTATCTGTTCTCTCGACAAAGACTTCTTGCAGATACCCACAAAGATATATGACTACACCAAGAAGATCATGAAGGAAGTTGATGAGCGCTCTGCTACAGAGTGGTTGTATCGTCAAGCCTTGATGGGTGACAGGGTAGACAACATCGCTGGGGTACACGGTATAGGTCCAAAGAAAGCAGAGAAAGCGCTACAGGACTGGACAACAGAGAGGGAACTGTATGAGCGATGTCTTAAGCTATACGAGGACAATGAACTCGACGCTGACAGACTCTATGAAAGCCTTCAGCTTCTTTACCTTCTTAGATCTGCTGACGACAAGTATAGGATTCCTGATGAAGTTTGATAGTAATCTAGAGAAGAAGTTATATGCAGAGATGAAGAGTTGTACATATCATCCTGCTGAGAGGATCAGCTACATCATACCTAAGATGTACGAACCTGACTTCTGTTACAACAACGCAGGATGGATGACTTACATCGAAGCGAAAGGCAGATTCAGAACTAGAGAGGAGGCACGTAAGTACGTAGAGGTACGTAAGGTACTAGGTAAATATGAAGATCTTGTGTTTATATTTCAGAATCCTAACACACCAATGCCGGGATCAAGACGACGTAAAGACGGTACTCGTTATCGTATGAGAGACTGGGCAGACAAGAACGGGTTTGATTGGTACACACCAAGCACATTACCCAAGGAGTGGCTATGACTAGGCATCTAGTAATACCAGACACGCAAGTAAAACCTGACAGTAACTTCGATCACATGTACTGGGCAGGGCGCTATGCGGCGGCAACTAAACCTGACGTTATCATTCATCTGGGGGATCACTGGGACATGCCAAGTCTCAGTAGCTATGACGTAGGTAAGAAGTCGTTCGAGGGTAGGCGTTATGTCAACGACATCGAGGCAGGCAACGAAGCAATGGCTAGGTTCCTAGAACCAATAGAGGCAGAGCGTAAGCGTCTACGTCAAGGCAAGCGCCGACTGTGGAAACCTCGCATGGTATTCCTACTAGGCAACCACGAGCATAGGATAGAACGTGCTATTGAATCAGACTCTAAGTTAGAAGGTCTTATGTCGTACAAGGACTTTCACTTAGGTAGCTGGGAAGTTGTCCCGTTTCTACAGCCCATCATCATTGACGGCGTAGCGTACTGTCACTACTTTACTAGTGGCGTTATGGGTCGTCCTGTTTCTTCTGCAAAGTTAATGCTACAGAAGAAGTTTATGTCATGTATAATGGGACATGTCCAAGATAGAGACATAGCTTATGCAAGAAAAGCAGATGGAAATAGTATCACTGGTTTGTTTGCTGGCATTTTTTATACTCATTCTGAAGATTATCTAAACCCTCAAACGAATGGTAGCTGGTCAGGTATATGGATGCTCAATGAAGTAGACAATGGATCGTTCGACGAGCTACCTATTAGTATTAACTATCTCAGGAGAAAGTATGGATGACGTTCGACGAGTTGTTAGAACACGTTGCCGAACATTACGATGAGGTAACAATCATGGAGGCACTTGAAATTACAGCAGAAGATCTAGTAGAAAAGTTTGCTGACAGAGTGCTAGAGAAAGTCTACAAGTTTAAGGAGATGGAATGAGTATTGACAACATAACTCCTGCTGAATGGGACAAGCTTAGGGAGGTACCTGATCCTGTGACTAAGCCCGACCACTACAACAAAGGAGCGATAGAAGCTATAGAAGCTATCAAGGCATCAATGCCTGACAATGAGTTCAATGGTTATCTTAAAGGTAATGCTCTTAAATACTTATGGCGATATGATTACAAAGGGAAACCTGTAGAGGACTTACGTAAGTGTAAGTGGTATATTGAACGACTAATTAAGGAAATGAATTAATGGATGCATATCAACAGTACATACACAAGTCCCGCTACGCACGTTACCTACCAGAGGAACAGCGCCGTGAGACTTGGGAAGAAACAATCGACAGGTATCTAAACTTCTGGATTGAGAAGGGTAAGTTAACACTCGAAGAAGCTAACGGTATCTTCAAAGACATACACGACATGGATGTTATGCCTAGCATGAGAGCGTTAATGACCGCTGGTGACGCCCTTGACCGTGACAACGTGGCTGGTTTCAACTGTAGCTACCTACCTATTGACCACCCTAAAGCGTTTGACGAGATGATGTACGTACTCATGTGCGGCACAGGCGTAGGCTACTCTGTTGAGCGTCAGTACGTTAGCAAGCTACCTGAAGTAGCAGAGGAATTTCATGATACCGATACCGTTATACACGTCGCCGACTCTAAAATTGGCTGGGCCAAAGCATACAGAGAACTTATCAGCTTGCTCTATTCGGGTCAGCTTCCAAAGTGGGACGTATCTGGAGTACGACTTGCAGGGGCCTCTCTTAAGACCTTCGGTGGTCGAGCGTCTGGTCCAGAACCTCTTGTTGATTTGTTTAAGTTCACCGTTGACATCTTTCGGGAAGCTGCTGGACGTAAACTGTCTTCCATCGAATGTCACGATGTCTGTTGTAAGATTGCACAGATCGTCGTCGTTGGAGGAGTCAGGAGAAGTGCTCTCATCAGTTTGTCTAACCTCACTGACGACAGACTCCGACGAGCAAAGTCAGGACAATGGTGGCAAGACAACCCTCAACGCGGACTAGCAAACAACAGTGCTTGTTATACAGAGAAGCCAGACTTCGAGGCATTTTTAAATGAGTGGAAAAGTTTATACGAGTCCCGTTCAGGAGAGCGAGGTATGTTCTCTAGAGTCGCAAGTCAAAAGCAAGCTGCAAAGAACGAGCGACGAGATGCTTCCTATGATTTTGGAACTAATCCATGTAGCGAAATCATCCTACGGCCTAACCAATTCTGCAATCTATCAGAAGTTGTTGTCAGGGCAACCGATACGCTGTCAGACCTCAAACGAAAAGTACGTACTGCGTCTATCCTTGGAACTTTACAGGCTACCCTGACAGACTTCCGTTACTTACGTAAGGTGTGGCAGAAGAACACAGAGGAAGAGGCATTACTAGGGGTATCGCTAACAGGGATCATGGATCATCCGACGCTGTCGGGAAGGAGAGATAAAGGTGTCCTCAAAACATGGCTTACTGAGCTTCGTGAAGAAGCTATCGCTACGAATAAATCATGGGCTGACCGACTGGATATTAATATTTCTACTGCTATTACCGCCGTTAAGCCTAGCGGTACTGTGTCTCAACTGGTTGATTCTGCTAGCGGGATACACCCTCGATATGCGGATCAGTACATTAGAAGAGTACGAGCAGATGCAAGAGACCCTCTGTGCTCCGTACTTGAAGCCGCAGGAATCCCCGTAGAAGACGATGTAATGTCACCCTCTACCAAGGTATTCTCCTTCCCTATAAAATCTCCTGACGGGGCTGTGGTGGCCTCTGAGATGGGTGCTATGGAGCAGTTAGAACTATGGGAGATATATCAGGACTTTTGGTGCGAACACAAACCATCTATGACGTGTTACTATCGTGATGATGAGTTCCTTGAGGTAGGTCAATGGTTGTACAACAAGTTCGATAAGATAAGCGGAGTGTCGTTCCTTCCTTATTCCGAACACACATACCAACAGGCTCCTTATGAACCCATCGACGTAGAGACCTATGAGAAGCTGAAGGAGGAATTCCCAGAGACGATTGATTGGAACATCTCTGAGAACTCTGACATGACGGAAGGGTCTCAACAGTTAGCCTGCACCGGCAATAACTGTGAGTTGTAACTTGATAGGGGCTTCGGCCCCTTTTTAATAAGTTTGATCCATAAATTCTTTAGCGTCTTGTAAACCTTTCTGCCTAATCTTTTGGTTAAACTTTCTAGCCTCAAGACTACGCAACCAGTTAGGACCAAAACGCTTAGTACCTTCTTGAATAAACTTACCGTAAAGCTGCTTGTTTCTTCCGGGATGTACAGAACGAGAAGCATAATCTTGTATTAATACTCTCTGCCTAGAAGCTCCTAACTCTTTACCAGCTAACTTATAATTACCCGACTCAACTAACGCACCAAGGACAGCGTTCTGATAAGGAGCAGCTAACTCTCTAAGTAAAGACAGCTCTTTACCGTCAAGCTTCACTCCTATAAACTGACTGTCAATAACAGGTATGTTAGCTTCTTTTTTATATATTTCTATCTGCACTTGTGATTGATTAGTAGGGACAAAGTTCATCTTTGTAATTATCTCAAAAAGATTCTGACCCATGTCTACGCCCTCAAGTTGAGGAGTATCTACTGGAAGGGTTTCTCTTAAGACCGGCACACGTTGTATAAACTTTTCATAAGCAGTTTTAGATATACGTTCTTCTTCATCTAGTATACGTGCTAAGTCTGAAACACCAGTAGGAATAAAACCTTTACCTATGTCAACACCAGAAGCAATAGCCCCTTCAACTAAACTTTTGTTAGAGTATCTAAAGTTATCTAAGAATCGTATACCAGACTCAAGTACTGTTTTATTTAACGAAGCATTAAGAAGACCTCCTACCATTTCATCAATCATATCTATTGCTGGTGCTTCATTAGGATCTTTAAAGTCTCTTTCTCTAAATATAGCTTCAGCCGTGTCTACGTAAAGTCCAAGGTAAGTACCTATAGGTTCAATACGATCAAAAGGAACATAGACATCACCAACAAGAACAGACCTTTCAGGTATGCCTGCCTGTTGCCATCTGCGTCTTTCCTCTAAGTCTTTAGGAGTTCCGGTAATAAAAGGAAGACCTTCTTCACTTTGAGTTGCAAACAATGTACCAATGCTCATCATAAATGCACTGCCTACCGCTACCTTAGCTAAGTAGTCATCTTCATAACCTTCTATTGTAACTACCTTACCGTCCCTCATTTTCTTTTTTAATACTTTAGCTCTAAAGAAAGGAATTAAGCCAAGAGGAGTATAAGACATACCGTCCATTACAATGTTATATGGAGTCTTAGCAAAAGGAAAAGCAACGCTAGCCGCCGCGCCTGCAATATTCTCACCTATAGAATACTCTGGACCCATACGTCCTTTAGCCCTGCTTAGTGCATTAACTGCTTGAGGAACTAAAGCTAATGGGTGAGGTTTTGTAGGAAGCCTTCTTTGAAAACTTAAACCCAAAGCAAACTCTCTAAAATCTTCATAGGGTATATCTTCTTCAGTAAACAAATCTTTAAAAAACTCATTACTCTTTTTTTCTAATGCAGCAGTAGCGCCACGAACAGCCTTAAAATTAGAAGTAGTTTCTAAGTTTTTTGCTAAGTCAATTTCTCCCTGATAACGTGCGTTGTGAGCATTCATAACATCAGCAAAGTACTCAGCCTGTAGTTCATTAACAGGTCGGCCTGTAGCTTTAGCGTCTTTAACTGCTTGCTTACGTGCCATTTCAGAAACTTTAATTGTTCTAAAAAATACTTTAGCTGCTTCGTCAATAGCAACAGCCCCTCGTTGAGGAAGAGTAATCCACCTAAGACTATCAGGGACTCTCTGATTAGCCATAAATTCTATGTCAGAAAAAAACCTAAGAGCTTCTTGATCTGTAAGATTAATAGAATCAACAAAGGCCTGTATGTCTTCTTCTCTGATGTTATCGTCAGTAGCGGCCCATGATCTAACATAAGCTTCTTTAGCTTTTTCTTTTAACTTTTCTTCTGTTAAACCAGCACGAGCAGCTACAACTTTAATATCAGTTTCTACGTCTGAAGCAATACCTGTCTTCATAGCAGACTTAAAATACCTAAGCATGTTAGTAGCCAACTGCGCGTCTTTACCTAATATAGAAGAATAAGCAGCGTAAGTATTTACTGCACCGTTACGTATCATAGATCTTGGGACGTATACAAGACCTTGCGCCATAGCAGATCCTATGTTTCCCATAAACATCCCAGTAGACATAAGAAGAGAGTTATTATGAGCAGACGCTATTATAGTACCAAAGTTAAAATTCTTAGATCCCCCATCGTTAAGTAGTTGACGGACTACTTCAGGACGTATAGAATCAAACTCTTCTGGCATAGAGTCAACAGCAGCAAGAAGCTTGTTAACGGTTTCTTCGCATTCTTTTGATATAACTTTTCTAGCCACACTTAACTCCAAATAGGTTAGTGATCAGTTGATTACGGTTAACTCTACGTGTGTTGTCTGCTACAAAACGCTTAGTTTTTTTAGCTTGAGTTAATATATGCGATGCAGCACGACCGTTAGTACGTTGTAATTCTGCGATGTAATTGTTAAAGTACAGATCTTCTACTAACTTAACCATCTCAGCACTGTCAGCTTGACCGTCTTGCTTAAGCTTACGCATCTGCTTAAGTGTCTGGTCTACTCTGTTATTAGCCTCAATAAACAAAGGACGCAGTGCTTCCATTTCTTCTGGTCTAAATATTCTACCGTTTTGATCCATTATAAAGTCTACGAGTGTATCATAGTCTCTACCTATTGGACCTGCTTTTAATCGAGCAGCGGCTTGCTCTACGTTGTCGTATGTAAATTTACGTTCAGAAATAGTAGGAAGATTTTCTATGGCCCAGTCAACGTCTTCATCTTTAAAGCCTAGCTGTTTAGCTTCTTGCCGTTGCTTTTGTTCTGTTGATGCGGCAAGTAACGTAGCACGACGCCCTACTTCTTCTTGAGTCATTTCTGCTTGTCTACCTGTATCTCTACCAACAGGCATATCTTTTCTATCTCTAGCGGTAGACGGAGGCATTTCACCTGCTCGTTGTGCTATTGGTGCATTAATTCCTTCTGATACTTCTTGTGCATACTGTACCGCAGGACGTACACCAGCAGACGACGCACTAGGAGGAGCATCTAATCCTAACCGTGGAGCAGCATCGTCAGAGATAAGAATGTAATTTAATTTGTTTGCTGCATCAGTAACAGGATCACCAGTTTTTTTAGGTGGCTCTAGCTTTACTTTAATTTCAGCACCTGTAGGATTATTTAACTCTAACCTGTTTTTCTTATTGACAAGCTGAAGAGGATTATCGTATCCTACCCCTGATACAGTAACAACGTAGCCGCCATTGGGAGAGTAGTCTAAGCCAGTAAGAGTATCTATCTCTTCTATTAGCTCTTCTTCCTTACGTTCGGCACGAGCCTGCCTAGCTTTAGCACCAGCTTGTCCGGGTTGTAACTCTGCTTTACGACGTGCTAATCTATCTAACTGGTTTTCTAAAGTAACAACCTTTTCTTTAATTACAGCGGCTTGCTCGTTAGATTGATTTAATGTTTTTTGTCGAGTAACTTGTAAATTTTCTATCTGCTTTTCAATAGGCTTACGTTTCTTGCGTCCTACTGCATTTGCTTTTTGTTCAAGATCTGCAATCTGTTGGTCTATGTTCTGCACTTTAAGGGTAGCAGGAGTAGAACGAGTAACTTGAGGTGTAGGCTTTACAACAGAAGTAGTTACAGGAGTCTCTACAGGTCTGTTCATACGAGGCTTAAAGTCTTGACCGGCAAGCGCTTTAGGCTGTAAAGATACAGGCTGTGGGGCAAGCTCTGGTTTAACTTCAGGTCTACGCAAAGGAGGAGTAACAACAGCCCCAGCAGTACCTATAGCGCCGCCTAATACAGTTCCTATGCCAGCACCATAAAGAGAATTCATTAAGCGACTATCACCAAACTCTTCGTATACAGGAATAAGAGCACCTTGAGCAGCGCCCTCAGCACCGCCACCTAGTGTAATACCTAAAGCAGTAGCTACTCTAGGAGCGTTAGGTAGAGCCTTAGTAGCCCCCGCTACAGCAAGTTTACCTCCAACACCTCCAGCGGCTAAACCAACAGGATCATATACAGCACCTGTTAACATACCTGAAAAATAATCTTCAGGTGCTCTAGCTCGTTCTACTCTAGTCTCAAACTCTTCTTCTAAAGACTTCTTAGGTACTATGCCAAGACCACGAAGAGAATCCCCCATGCCGTCTGTAAAGCCAGCCATAGATGCTGCGTTTATACGTTGAATACCCATACCAGCAGGAGCAAACGGAGCCATCTCTGCTGCTTGTGCAGAAGTAAGACCACTAAACCCAGCCTCTTCAGGACCAAGCTCTTTAGCCCTACGTTGGACAGCCGCGTTCATCAGAGTAGCGCGAACCTGCTCTGGTATTTCATTAGTAGGGGTATTACCAAAGATTACTAACAGATCATCTACGGGTATTTGATCAAAAGGCGTATTGCCATATTTCTCTAATAGTTTTTCTACTGTAGGTGTCTGCTTAGTGTCTTCTTTAACAGCAAGCTGTACCATTATTAACGACCCATTAATTGATTAAGAGTAGGAACTGTACTTGTTGGTGGCGGTGGCGGTGGCTCATTTCTTAAAGGAACCTTAGGAGGCCACGTGTATTCAAAGTCTTGACCTACGGCAGACGTTGCCGTATCACTTAGCATATTAAGAATACGATCAGGTACATTACCATTCTCATCTAAGTAAATTTCTAGCTTAGTTGGTTTTTTAGTAGGTGCTGGTCCAAGACTAAATGCTTCTTCTTTGCCTTGATAAGTGACTAACAAAGTACGTTTTCTTCCTTCCTTAGCCTCTTTAGTTTTAGAGAACTGACTAGTTTCTGCTTTAGCTACTTTTTCTGCGGCGTCTGCCCCATATGCTTTCACTGCAAGATTAATAGCTTCTTGTCTATTGCTATCAGTTATGGTATTTTTGTTTAACCAATTAGCCCATTCTCTTGCTTCTTCTACGTTAGCATCAGCATTAAGCTGCTTTATAATCTGTGCCTGAGTAAGACCACGATACTCTTCTTTTTTATCTTCCGGTACGTACTTATCAAAGAATGTCTCAAACTCTGCTTGCGTAACTTGCGCTGCCTTAATACTACGAACAGATTGTAATTGATTTTCTACAGAAGTAACATCACGACCAGCCGCAGTAGCTAAACCTCGTATTTCTTGCTCAAGCTGATTAATACGCTTAGGATCTGCTTCTTTTATATACTCTCGATACTTTGCATTTAGTTGTGCAACGGCAGCTTCTTTTGCTTTATTAGCTGAAGCTGTTTGAGCAGCGGTTAACTGCTGTTGAGCAGCATTAATTTGCTGAGGTGTTTGAGCTGACTGCATAGCAAACTGAGCACGTTGCTCTGGAGTCATAGACCGTAATTCCTGCATCTGCTGTTGCTGTTCTTGTTGTTGTTTACGAAGTCCGGGAGCTTGACCAATACCACGAGCAGCACTAAACAAACCTTCCTGATAAGAAGGCTGTAATAGACCTTGTAAAAATGTTTGTGAAAACTTAGCCATGATTAACCTCGTTAGTCAATTATTCCAATAGCGCGACCGATTTCGCCAAGCCCTTCTCCAATACCACCAAACAGACCGCCTAAGTCTCCAAGACCAGCAGCAGGAGTACTAACACCAGTAACCCTATTAGTTTGTGGCGTAAACATACCAGAAAGAATGTTAGAACCTACGCCACCTAGCAGGTTAGCACGTGCTTGCTCCGCTAACAGTTGAGCCTCAATACCAGACAGAGCAGTCTCACCAAAGAGTCCTGTACCAAACTGTTGAGCCTGTTGTGCCATCTGTTGTTGTGTAAGTCCGGGTTGTAAAGCAGCTAGTAACTGTTGTTGTGGCAGATAACTAGAACCAAGGAATTGTTGACCTAATGATGCTTGTTGCATTTGTTCTGCTTGAGCCTGTTGCATAGCTCCTAGCATAGCTCTGTTACGTCCTTCTTCCTGCGCTGTAGCCATAGCCAGCATTTCAGGAGTAGCACCGCCGTAAGCAGCAGAAGATGTTCCTAGTCTACCTTGAGCCGCTAAACGCTCTTCTAACGCAAGACGCTGGCGTTGCTCTTCAGGCATCTGTGCCGCTCTCATACGGTTAAAGATTTCTTGCTCACGTCCTGCTGTGGGCTGTTGAGCCTGACCGAAGAACTGCCCTGCACCACCAAACAATCCTTCGTACATAGATTGCTCTTCAGGCGACAAAGACATCCCTATCTCAAGACCACCTTGAGGTTGAGGCGCTGGCTGTTGATATTGCCTTGCCATAGCATCTGCCGCAGGTTGACTGTCAGGGCTACCAGCAAAGCGGGGCATTTCAGCAGGACGACCTTGTCCACTTCCAAATGCACCGCCAGCGTCCATCACAGTACCGGGCTGAAAAGTTCCTGGCATTGGTCTAAGAACAGGTGTAAAGCCGGGAGATACAGGCCCACCAGTCATCATAGGAGGTGCTAGAGGGTTTGGAGTTATTCCCGGTCTTCCCCTAGTCCCTTGTCCGGGCAATACCATAGAAGGTGGAGCTATCGGCATTATCCCCGGAGGAGGCGCTACAGGTCCACCAGTCATCATAGGGGGTTGTGGTTGACCACCCATACGAGCAGTAAACGCAGATCCTGTGGGAGTAGTTACAGTAAACGGTCTGAACTGTGACTCTTGTTGACCCCTTTCTGCAAGATCCATAGAGCGTTGATAAGCTGTGTCACCTACGTTGCTAAGTCTGTCGTATGCTTCTTTAGTTAGCAAAGACCCAGCAATAGCTGGCATAGCTGGTGAGATAGCAGAGCCTATCTGTTGCACTCCTCCAAAGATGTCACCAAGAACATTACCAGCACCGGTAAGGAATTGTTGAAATCCTGTAGGGTTTGCAGCGGCAAGCTGAGGAGATATATTAGCGTTACCCATAGTAGGTATGTTAAGCCCTCCTCCAGAAAGTCCACCACCCTGCCCAGTGTAACCCGGAAGGTTTAAGCCGCTTCCTAATCCGCCCTGTCCAGTGTAACCGGGAAGGTTTAAACTGTTTGGATTTATTATCATAGTAATTTACCTATCAAAGCCATTACGTTAATTTCCTGTAGCGATAAAGATGAGCCATTAATTTCTGATTCAAGGCCTACCTGTACACTGGTTCCATATCCTGTTGTGTTGAGACTACGTTGGTTTGTTAACTGTCCACCTGTAAACTCTACTGTTGTATACTCACTTTCACCGTAGAACCCAGTTATCTGAGTACCTACTGTAAACTCTGCTGTAGCGTATGTTGTATCAAAGTCATACGACCACTTCATAAATACTGTTGCATTGTTAGCACCCACTAACGTAGGCTTAAGCTTCTTTAAAATCTTAATTCTTGAGCTATCACCGAATGTCAGACTAGGACTGTAATACTTAAACCTGTAACTAACATTGTTATCGGTATAACCTGTATGAGTACTAATACCGTCACTGGTTCCTATGTATAATGTTCCATCAGTAAGTGTTGTAAATGATGTAAAACCAGTAGAAGGCCAACGAGTAACACGATAAGACCCATTCTCTAACGTGCCTCTTACATCAAAGCAGTACGTCATGTCTTGACCAGTAAACGTCAGTAAGTAAAAACCTTCTTCGGGACTGTAAACAGACCTAAAGAACTCAGTCTCATTCTGTAACGCAGCAATAAGGTCTTTAGTGATATTGCCTGACAAACTACTAATAGGCATTGACTTTTCTTGTATGGTTCTACCAAAGCTTTTAAGTCCGGTATGCGCTAGGAATAATACATCTGTACCTGTATACTGCACCGTGTCTCTATTAACACAACCAATACCTGCAATTGTGTCTGATAACGTCATAGAAGCAGGAGACGTAGCACCAGCATAAACAACAATACTGTGCTTACCAAATATAATTAACAAATCATTATGTGCAGCTAACGATACAATTTCATCGTAACCATCAGGCCATACTTTAGATATGTCTATGTTACCGCTAGAACCGCCTGACCAAGCAACACCGTCTAATAAGTCAGACCAGTATATAGTAGATTTGTCGGTACTAAAGTCTGCTGTCCATAAACGCCCATAAGCAGCTAACACTTCATGACCATACATAGTGCTGGCTACGCCTGTAGCGTGTGCGTGTACAGACATTTTCTCTACAGCGCCTGTGTGCTGAGAATATACAAGAGGTTCAAAACCACGTTGAAAGAAAAATAAGTGATCGTTAAAGTTAACAATCTTCCAATCATTAGCATTAATTGTATAACTAGCAGGAGTCTCATCAACCAGTGTAGTTGTACCGCTGATAATCTTGTTGTTACCTACAGAAAATAACTTAGTGTTTCCTGCATTGTCTCTATAGTCTTTGATAGCGCGTAATGAATCAGTACCAAGCACAGTCTTGTTTGTTGTTATAACAGTGTGACCCTTACGTGCAGCAATACGACCACGTTTGTCAATCACGGCATTGTCTGCAATTTCTGCAAACGACGGATCTTGAGCAAGCGGAGAATCTTCAGTGTTGATTCCTTTAAACGCTGGAGCTACAAGATTAATGCTTTGAAGTTCTTGAGCCATATTAGATAGTCCTAAATACCATCTCTTCAGGATGCTTTGCCGCGTCAATAGCAATAGCGTCTGACAAGTACTGGTTAGCAATAGTAAAGTACTCAGCAGTAGAAGTACCACCTGTTTCACCACGTTCACGAGCTAACAAAGCAACAGCTAAATGTATTACTGGCTGTGAAGGTATTAACAATGTATCAGCATCAGCAGACAAATCTACCTGTCGTTTAACAGTATCAACACGTATGGTATACACACCGTCTGGTGTTGGTCCTACAAGAATCTGCGTATCACCGTTAGCATCTAAACCGTTATAAGTATAATATTGCGGTGTTCCTTCTGAAGCGTTTCCAATGTACAGTGCTTCGTTAAACCAGTCTTTAGTTTGATACTCCATAAAACAGTTATGAGTATCGTTTAACATTGACATTACTTTAATGTTATCACTACCGCCTGTTAATGAATAAGTATTGTCTGAAGCCGAAGTAGTTATAATTAATGTTTCACGTAACGCAGACCAATCAGCAGCTTGACCTACTAATGTTTTGGCATCGTTAATAAAATCACCTACCATCTTAACGTAGGTTGTACTAGTAACAGACGATGTTTCTTCTTCACGAAGTCTGCGTAGTACACTGTTCATAAGATTTAAATATGTCATACCAGCATTCCTTGTACCTTTAATGGCTTAGGCATTTTTCTAGGTGATAGTCCTTTTAAGAATGGATCAAACTTTACAGGCTGTCGTGGCATAGCCGCTACTATTTGTTCCGGTAGTTGTTGTTGTTGTAATGCAAGACCCATTAAGCCAGCACCTAATCCTTGTCCTAGTCCTGCAATGCCTTCACCAAGCCCCGCAAGACCTGCTCCAACACCACCGATTTGTTGACCTAGCCCGGTAATATCTGACCTTACCTCTTCTTCTGATCGGCTAACTGTTTCCTCAATTAACTCCTGCATGGCTGATTCTTGACTCAACAAACCTTCTTGTAACGATTCAAAGTTAACATTCACTAACAAACCAAGCTGTTCTATATCTAAACCTAACTCGTTTAACCTATCTTGAGTGTTTTCATCTAATGCTTCTATGTTACCGTCTACTTTAATTAAATCAGAAGCAATATCAGCAACTTCCTCGCTTAATGTCCCTAAACTTCCTCCAAGAACTGCTCGCTCTTCTTCCGCTTGTTCAAACTCTTCTGCTACACTAGACTCAAAAGCTTCTTGTATTTCAGCTTGACTAAGCTGTCCTGCTTGTAGTGCTTCAAGATCGATATTAACATTGCCAAACAATTCATCAATAGTTTCACCGAATGTTTCAAAACGCTCTTGATTTGCTTCATCAAGTTTTGTAATGTCTCCATTAACAGCAACAATAGCTTCTTGTAGTTCTTGCCTTTCATCTGAAGCAAGTGTTTGACCTTCTTCAAGAGCTTCTAAGCTTGTTAAAAAACCAGAAGTAGAAGATTCTATAACGGCTTCAAGTTGTTCAGAAGTTAAAGTTTCTGCTTCAGGTATGTTAGCTATTGTTTGATTTACAATTTCAGTAACTTCTTCAGAAGTCATGTTTTTAACATTAGGTTGATTAGCAAGAACGGTACTAATCATTTCAGCTACTTGCTCTGCTGTAGTGTAGTCAACTACTGCTGCGTCGCTTTCCCCTGCTTCTATAACATCTCCAAAAATTTCATTTGTTATAGATGTGGTATCTTGTAATTCTGAATCATCAGCTTCTATAGAATCGTCTGAAGTAATATCAACTATTTCTTCTTCAGGTACTACTTCAGGTACTACTTCGGGGACTACTTCAGGCACTACTTCGGGGACTACTTCAGGTATTACTTCAGGTACTACTTCAGGTATTACTTCAGGTACTACTTCAGGTACTACTTCAGGGACTACTTCAGGTATTACTTCAGGTACTACTTCAGGTATTACTTCAGGTACTACTTCAGGTACTACTTCAGGTACTACTTCAGGTACTACTTCTGCATCATTTATTAGGTCTTCTGTTTTTACTTCCTCTCCTTTTATTTCTTCTTCTACTTCTTCTTGTTCTTGTTCAACAGTATCTGTAAAAATATCGGTTTCTGTTGTTTCTTGTTCAGACTCTCCTGTTTGTTCGTATTCCGGGAGATTGAAAACAGTTTGACCTTCCCCTGCTGTTGGATAAGGAGAAACATCGGTTGTCATTTGGTCAAGAACATTAACAACACCTTGAGCGGCTCCTGAAGTTTCAAAAGCATCAGCAACAGTGTTTACAAAATCAGAAGTACTTCTTGTTATTTCTGCGACTACAGCATTCCCAGCTTCTGCTGTTTGAGTAATAAAATCACTGTAAAGAACTTCTGTTCCGTCACTAAGCGTAACAAAAGTATTTTTACCAAAAGTATTCATTGGTAATTCTGTACCGTCTGCTAACTGTACTGTATCTTGAGTAAGATTATTTAAAGACTCTGTAAGAGAATCTAAAACACCAGAGTTTTGTAAGTAGTTAATAGCAGTAGTAGTCAAACCCGCACTAATAGCAGACTCAAGTGCTTGACTTAAATCTACCTCACCAGTAGCGACAAGCTGTGCTGCTGCATTTGTGATTCCAGAAGAAGCTCCCGCAGCAAGAGCAGCATTGCCCTTAAAAACAGGACCCAATGCTTCAGCTAAAGGACCACCAGCATAAAAACTCATTGCCGCTATAATGCCAGCTTTGGCAAACTGTGTAGGTCCGGGACTGCTTACCTCTTCAGTTTTAACGTAAGCAGAACCATTCCATCGAAATTTATCACCTGACTCGCTATAAGTAATAGGACTAACACCGTACTTCTCTAACAGTGCTTGGTTAGCGTCAGAGTTAATCCAGTTATTATAAGCGCCTTGTTGAGTGCTTGTTTGCTGTCTACGAAGATTTTCTATGTTTTGTCCGGGATCGCTAGCGTCTATAGTAAGATCAGCGTCCCCCTCAAGAATCATTTGTTGGTCTTCTGTAAAGCCAGTATCAGCCTCTGCCCAGTTTCCTGTGTCGTAATCACCAGACTGAATTAACTGTTCACGCTCAGTCATGTAAGCAAGGTAGTTATCAAAAGAACCAAACATTTCTTGTAGTCTGTTTACGTCACCACCTTCAAAGTAATTACGCAACTCATCTACAGTTAAGTTTTGTACTTCACCGGTTTGACCATATAAATAGTCAAGATGTGCGTCTCCTTTTTCACGTCCTTCAACAAACGTAAACGTCATTTCAGAAGGAGTGCTATCGCCTTTAACATCTCGCATAGGCTTAATACCGCCAGTCTCAGGAGGTGTTGTATCTTTTGTAGGCATAGCAGGTTTATCTGTTTTACCTGTTAGCATTCCTGTTTTAGCTTTTCTAGCCATTTACTTTTCCCTCGATACGCCCTTAGTCTTTTCATAAGAACGCATTGCACCAAGACCAAGCATACCCATAAGTACAGGCATCATAGTCTCAAGATCAATAAGCGGTATAGTTACTTCAATAGCCAACAACGCAAGTACAAAGTTAGTAAACGGTATAACCATAAAGTTACCTGTCATACCTAGTACACAACACCAGCCAACAGCAGGACGCCAGCCAGAGACAAACAAGGACTTGTGTGCTGCTTCTACCTTGTTAACTTCTATCTGTGCTGTAGCAAGCTCCTGAGCGTGTATCTGAGCCATTGTAGCGACTTCATGGGCCAGCCTTGCCTTCTGGTCCTTGTCTTGTATAAACTTGTCTAGAAGCCCTGTGACAGGCCCTATAAGCGCCTCTATCATCTGATGTACTCAGCAAAGACTAATGCACCAAGAATAAAAGGGTACAGAGCAAAAACAGCTTGACGATTAGAAGTGATGTCCTTACTTGCTGAATCAAGTTGACGTTGAATCATTTCGTAACGAACAAGACATTCCTTCTCGTGTCCTTCGAGCCTAGCTAAGAATTCTTCTGTTTTAGTCATTACTTACCACCTGTTATAATAAACATTAATAACCCAGCTAAAAGCCCTGTCATCGTCACTATAGCAAAAGAACTAACAAGTGCTTCCTTTAGTTCTTGTTGTCTATAAACCGTTTCTTCTCTTTCTCTTGCTATGTTCTTCTTTAGTTCACGAAACTCTAAAAGTCCTTGACTACCATATGCGTAGTTCAACATGGTTATCAAGTCTCTTTGTTGTGCTTCTATCTTCTTCTTTGCAGCAAAAGCTTGTATAGCCTCTGCTTCTACACTTTTCCTAAATACAACCTTCTTAAAAGGTGATGCTCTTTTTGCCTTGTTGTCTGCGTAGATGACATCAGATGCGTGTCCGTACCAAGTACTTATCTGCATCATAGTGTCTTCAGCAGCCCTTCCTGCTTCTACCATTGCCTTTGCCATAGCAAATGCTTTAGAGGCTCCAGCAATAGCAGTAACAGGATCAATCATTTACCAAGGCACACCAGAGGCACTGGTTGGGTTCTTGTCTGCTTCGATCTTAGCAGTCAGTGCCGCTTCAGTAGCGTCTTTGTCTACCTCTGCGTGTACCCATGCCAGTACGTTAGCTTCTGTCAGGCTGTTATAAGCAATGTAGTCAGATGCAGTAGGGTCAGGTGTAAACCCACACGTACCGTATGATGATGCAGAGAAGTCTCCGTCTTCTTCAGTGCATCGCCAGTGTGCAACGGTTACACCGCCGTCTGCCAAGTTACACTCAAGATTTGCGATAGTCCATGTAGCCATTGTTAGTCTCCAAATACTGCGTTGCAGATGTCCTGCACGTTCTGTGGTTCAGATGTCCAGTCGTCACCTGATTGAATTACATGACGGTGATAAGACTGTGAAATCACAGCGCCGTCTTCGAGTACCTTAGTAGCAGTCCGTACTTGAACAGAGGTTACGTCGTTGCCGTCCTCGTCTTGTCCTGTGACTACTTCGATTTTGTCTGCTACTACTTCTTTAGTTAATGCCATTGTCTTTCTCCTTTAGTCCGTCTCAAGAATCCACTTGAGATAATTAGGCTGTTGTCATGTAGGTTCCTGATAGCCACAAGTAACGTGTAGTACCAGCACTATGTTGTGCGGAAGCCCACAAGTTTCCTGACCTTATGTCCATTAAATCTATAGTTGTAGTTGCTTGCCCAGATACGCCAATTACAAAATCAGTCCAAGATGCTAAAGAGTAAACACCAGCGGCGGCAGTATGACGACCAAAACCATTAGCAAATGGAAGTCCTGATACAGACACAGACCCTGAATAACCTGTTGTATTAACATTTTCAAAACTAATGTTATAAGTAACATCTCTACCTATTTTTGTGTAATAACCTGTAGTTGTAATCAATGTTCCGGGTTCGCCAGTGCTTCCTTTTAAAGTTGCAGTAAACGTCCCTTCTTCGTAGTCGTCTAGCTTATTGGCTGAACCTGTGCCGCCTAGGTACGCACCGCCTGACAGGTAAAGGTCTTTGAAGCGTGTTGATGAACCACCTAAGTCAACAGTCCCATTTCTATCAGCAGAAACACTTGGGTTAAACGGCGTAATTTCATCATTAGTAAATCTTAAGCCTGTATCATCTGTACCTATGTAAACTCGACTAGAAGCAGTACCAATACTACCGACTGTTGTGCCGTCTTTCTGGAAGTCTGCAATCATTCCATCAGAAGTTTGACGATTAAGACGCAAGGGATTAATGCCGTCGCCCGTGCCAAAGATGTAACCTTGTGGGCGTAGTTCTGCACCAACATTGTTTGAACCTGCGCTAGTCTTCCCAACCAACAAGTTGCCGCTTGAGTCGATACGCATACGTTCTGAGCCGCCAGTGTTTACCAGCAGATTATTTCCTGAACTTTGTATGCTTGGGATACTGCTTGTTCCGCTGTCCCTAAAAGATACTATGCCTCCACCAGAGCCAGTGTCTTGGACTCTTATTTCTCCAGAAGAACCTTGAACATGTAAATGGGTATCTGGACTGCTACTGCCAATACCAACATTCCCGCTTGAGTCGATGCGCATGGCTTCTTCTGTCGCTACTCCTGCACCTCCAGCGTTGGTAGCAAAAGTAATAGCAGAAGAGGGGGAGGCATCTTCAGAAATACAGTTAATAAATCCACGAACCAAAGCGCCATCGCCACTTGCGTCATTTGATTTAAACTCGATTTTTCCTATTTGTTGACCAGCCTCAGTGACGGTATCTGTATCAGTAAACCTAAGTGTGTTGTTTGAAGCACCACCGTTATTATTGGCGGAAAGCTCAAGCAAGGTTGCTGGACTGTCTGTACCAATACCGACGTTGCCACTAGCATCTATAACAAACTGCTTGTCTAGTGTTGTATCTGAGGCGTTATCAAACAAACCAATAGCAAACTCGTCTGCATTATCTCTACCAATGAATGCTGTATTTACATCCTGACCTAACTTCATAAACTGGTCGGGATGGTTGTTGTAAATAAGAACCGCAGTTCTTCCATTTACAGCGCCATCAGCAATCTGTAATACACCTTCGTAAGAAGCGCCGTGAGTAGCTGTGCCAATTATGACATCGCCTTCAGTGTGTATAGACGCCTGTGGACTGCTAGTGCCAATACCCAAAGACTCCGCAGACGCATCCCAGAAGAACTTCGCAGTCGTGCCAGTGTCTTCGTAGAAGCTGATGTCTCCTGTGTCGCGAGAAACAGAAAGACGTTTTGTATCTGTATTGTTACCAACTTTTAAATAGAGTGCGTTGTCTCCACCATCATAGGTAAACTCCGCACCAACAATGCCCGTTCCGTTTTCTCGTAAACGCAAACTAGCGTCTTCGTTTGTATTTGCTAAAACATCAATAACAGGAGTAGTTGAACTAACAGTAAGCCCATCCATCGTGGCTGTGCCAGTAACGTCTATGCCTGTGGAGGTGGTGGCTAGTTTGGCGGCGTTGTCGTAGTAAAGGTTGACTGCGCCGTTGCTATTGAACGTAGCCATTGTTTCGCCAGCAGAGTAAACATAAACACCGCCACCATTAGTTGTGTTTAAAATTAATGCTCCGTCCCCTGCATCCTGTACATAGCTATTAGACCCATCATGATAGAGCTGTAGGTCAGAGCCAGCACCAAAGATAGCCTTGTCGTTGTCACCGAAAGTCATGTCTGCTGTAGTCGTAAGACCTGCAAAGGTTGGTGAGTCAGTAGTAGCAACGCCCTGATCCAGAGACTTAACAGCAGTAAGGTCTGTTAGCTCAGAGTCCATCAATGCGCCAGCGGCTGTGACGTTAGCTGTGTCTGTGACGTCTGCTAAGGCTTCTATGCCGTCCAGCTTAGTACCGTCAGTTGCCACGTCGCGTCCATCAAAGGTGCTGTTAGTAGTAATGGCACCAGTCATTGCTCCGCCAGTCTTAGGCAGTGCGTTGTCAGCAGTAGTGCCTTGTGCAGCAGTAGCGTAGTCAGCAGAGTCAAAGGCTTTTACTTGATCTAAGTTAGTAACCTCTGAGTCCATCAAGGCACCAGCGGCAGTAACATTAGTAGTATCCGTTACGTCTGCATTGGTTTCAACTGTGTCTAGCTTTGTACCGTCTGTAGCTACGTCTCGACCGTCTACAGTACCACCTACAGTAACATTACCTGTAGAAGTAACAGCGGCAAATGTAGGGCTATCAGTGGTAGCAACACCTTGGTTTAACGCCTTAACAGCAGTGATGTCAGTTAACTCACTGTCCATTACAGCGCCAGCGGCAGTTACGTTGGCTGTGTCAGTAACGTCTGCGCTAGTTTCAATGGTGTCTAATTTAGTGCCGTCAGCGGAAATGTCGCGGCCATCTACAGTGCCTGTGACTGTGATGTTGCCGGTAAAGGAGGGGTTTTCTTTGTTTGACTTAGAGTTTACCGCTGTTTGAATGTTGTCAAACTCTGTACCAAATTCAGCGCCTCGAATGATTTTACCTGAGTCGCCTGACGGTAAGGAATCTTTTGATGTAAAGTCAGTAGTCTTTGTATAGTCAGTCATGGCTTAACGCTCTCAGTAAAGTAGTCGTAGGTTTTGAAGAAATAAAATGAGGGTACTAACTGTCGCCAGCTTTCCCCTCAGAACTACTTACGCGTCGTAAACAGCAAGTACAAGACCAGCTTCTGGACGGTATACCTGAACACCGTAAAGAGTGTCCGAAGTAAACAGCGTTGAGAGGTACTCTTGCTTGTACTGAGTCTGTGAACGTACAGACATCTGCTCTGCGTGTACAAGAGCGTCCTTCTGCATCATGATACAGCCACGTACATTAGACTGGAGTGTTGGGCAGTTAGATGAAACGTAAACGTCTACGCCATACAAGTTGCCAATAAGACCAGTGTTAACAGTCTGTCCTGATACGAAGTCAGAAGACGAGAATCGCTCAGTACCCATGATGGTGTTACGTACTACTGGAGGAACGATAATGCAACGTCCGTCCATTGGTACGTCAGCATCGTCCAACAACTGGATAGCTTGACGGAAGCCAGCATCGCTAAATACGTCACCAGCAGCTACACTGTGTCCACCAGCAGCATCAAACAAACTTAATGGAGTACCACCTGTTGCTGCGGCATCAAAGAAGTATGAGTTGCTATTTTCCCAGTCAGCACCAGAAGGAGCAGCAAGGTCCATAGTTCCGTCACCGAAACCAGTAGCAGCATTCATAAGGTCAGTGTCAACCTTAAGAGCCAACTGATAACCAGCGTCTTCAGTGTAGAACTGACGGAGGCTGTTAAGCGCCTGTACTTCTACGATGTCTTCAATAAAACGTGAGTACTCGAAGTGACGATTAACAGAAATCTGCAATTCGCCTTCTACGTTTGCTTGGATGTTGACAGCAGTGTCAGCAACCTTAGCAGAAGCAGCGCCACGGATAGGCTTAGGAATGTGAATTACATCACCCTTTTTGCCTGTCATTGGAAGCTTCTTGACCAGAGGAGCCATCTTTAGGTTCTTCTGATATGCAGCAATAATCTCATCACTCCAGATTTCTGGAATAAAAGTAGCAGCTGCTGTTTTGTTGACGATACTTCCACCGCCAACCGTACCGGGATAAGTTTGAGTAGCCATTGTAATCTCCTAGATTATTTTACTCGACCCTCCGCATAAGCTGCCATAATCTCATCGGCTAATGCTGTATAACGGTCTGGGTCTGTTCTCATAAGTTTAATAATATCGGCCCGACGATATACTTTCTTCCTTGTCCCTTGGTTACTGCCTCGTGCATTACCTGTACTAGCTGCTTTTAGTGTTTGCTTCCGTGCCTGTTTTTCAACATCGACAGTCTGTTGTGCAACTACTTTACGTTCTTTCCAGAGTGTAAATAGCTCATCAGCAGAATCAGAATCATAACCTTGGTCAGCCGCTACAAATAACTGAGTCCTAATCTTAGATGCTTTAATCCATTCTGCAAACTTAGGGTCTCCTAGTATTGTTTGCATATCTGGGTGTTTAGCTTGAAGCGTAGCAAGAGACGACTGCTTTTTATACTCAACAGTGTACTGCTCTGCTTCTCTAATTTTAGGGTGGTTCTCAATAGCACGATTAACAGCACCTTGTGGATCAGTGAAGTAATCTATATCTTCTTCAGGCTCAACGTATTGTTGAGGTGCTTGCGCGGGTGCTTGACTACTAATGTAATCATCAACCACTTTACGAAGTTCTCCTACCTCACCGGACTGACGACCTAAAAGCTTCTCAGCTTCTTGGTGCATCTGTACGACTTCTTCCAGCGACTTACCTTGATACTTCTCTGGAACGGTAGACTGCTCTTGAGGTTGTTCAGTTACTTCTTCCTCGTACTGAGTCTCATTTGCTTCTTCATTTATATTATCCGCGTTTTCCACTTCCGGTTGCGGGTCAACTAATGTTGCTCTTGACATTATTAATCTCCGTGATTATAATCATTATGGAGTTACTATTTACTACCTGCTTTTTCGTGTTCCCTAGTCCATTTAATAGAAGCTCCGGGGAATGAACCATCGGAGCCATTAAGGTGGAAAGACGGGGCAGATACCATTCTTGTAGCGTTAGCACCACAACCGCACCTACTGGTTGTGACATCTGACGTTACAAATTCTTCAAAGACATGTCCGTTAGTGCAACGGAAGTCGTATACTTTAAACACCTACAGAACCTTCATCTTCTGCTTCAGCTTGATCGCGAGCAGCCTCGATAGTTCCTTGTAGGTTAATGACAGTAGCAAAAGCAGAGACTTGGCCTTTACGAAAATGTAAATCTTCCAGATCTTTAACTGTTTGTATGTCTGCTAGTTGTTGTGCGTTAGTGGAAAGCTCTTGTACGAGTTGTTTGAAACCTTCATGGTTGAAGAGTTCGTTGTAATTATTAAAATAAGTTTCAAGCTCGGGAGTCATGATTTCCTCTGTTATTATATTATATAGTTATATTATACCACACTTTTATGCATTTGTCAAGCCTTTTTTGTAGCTGTATGGCTTTTTAACTTTCTTTTTCTTTTTACCGGGCATAACGCTCTCCTTATTTTTTGTGGACTTTTTGAACTGCAAAATCTGCTGATTTAGACGCGCCTTTGTGGGGCTTATAACCACCAGCAGGATCTTTCATTAACTTGTAATTGCTACCTTTCTTCATCCAGTGATGACCGTCCGGGGCTTTAACTTTCATAATTTATTACCATTTAACCTTATTGGCCCAATATGCCGCAGAGCATTTGCCTTTAGCAATATTCTTGGCATGACGAGCCTTAAAAGATTTTCGTTTTGCTTTCATCTTTTCTGACTCCCCTGCTTTAGGCTTTCCTGCGGTACTAGCTCCTTGCTCGCCAAACCGAATAGTTTTTACTTTACCATCATCGCACTTAACTACAACTACATGAGATTTGGTCGGATGACTAGGCGTCCTCTTGGGCTTGTTGAACCCGCTTACCCCCGCCCGTTCTACGCTTGGGTGCTTCTTTGCCATTAGATAATTCCTCCACCTTGGTTTCCAGTTGGTTCAGCTGGTCCTCTAGGACTTTGAGGCGCTGGAACGTCCCTTTGAAGTGGTCGTTGACTTGGTCCAGCAGGGACTGCATTTCTTTTTGCGTTATTAACATTAGTCTTACCTTCTATTGCTTTTTCTTTAAGGAGAGTATCAGCCACTTTCATACGGCGTTCAAACTCTTTATCTTCAGCATCACCTTCACGAAGGTTTCGAGTGATAGCATTGATCTTATCTATTTCTAGTTCTTGCGGTACAACAGCAGCTTCAGCAGCTAACTTAGCAGCTCGTGCTTGTGACTCTTGAGCCTGAGCAGAGAGTGCTTGAGTCTGTGACTGTTGGAACTGCATCTGTAGTTGTTGTGCTTGTTGTTGCATTTGCTGTGCTTGAGGGTTAGGTTGTGAAGCTTGAGCAAGTGCTGCAAGTAATTCTTCACGGTTAGACAAGTTCATGTTGTCAACCACTGACTGTATCAGTGTGTTGTACAGAGGAGAGTCTTTACCCATAGTCTGTAATAACTGTACTAGCTGGGTTACTTCGTATTCTCTTGCAATAATACCCAAAGTACTACTAGCGTTAAATTTATAATCAGCCACGGGGTAATTTTCGGGGTCAAATTGCATATACCTATAAGCTGCTTTCTTAACAAAAGGAATCAAAAAAGATTGTTGAAAGTTAATTAGTGTGCGTTTATGACGTTTAATAATAGCGCCAAGAGACATACTAATACCAGCGGCAGTACTCTCGCCATTAACCTGACCTGCAATTCCTGCTGAGTCAACGGCTCCTGTTGCTTGCTGTACCATCTGCTGCAAGGCTCCGGCCTGAGAAAAAGTAATTTGATTAACTTGACCAAAGTTAAAGGGTTGTAAAACTTCACGAGGGTCTCCGTTGGTTAGGATTATCTTTCCGGGACGTACTTCTGGCTTAGAACCTCTTGGTAGCCGTGTAGCATCAATTGCCATCATTGGATGAATGGTAAGGCTTAGTGCGTCTATTCTTGCACGTAACTCAGTGTCAAGAGCTTTCTGACTGTTATATCCTTTTTCACATACACCACGACCCCAGAAGCGTCCGGGTACTACGTCCCAAGGAAATGCAACAATAGGACGATCTTCCATCATGTAAGGATTAGCTTCTGCTTTTAGTAACGTACCGCCGTTAGCAATCACTACAACGGCTTCTACGTACTTTGATTCAGACCCTTCCTCTTCTACCAGCTCTTCTACATCGTCGCTTAGAGCGGAATCTAGAAGCTCTCGTGGCACTAAACCGTAGTACTTAGTAAGGCGTACCTTGTCGTCACTGTAAACAGTAAGGTCTTGGTCAGGCTCTAGGTCTGTGTCAGGAGCAGCTGAACCAACATAAACATCCTTGTATACGCCCTGTTCTTGTAACATTTCTACATGGTGTTTACTGACAAACTCATCAATAGCTACACCCATAGCGTCTTCAATAGATGTTGCTACGGGGTCTATTAGGAAGTTTTGAGGCAGTACAGGTTTAAGCTTTACAACGACACGCTCAGTAATGTTAACACCAACGGCTTGTAGATCACCTCCCATAACAGGTTGAGTTGCAGGAACCATCTCTTTCATTTCTTCAATGACAATCTCACCAATGCCTGTACCAAACACTGCTGAGTTAATCAAACACTCTGCAACGGCCTTACGTACCATGCAGTTTTCAAAGTCTTCTGTAAGCTTGTTGCGAAGGAACTGTACGTCTTGTCTGTCTGTATCGCCAAAGTTATCACTAACGTCAAACCACTTACCACGACCAAATGTAGCCTCTTCTAGTTCAGCAACATTAGACTCAACTGCCTGTTGTAATGCAGGAGAAATAATACGGGAACGCTCAGACCCACGCTCACTGTCAGCAGCACTCCATTGACCACGCCATAATCTATAATATTCTTCAAATTTCTGTTCATAATTGCTTTCGTAGTTATCCCTCCAATCTTCACACTTAGTTATAACCCAATCTTCTAGAGACTCTTGGATCATCAATGGATCTTGTTCATATAGTTCAGTCATATCAGTATCCTGCTACAATATCTAAAATTTCAGGCTCGTCGAAATCTATATCCCCTATACCGTAAGGGACGTTAGCTAATTGATCTATGTACGCAAGTGAGTCAACTAAATCGTCATGCGTCAATGGATCAGGAAACTGAAACAGTTGGTCAAGAAATCTACTGTTCCATTCACCTTTGTTTAAGGTAATAGTGTTGTTTTCAAACCTGCCTTGTAACGCCCACATTACCCTATCTGTTTTCTTTTTGTTACCGTGCGTTAACTCTTCAATTCTAAAAAACTGTGCGTACTTCTTTTGTAAGTTAAGCAAGGGAGACATAACTGCCTGTTTTGCAATTCCCCTTTCGATGCCAACAGAAATAGGGCTGTAATCACGCACAGCTTGGAAGATCTTGACGGCTGTTTCATCTAATGTCCAACGCCCATATATAATGTTCTCTACAAACCAATCCCCGTTGTCTCCTACTTTAACTACAGATATAGCAGTCTCGTCAAGTTTGGTGTTCTTTGTTCGTTTCTTACCTACTTCTTCAAAACCCGCCAAGTCGATTGCAATATAGTAGTCACCTTCTTCTGGATCTTCTCCAAAACTAACCCAGTCTTCTTTAAACATTTCTGACCCACGAGCTTCAAACGACGCCATAAACTCTTGGCGAAACGCATAAGAAGACATAGACCTTTTAGCAATATTGATTTCATCTGGATCAAGAATAGGATTATCGTAAGAAGTAAAGTGCCAAGCTTTGTAAGTCGGATCATCATCTAGCTCCGCATATTTATACAAGTCATAGAAATGGTTACGACCCATAGGTGTTCCAATAAACATCGCACAGCCCTTTTGGTCAGCTAGTGCAGGTCTTAGGATTTGTTCAAATACGTCGGGTTTCATGTCTGCGTACTCGTCTAGAACAAGAAACTTTAACGACACCCCACGCATTGTCTCTGGTCTATCAGCCCCTTTGAGGCTAATGGTTGCTCCATTGACCAACTTGATTTGTAAATTATTGATGTGGCTATTAGAGATAACAGGATTGCCAAGCTCAAGCAGGGTCTGCCACATGATGTCTCGTGCTTGTCCTTGGGTCGGCGCAACATAAAATACATGTCCTCTATCTGCTTGCAATGCATTAACAATCAACATCCAAGCAGCTAGTCTAGACTTGCCTGTTCGTCGTCCTGCCGCTACTATTTTAAATCGTGTACTGTCTGCCCAGACATCTTGTTGCCAAGGCAGTAGTTCAATGTCAAGATCCACTAATATGTCCACATAACGGGTGTTGTTCCGCGTGTATCTACGTGTACAAAGTCATCAGCAATACCAATACCTGTAAATCCTAGCTCAATAGCCTTTGTTACTATCTTAAGGCGAAACACGGCGTTTGTTATTTTTATATCCGCCGCGATTCCCTGAGCGTGACATCCAGGTACTTCTTTCTTAGCCTCTATCGGATGCTCAGTTGGGTGTCGATACCCACTGGTGATTGTGAAAGGAAACCCACACGCTTCTCTCAACTCGTCCATCTTTTCTAGAAAGTCTTTCTCCATGTTGTTGTTACCAGTAACCTGACAATTAAACTCTGAAGGGTCAAAATGCTTAAGATTCATCTACTACTTCTCCTTCAATGATTGTAGGTTCGCCAACATTAGTAGTCTCTACAGCACCAACACCACTAATGTTGATCTGAATGGCGTTACGTCCACCATCTTTAACGATATCTTTTTCAAATGCAGCAACAGGAAGGATTCTATCCATAACTAACTTCCACGCTGCTGACTGATTCTTGTTTTCTGGGTCTAGTGCTGCATCAAATATTGCATCCATCACGGCGCGAGAGCGAGGCGAGTTTAACATCCTTGCCTTATACTCATTAATGATTGCTGCATCACCCTTTGGGCGTCCAACAGACTTCCTATTTCCCTTTGCCTTACTAGAAACAGAACTTCTTTTAGGTCTACCGACAGGATTCTTCTTGTTTTCCATATTGTATAGGCTCTACCTAGTTTGCTTTCTGGTTTGTTATCTATACTTGTGGGTAATATGCACTAGTACTTAGTCTTAATGCATCGTACTTTCCGCTATAGTTCTATATATACATATATTATAGCATACTTTTACTCATTTGTCAACCCCTGTAGGGTAAAAACATTGTATTTACAGCACAGATTCTGTGATTTTACAGTGCAGATTACCTTTATAACTAGAAGTTCTAGTAAATCTTTGATATATAACGCAAAGTACTAGTAACAACGCTTTCCAATTTAGCTCTTTTTTGTGGCTGAGTAGCTACTACTACGTAACGCTGTATAGTATGCGGCCCCCCGTGGTAGTTTTTGGCATGGATATTGCTATTGGCACGGTAATTGCGTTGTTGACACAGGGTCTGTGATGTGCTGGTGCGTGAGTCGATGATGGTACTCCACAGGTCTAGATTAACTGGAGTTAATTTGACATTCTCCACAGGATTTGAGATACTTTCCCTGTCACCACAATTCCGTGAGGGCAAATGAGAATGATTCTCAATTAAGAATTAACTGGAGTTAATATCATGACTAACATAGATATCAAAGGCGCTGGCGCTATTGTTGCAAAAGCACAACTAGACGCAGAGAAGAAACCAGTCGCGGCAATGATCAAGGGACTAGCTGACGTTAAAACGAAAGAGGATACCGCGGAGTTCATCGGCGGTTATGAGGGCGGGTTAATCGCTGGCGGTAAATCAGAGGCATCTGTCAAGGTAATGATCAGCCGCGCACGTCGCATCGCTAAGATCTGGACAGCGACCGATAAAAAGCTAAACGATTTTCACGGCATCAATTCACCGGCAGACGGCCAAGCATTGATCAAGGATACCGCGAAGGATTCGGGCGGACTCACTGAGCTATACGAGAAGCTAGCACCGAAAGAGCAAGAGATCGCGCCGGACACTGACCAAGGCGAGCCAGACGCAGAGATGGAATCATCATCGGAGCCACTGGCCAGCGAAGCGCCGAAACTCTCGCACTTGCTTTCGGAGTTCGTCCAAAAAGCCCACGAGAACGGCTACACAAACGACGAAATAAAAGCCATCGTAGCAGAGGCGCTGTAAGACCCGCACCATGTCCACACTCGCCGCCTTCGGGCGGTTTTTTTACGCCTGCCTACTACATGAGAACCGTTCGCATTTGACAATCATTCTTATTTGTGAGACAATGTTCATAGTGTGGTGAGGTGTGGTGTCACACGTTAACTAAATTAACTGGAGTTAATATCATGATGATTCAATACTTTGATAAGCAAGCAGATCGTGAGTGGCTTGGGATTGTCCCTGAGTTCTTCGGTCGTGGCGTTGTAGCGGCAAGGTTTCAGGGCGGTGGCATCGCTACCGTTGCTGATGAGATGAACGAGACGTATGGTGGAGGTGGTTTCGCTGACCACTGGCAAGGTGACATCGATGATGATGGTGTGTATCACGCGCCGGAAGATGAGCCGCTTGAGCCGTATGCCCGTGTTGACTTCAACGGGTGGACGATGTGGGCGTATCCTTATTCTATATTCGGCATCAAGGACAGCGTAGGCAATCAACGTGTAGGGAGGTTTGACTGATGGAAAATGCACAGAAAAAGCTGGATGCTGTTCGTGTTGCTGTTGATGCAATGTCGTCAGTGTTGACTGTAAATCCGCGAGCATTCGATGGATACCCTGATATATTCGGTACGCTTGCTGATCTGCGTATGGATCTTCTGGATATTATTGATGCGGAGAATGGGTGGAGTGAGCGCTACTCCGATGGTCCTGAAGATAACCTTCATTACATAAACGAGAGGTGATGCATGATCGCATTAACTAAGAATCAGCAACAGGCTTTGTTGCGTAAGTGGAGTCTGAACAATCAAGGTATGTCGTACCGTTCGTTCAGGCGTAGTGTTGAACCGATGGTGTGTGACCCTGCCGTTGTGGTTAAGTGGTGTGGTATGTGGTTATGCATCGAACCTGATGGTCGTGTTAATACATAGGAGGAGTGACAATGGACATTCATTGTAGGTATTGTGGTGAACCGTGGGATCATGACGAGTTGCATGACATGGAAAGTTGGACAGGTCACGACATGTCTTATAGACAAGCTGCAAAACGCTTTAAAGAGTTAGGTTGTAACGCATTCAAGCCAGACACCGGACGTTTACGCGAACGAGCTGGATTGCCCGCGAAGCCTAAGCACTGTACGCTTGCGCCGATATACGACCGTGACATGATGTTTAATATCGCGATGGTTCAAGATATGTCAGATTACCCCGAAGAATGGAACAGTCCCGACGAGATTGAGATGATGCTAGAGATGGCGGAGGAGATGTTCTGATGTCTATGGTCTTTGAGTGTGGTGAATGTGGTGAGTGGTTCCACAGTGAGAAAGAGGTGTACCAAGAGGACGACGGCGAGTGTATCTGTGTGTGTTGTTGGGAGGATAATCATGAGTGAAGTAATTCAGTTGTTTGCCAAGACAAGGGTGACGGCTAAGTGTCTGCTGTGTGGTGATACGGACACTTGCCTTGTTGACACGCATTCGTGGAGTGAATATACTGGTAACAGATCAAAGCTTGTGCAGGATGTATTTCCTAATGAGGATACGTGGACGAGAGAGGTACTTATAGGTAATCGTACTGGTGCCTATATGTGTGTTGAATGTTGCATAGAGGAGGAATGATATGCATTTTACAGAGGTGAGAGTAGCGAGTTACTTTATTGACGCGGTGTTGCGTGACCCAGACAAGAGCATCAGTGTGCACGGTGGCGGTGAGTATGCTGACGTTGAGAAGTCTCGTGAGTACTTTACGATTCGCGACCACATGGGTGAGTGTGACTTCGATGACGTGGGTGTGTGGAGCGATCAACGTGAGTCATACATTGCGTGGTTCAAGTTTGTGTATGGTAACGTCAGCAGTACCAGTGAACCGATGGAAGTAATCAGTGACTATACTGCAAATGTGTATGGTGATAATATTATTAAACGAGTGGAGTGGTGTACAGAATGAGTGATTTATTTACAAGTAGGGAAGATCTCGAAGAGTTACGCGATCAGATAAGTAAGATGCGTAGCTTTATCGAGTACGACATTTACAATCATCCAAAGGGTGAGTTGTTTGAGGAGTTAGACATACTGCTTAAGGACGCAGTGCTACATCTTGACAAGATGGACAAGGAGTTAGTGAATGTCTACGCATTCGATGTGACTGTTACTGTTACAAGACGTGTGTATGCGAAGGGATCAGATGAGCATGAGGCGGAGCAAGCTGCGATAGACTACGCTGTCAGTGAGCTGGACTGTCCTATTGATTGGAATGAGGATGGCGCAGAAGCAATGCGTCGTGAAGATGAAGAGACCACTAGGGTCTACGATGTGGAGGTGTAATGTAT
>Ga0208643_1000117_pt1 | contig 51047 bp, 44 predicted proteins | sample VirMetDEL_Nov_12_FD_184516 | JGI IMG/M metagenome (GOLD analysis project Ga0208643, IMG submission 184516) | Aqueous microbial communities from the Delaware River and Bay under freshwater to marine salinity gradient to study organic matter... | ecosystem: Environmental > Aquatic > Marine >...
AGTAGAAAAGTTCGATGGGGACTTAGTAAACTTCTCATTAAACCTAACAAAATTAGGTACAGATGCTAAGGACTTTATGTTCGAGTATAACGGAGATAAATACGTTAAACTAAAGGTAGTAAAGAAGCGTGGTGGTGCTGATGAGTACGGAAAGACTCACTATGTAGAGGTTGATACCTTTAAGCCTGAAGCTAAGACTACAACGTCAAAGGCAGATGACTTACCATTTTAAGTTATGATTACAGAGGGGTGTAAAAGCCCCTCTTTTTTACCTAAACCAAACCAACGCTATGAGACTAAGAGTATCCGATAATGACATAATCAATATAGACAACATTGATTTTATAGAGATGGATGGTAGGTATATACTATTCCATTCTAAAGGTATTGTATATAAATCTATATACAACAACGAATTTGAATCACAAAGTACATTTAATAATATCGACAACTACCTTGCTGTAAAAGATGCTAGGTTTACTAGCGAACAAGCAGATAAAGATGAGGATGAGAGAAAGTCTAAAGGTTTTGATATGTTCTGGTCTATGTATGACAAGAGGGTAGACCAAAAAAATACTAAAGTATCCTTCATGAGGTTAACCCTTGAGGATATGGGTAAGGCTATCAATGGAGTTAAGAATTACGTAGAGTCTACACCTGATAAGAAGTACAGAAAGAACCCTAGAACTTGGATAAACCAACGAGGATGGGAGAGCGAGATAGTTCTTAGTGAGGATGCTAAGAAGAAAATAAACCGATACATACAACCAAAATACGTAACTGATGACAGATAATATAGACATGGAGAAGAGGTTGCTTGGTCGTATAATGTCCTTGCCAAAAGAATACTATAATAATCACAGCCTAATGACTGAGGGTATGTTTACCGATCCTCTTAATAGAAAAATATATAGGGTAGTAGCACAACGATTAGACCTAGGAGAAAAGGTAGACTTAGTTATACTTAACAAGTTGGTTAAAGATTCTTTAGCTACGTATAGATTAGCTGAGTGTTACTCGTTAGACTTCACTCACTACAATACAGAACACATGATTCTTTTCTTATCGCAAGAGGAGAAGAAGATAAGATTAAAGAAATTAATTGAGATAACTAATAATAAACTAAACAAGGATGAAGACTTGTTTGAGATATTAGATTACATAGAGACAGAGCTTAAGCCTATATCAGAGGTTAGGGGTAGTGATATACCTGATATTAAGAAACAACTTAAGGTATTGCATGATGATATACAAAAAAGAATGTCATCAGATGATATGGTTGGTGTACCTACTGGGTTTCAATCAATAGATAAGTTTACTGGTGGTTGGCAAGAGACTGACTTTATAGTTATAGGTGGTGCTTCATCTATGGGTAAGACATCACTAGGTTTAGCGTTCTGTTACAATTGCTCTAAGGCAGGTATACCTTCGGCAGTATTTTCATACGAGATGGGGGATACTCAGTTGCTACAGAGGTTAGTATCTTTAGAGAGTTCAGTTAATAACAGATACATCATGAAGGGTACGCTTGAGAACGATGAGTTGGCTAGGGTAGATACTGCTATAGGTAAGCTAGAAAGGACTGAGTTGTATGTTGATGAGTGTAAGGACTCCTCACTTAGATACCTACTCAATAAGATACGTCAGTACGTCATCACAAAGGGTGTTAAGTTTGTGTTGGTTGATTACCTTCAGTTAGTTAAGGGTAGTGGGCATTCTAGAGAGCAAGAGGTAGCGTTGGTGGCTCGTGAACTTAAGAACATAGCCAAGGAATTAAACATAACAATCGTAGCGTTATCTCAGCTTAGTAGAGGTGTCGATAGACGAGAGGGTTCAAGACCTACGCTATCTGATCTTAGAGAGAGTGGAGAGATAGAGCAGGCATCAGATATTGTTATGCTTGTATATAGACCAGAATACTATGGTATTATGCAGGATAATAATGGTAATGCTACAGAGGGATTGGTTGACCTTATCTTTGCTAAGGGTAGGAATATAGGTACTGGAACTTTACCTCTTAGGTTTGAGAAGGAGTACACTAGGTTCAGTGACCCTACAGATTATGGTAACGACTATAAGCCAGTTCAAGGTGTAGAAACATCTCAAGCCTTCTAAGTTATGGAGTGGGATTTTGAGACTACATCTAACTTTATAGTAGGGTGTGTATTTATACTTTGGTTTATTAATAAAATTATAAGAGACATATGAAAATAGGAATAGCTAACGCAATAGAAGAAGCAACTAATCATTTTGATGAGTTAAATATAAGCGAAGATGAAACTATAATAATTCAAAAGTTATTTGAGTTTGCTTACGAGTATAGGAATGTAGAGTTTATGAGTATTGGAACGAGAGAAAGAAATATTGTAGAGACTAACGCTTGTTTATCTAACATTATATTAAAACACTTTCCCTTTCCTTTAAGAGTAATATGTTCAATATTCAAGAAGCATCACTCTAGTGTAATACACTATAGAAAGCTACACGATAATTGTTTAGTACATGATAAGCAATACCTTAAGCTATTTAAAGCATTGAATGAAATGGTTAGAGATCTTTTGTTAGATGCTAAATCTCATGATGAGGTCTTGTTAAAAATTGGTAGTAGTAAATCATTTAAAGATGATCTTATATCTGAATTAAAATTCACTATCACATCGCTAAAAGTTATGAATAGTAAACTTAAAGAGGAGTTGTATATTATTAAAGAAAAAGAGATGTATGAGAAAAGAAATACACCATGCGACAGTATACTATAAGTGGAGGACAATTAGGGTGAGTAAAGGTATTGAGGTTAAGTCTAAGAAGTGGAATGAAGCTAATCATGAGACTTGCGTTACAGACTTAAAGCCTTCAGAGTTAGAGAAAAACAAAAGATTCCTAAACTCTTTAGGCTACAAGCACAAGTCTAAGGTTGGTATAGAAATAAAGATAACCAAAGTTGTGAGTCATAGATACCTATGTATGTCTCATGATGTTTACTAAAATATATATGTACTACAAAGGAACTTTAACAGACTTAAACTCTAAGCAATCTAATGGACAACCTATGTCCGTTAAGTTTCGAGACAAATCTGTATTCGAGGTATTAACTCACTTTAGTATGATGATAGAAGATTGTAATCTGAGTGAGATTACTATAAAGATAAAGAGGGATAAGTTAAAGATCTTAGATCATAACAAACAAAAGCCTCATTACAAAGACTTATAAGTGAGTACCATACTTGAGTTGGGCATAAATTGAAAAGTCCTAACAGGGGTGTTAGGCAAGTCAGTGTCAAAGGTAGAGCTTAAGTCACTCTACCCTTGGCTTTGAAATAATAAAGAAACAATTATGATTCAAAACATTATAATTATAATATCAACTGTGTTATCTTTATCAGTAATTATGAATGCATTTACTAATAAAAAATAATTACTATGGATATGTATTGCGAGAAATGTGACAACAAGGTAGAGGTTACCAAGTTCACTATTAAAATAGTTAATGGAGAGGTTATAAATCCTGAAACTATATGCAATTGTGGTGAAGTCATGAAAGATGTGTCTGAGTACAATGGACTTGGAGGTATAATTAAAAGACCAGGAGGTCGCATAAGAGGTAAGAGATGATACAACATATTTCACTAATCATAAGAGAGATAAAAAATGGCTGGAATAATTTCAAGAATGCTAAGAATATCAATCAAGAGAGGTATGACCTTGAAGGTTTTAAGCAGATACCTAAGGATGAAGTACAGAATACATGTAAGCGAAGTTGTGCTTGCGAAAAGAAAAAAGAGTATAAACAATTAAAGAAAAGAGATGCAAGAAAAAATTAAAGCTAAGTGTGACGAGATAAGAGACTTGTTAGTAAAAAAGAATGAAGCATATGGTAACGCAGTTTTTGAAAAGGGTGTGTTATTTGACGTAGAGCCTTTATACGCTATTCAAGCTAGGATAAACGATAAACTTAATAGAATAAAAAATAACAACGTTTATCATAGTGACAACGATCTTTTAGACTTAACTGGGTATCTAATACTTCTTCAAATAATGAAGGAGGACATGGATGCTAAGATGGAGTGGAATTTTAACAACAATGTCAAAGGCAAGTCAAATGAAGAAAGAGCCTAAGTTTGAAAAAGAATCTGATAGAGTAAGGGAAGAGGAAACTCTTCGTATACTACTAGAGGGTAAAGATCTGACCTTTAAGCAGTTAGATAGGTATGCTCCAGTAGATGCAGAGATAATAGATAATAAGACTATGAAGGTTGTATCTCTATGTGAGGTAAAGACAATGAGTCTTAATATGAGTAATATAGAAAGGGTTAGAACTTCTGTACGAAAGATACAACACTGCCAGAAAGAAGCCTTAACTAGAGACTTACCTTTATGTATAGCTTGGAGATTTAACGATGGTATAGGCTATATATGGATGAAGGAAATAACTAAAGCCACAGTTGAGTGGGGTGGCATGAAGAACCCACGACCAGGATCTATATGGGATAGGGAACTCCTGTTTTATATAGATTTAGATTTACTAACTATAATTAAATTTTAGACATGAACAAGATTCAGAAAGATCAAGAACAGCAGTACAAGTACTTAAAGTTTGACTGCGAAATGAGAGCTAAGGCTGTAGAACTAGCCTCAAGTCTACCAACATCTAAAAACGTTAAGTCTTTGTTGGATAACACAGAGAAGATAGCTAAGTATATATTTGGTATGGTAGACCAACCAAAGGAACAGAAATAATTTGTATCTTGCACGTTATAAAATAATTATAATATGGCTAGAAATAAATTAGCAGGGACTAAGGTAGGGAATAGCAAGAGTGCTAAGTTCTATCAAGACAACCCTGACGCTAAGAAGAAGAAGGATAAGTATAACGCTAAGTATGGTGCTAGCTTATCTAGGAAACTTTACAGGGCTTTTCTTAACGCTATGAATAAGAAAAAAGGCAAGAAAGGTGATGGTAAGGATGTATCTCACACTAAAGGTGGAGGTACAGTCTTAGAGTCACAGAAAAATAATCGTGCTAGAAATCGAGGGAAGAAATAATTATTTCGTAAATTCCCATCATGCGATACAAGAGAAGAAAAGGTAAGCAGATAACTAAAGCTAAGAAACACACTGAGGATGGAATTACATTTGCCTCAGGCTTAGAGTTGTATTGCTATAGAGCCTTAAATAAAGCTAAAATCCCCCATGAGTATGAGGGCAAGACCTTCGAGCTTGTAGAGAAATTCAAGTTCGAGGGTCTCCTTATGGATAAAGGAACCACTAAAGGAAAGAAAGTATTTAAGGAGATGACTGGTAACGTAAGAAACATATCTTACACACCTGACTTTATAAACTTAGATGCAGGATTTATAATAGAAACCAAAGGATTAAGAACCCCAGTATTTAGTATGAGATTCAAATTGTTTTTGAAATACCTACATGATAGTGATCAAAACTTAGACGTATACATCCCATCGAATCAAAAAGAAGTTAACGCAACAATAGAATCCATACTAGATAGGGGAACCTTTAAAAAACAAAAATCATGAGCAACAACGAGAAAGATGACTTCATCATAGACTCTGCAAAGAGAGCTGAAGAATCAAAACAAGATATTTTAGATTCTTGGATAGTAGATTTAACTGAAAAAGAACAACCTAATGCGTGCAGTATAGATGACGAAGACTGTGAAGCCTGTGGTTCGTAGTATGGATAACAAGAAGAAGCAACCACCAAAGGGTAATGTTAAGTTTAACATAACCTTATCTGAGGAACAAAAGATAGCTAAGGAGCAGATACTAAACCATGCATTCAATTTCATTGTTGGAAAGGCTGGCTCTGGTAAGACGCTTCTAGCTGTTCAAATAGCTTTAGATATGTTCTTTAAGAGGCAGTACAACAAGATTATCATTACAAGACCTACTATAGCTACAGAGGATAATGGTTTCCTCCCTGGTGATGAGAAGGAGAAGCTAGAGCCTTGGCTTGTACCCATCATGTCGAATATGCGTAAGGTGTATAACAAGCCTGAGAAGATTCAAAAGATGGTTGAGAATGAAGAAGTTGAGTTGGTTTCTTTAGCTCACTTTAGAGGTCGAACGTTTGATCACGCAGTAGTTATAATAGATGAGTTTCAGAATTTAACTAAGCCACAATTAAGAATGGCATTAGGTAGGTTAGGTAAAGATTCTGTTATGATATTTTGTGGAGATAATCAACAGATAGATCTAGCATCGCAACTTAACTCAGCTATAGATGACGTTCATAAGATAAAAGATAGTAAGCATGTCTACAAGGTAATATTAGAAGACAACCATAGACATAAAGCTATTGATGACGTACTTAAATTATTAACTGGATACTAGAATTATGAAGCAAAGAAAAGATGGTACAAGTCCCTACTACACTAACAAGTCTGTTAAGTCAAAAGTAGATAAGCTATTAAATGAAAATTCTATTATATGGTCTAACATGGGTACAGGGACTCCATTGGATCTTAAGACTAGAGAAGCAGGTGAGAGTAAGTGGCAAGAATTAGCCCTTGAGATAAAAAATTTAGACGAAACTTATTTTAATGTTATATGCCCATACGGTATAGATTCTTAATCCCATATAATATATATGCATAGAGGTCCAGCAAATAGCTGGACTTCGTTGTATGGTATATCTTCGTTTGACTCAAACGTTCTAAGACCAAACAATATACCCTGAATTAGCTGTATTCCTATCTCCATATTATATACAAAAAAAGGGAGGGAACCACCCCTCCCATCAATTAACCAAAACGCTAAACAACAAAAAAGTCATAAAACATTATAAAGATACATATTAAATTAATAATATTAGGTGTTTTTATTTTTATTTCGCATCAACACTTAACACATCCTGCTTATAGTTCTTAAGCATTCTATTGTAAGCTAGGTCTATAACAACATCACTTACCCCCATACCTTTAAGTATAGCCTTAGTATCACTACCTGCAACCTTGTTAAGTCTAGCCCCTGCCATAAGATCAGCTATTATGTTTAGATCGTTATCAAGGTCAGGATTATTCTTCATCTCGTTAATTAATAAAGTTTTATCTCTTATAATCTTATCAGAAGACCTACTTCTCATATCGTTGTAGGTATTCCTAGCGTTTATAGACATAGTTTTATTAACGTTTGACCTAGAGATTCTAAGTCCAAATAAAGCTAATGTTTCGTAAGTAGGAACTCTTTCAGAGTCTTGTTCAAATGATTCCATTATTCTTTGTACGTTTCTACCTAGTCCTGGCATAGCAACCTTCTTACCTACGTACTCAATCATTTTAAGAGTCGCTGTTGCACCATCGTCTGTTCTTTCGTATATCTTATTACCTTTATTTTCGTAAGCCTCTAAGAATACAGCTAAAGTCATCTCCTCGCCTAAGAAAGGTTCGTACATTTTCTTTATTATACTATAAGCAGATTCCTCACCCACCTCAGTATCTATATCTGTAAATGTAAGTCTTAGAATATCTCTTATGTGACCTACACCAGATATGCTAGAGAAGTTTATGTAGTCGAAGTACTTATCGTTCTCCATCTGATTTTCATTAGTCTTACTCTCTAAGACACCACTATCAACGTATGCTAAACTACCATCTCTATCCCACTCAGCTACCATAGTTCTAATTCTTCTCTCTTCAGATTCTTCTTCGTCTCCACCAGCAAACCCTAGAGATTGGGATATAAGCTGCATAGTATATAGCTGAAGACCTTCTAATAAAGTCATTGTAGCTATAGTACCAGCTATTCTTTTGCTTCCAATCTTTCTAATATCAGGGTTACTACTGCCTATCTCTTCAAACCCTAACTTAACAGCATTCTTAGCGTTACGGAATGATTCAGCCTGGAACGCAACGAATGAACCTACTAAAGGAGATCTACCTATAACTCTTATTATTCTAGGTATCTCGTTATAGTTAGGGTATAGGTTGATTATATTCCTAGCAGCCATATCATCAGCTTCCTTCTCTGAAATACCAGCCTCAATATATCTAGCCTTCTCAGATAAGAAACCATAGAACTTCCATACATCATCCTCTGCTTGGTATGCTCTAGTTGCTTTATCATCAAGATATTTAAGTGGTTTACCTACAGACCTTACAGTCTTAGCCATAAGTTTACCAATCTTACCTCTTTTCTCGTCTAGGTACTTAGACATATCGTAGTCACTCTCCCCTAAATCTTTAGATATATTTCTAATCTCCTCTAGGGAAGCAGAAGAACTAAGCACTCCTTTCTCTATAAGGTTCTTTCTTATAACATCTAACTCAGCGTTACTAGAACCCATAGTTGCTTTAATAGATGCTTTAGCATCCTCATACATAGTACCAACATCCATATTTATATGACCATTCATAGTAGCGAATGCTGTGTTACCTACAATGTTCTTAACGTGAGTACCAGGATTCCATACAGTCTTTGTCTTCTTATTTAAAAGTACAAGTTGCATGTAAGAGTCGTACACCCAGTTAAATAAACCTTCTCCTTTTTCAGGAGACATTTGATTCATCACAGCGAACATCTCGTTGTCTACAAACTTACCTTCTAGGCTACCCCATTTAGCTCCTACAAGCTTATTAAATGTATCTGGAGTCTGAGTGTCGGAGATAAACTTACCATTACCTATATCAAGAATATCTTTATACATTCTCTCAGCAGTTATAGTCTGAGCGACCTTCTTAACTGTATTGTTGTAGTTAAATATAGGGTCATCAATCTCACCCCAGAAATCTTTAATCTCTTGAGGTATTTCTTTTCTTTGCTTGAAGATAGAAGTTAACCTACTAAGTCCATCTAAAGAACCACCGTTCTTAATGTTGTACGCAAAGTTTTTATCGCTGTTTAGTTTTCTGTAATTAACATCAACTATCTCAGTCAATCTCTTCTCTGTAGCTTTAGGGTTATCTTTCTTAGCTTCTCTGTATAAGAAGTCTTTAGTCTTCTGTATAATAAGGTTGTCTGTTTGTTCCCAACCCTTAACTTCGAAATTTTTGTACGCTTGAGTTACATATAATCCTAGGTTACTATCAACTGTAAACATAGTCTGACCTGCTATAAGATCCTCAGCAATAAGAGTCTTACTTAAGGCATCAATTCCCATACGCATCTCAATAAGAACATTCTTAATTTCAGAATCCTCTAAGGCTTTTATTTTATTGTGATCGTGTAATAAATCGTTAAGCTCTTTTTCAGTATAATTATACTTTTCGTTAAGTTTCTTAAGTCTTTTACCAACCTCGTTAGCCTCTATGATTGCAGAGTTTAGAGCACCTCTACTCCTAACCATTATCTCCTTCACTTCTTTATCAGAGTGAGTACCAAAAGGTTTAGCTAATAAAGTTGTTAACTTAATATCGTAACGTTGCTTATCTTTAGAGTCAAATGCTTTTTGATCTACAAACCCAGTAAGGTAAGTACCTGACATGTAGTTAAGATCCTGCATAGCCTTAGATATATCCCAACCTATAGATACTAAACCATCAGTGTATACGTTAGACTCTCCTTCCTCTTGAGGGGCTTGGAACCTAAGTGGCCCAACCTTATCAGTGGCAGCCTTAAGCTCTGAGGTTAGGTTTATTACTGCGTTAGGGTATTCTTTTTTCGGAGAAGGAAACTTATCGTTAATAGATTTGAATAGACTAGCACTTGCTAGATTGTAAAAATAACCCATAGGCATATCTTTTACCTTTTCAATGCTATCATAGCTGTCTTTGTACTGCTCAAATTTATTGTAAGTTTTTTCAAATAACTCTCCAGTATTAGGGTCTGTAAACTCAGTTGTTATGTATGTGTTTCCATCTTCTCTGCTAGAAACGTTTAATTTGGGTTTGTAGGCTCTTAAGGGGTTAAAGTTAAATGTGTGAACATCAACATCTCCAATAGTCTCTATGTAGTTTCTAGACTCTAAGAACTCATCAGATTTAAGTGCTAGGTCATTAGAAATATCTATTATATTTTCAACACCATACTTCATCCCCTTAACTAACCTCTTAAGTTCGTTATTGATATTTTTAGGGACTATCTTGTTATAGAACTCTGATGTTCTACCTTTATTCCCTCCAGTATGACCTTGTACAATATCAGACTGCTCTCCATTAACAAATGCTATCTGATCGTACCCCTCTTTAGAGGCTTGATTGATAACTTTCCTGATAGCTAGCCCAACCCATAGGTCTGTTTGATTCCAAGGGAGGTATGGTTTGAGGTATTTCAATTGATTTGATAATCTTTCAACCTCTTCTTTAAATTTGTTTAGTAAAGGTGCTCCTTGACCATCAGGATACATTTTACTTAGCTCTTTTATAATATATTCACGATCTTCAGGTTTAACGTTCTCAAGCAAAGAGTCTCTGTTTTCTAATCTAAGAGCTTTTAACTTAGATTCTAATTCCTCAACCTCATACTTAGTCTTAAAGTTACCCTTATTAGTTCCTTGAACCCAATCAGACTGTATCTCTTGAACGAAGAGGATCTTCTCCCCATTAGGACCAACTCTATCGTCAGCTCTAACAGATGCTATAAGATTTTCTCCAAGTTCATCGTAGTGAGGGGCAGTGAATATATCCTCAGAAGACTTATCCCTAATAAGGAACTCTCTGTAGTTTTCTCCTCCAGGAAGGGTTACCTTAGAATACCTAGATACTGGGAGTAAACCATCTAGTGCCTCCTCTATAATATTCTTTCTCTCGTTATCACTTAACTCCTCTACCTCTGTCGTTACTTCTACGTCAGAGTTTAATAAAAGACCCTCAGGGGTTGTAATACCATAAGTGTCACCATCGTACCCTATGTTATAATCATCGTAGTTAATTACAGGATCCTTAGATAAAATCTTAGTCTCTATATCAGCCATGTTAGTAGCAATCAATTGAGCTACAACCTCCTTAGGGATACTCTTAACCTTAGACTCTTTTTGGTAAGCCTTAAGTATATCCTCTAGACCCATAGTAGCAATATCCTTTGATGTACCTTTAACACCTTTAGATAGTCTACTTATCCACTCTGTTGGGTTAGCCTTATCAATATCTATCATATTCAAAGACACCAAAGCGTTAGGTGTATACTCCATCTCATATGTAGGAGCCTGGAACCTTATATCTGGACTTATTCCTTGATATACATTTATAGACTCTTCGCCTTTTAGGTAAGCATCGTGAATCCTGTTGTATCCATCTATAACTTTATTGTCACTTCCAATTATAGGAGGCATAATAGATTCTTCGTCATATTCTCTAATACCAGTTGATGTCTCTATATACTCTTTAAGAACTTCGTCATTCTCTAGAATGTCCTTAATCATTAGAGTTCTCTCCTGATAGTTTTCAGAAGCTATTTGATCTAAAGTAAAATCAGAAAAACCACCTTGATCAGTTCCCATTTCATCAGCCTCCATAGCTACCTCATCTCCAGGTATTTGGAATCTTAATCCAGTTCTCTTGTCTTCAAACCTCTCATCAAAAGGAGTAGTCTTCTCAGCATTCTTAGCGTAAACTAACCCACCAATCTGAACAACTTGTTCTGCACCCACAACTGGCATACCATCTAACCTATCGTAGAAGTATGAGTGTCTAAATGGATTCATACCAACTTGAGACCATGAAGGGTCATTCATTACATCAACTACTATTTGTTTAGCATTTTCACCTCTAGCTTTAGCATCAGCCCCCTCAATAGGACTCCAATTACCTAGCATTCTAGCAATGGTAGACTTACTTAGCTTCCCTCTAGCTATACCTAAAGCAACTTTAGGACTAGATATGAACTCAACATTGTCTATCCTAGCAACGTTTGTGTAAGACATAGCTTTACCTCTACCATCTTCGTGTACGGTGATAGCCCATATATTCTTATTTGTGTAAGCAGGAATGTCTAATCGTAAACCAACCTTAGTACCCTCTTCTATAGGAACGTCTAATCTACCTTCGATCTTAGATCCTACAGCAGTTTCAATATCCTCTAGGCTAGCAGGGTCTATAAATTGAGTTATAGGCTTAATAGGGCTATTCTCCTGAACTATATCTAAATACTCCTGTTGGTTTATCTCTCCATCGAAATAAGCCTGTGCAGCCTCTCTAACCTCTTCTCTTCTATTAGTGATAGCTAAATCACCTCTACCTATCTTAGACTCTTGCCACTGCACCTCTTCTACTTGAGGAACCTGCATTCTAATCTTCTCAGATATTTTTAATGGAGTAGTTGATATTCCTGCTGTAGGTGGGAATATTTGATTCCTTGTTAGGGTTGTCTTTCCAGATCCACTAACCCTTTTAGCATCACCAATAACCTCATTAGTTTTAGGATCCTCAGCAACCTCGTACCAAAACTCTCTATTATCTAATCTATGTATTTTAGCCTTACTACCACCTTCAGACGCTATAGCAGTACCATAACTCTCGTATCTATTATCCTTAACAGCCTTTACAGGTCCGTCAATTTCTAGTACAGCATATACTTTATTAGTTACTTCTTCACCTCTTAATTCTGGCTCTGTAAGTACGTTTACTAAAGCCTTTTTCATACTACCAATACTAGCCTCTCCTTGCTTATTAAATCCTACTAAACTATCATCGCCCATTGTGGTCTTGATGAAGTTAACAAAGTTAACCTTACTTGTTCCAGACTCAATAGAAGCCTTAACGTAGGTTAGGAATTTATCAGTGAATAGTTTTCTATCATTGAATGAACTCTTCTTGTTGTCTAACTTATCCCATACCTTCTCAAGAATATCTTCTTCAAATTTAGAGCTTGCTCTATAAGAATCAATACCCAACTTCAATCCAAACTCTTTAGGCCCAACCTCGTTAGATGCTTTAATTAAAGCTTTATAAACCTCAGATTTATTTAAGCCTATCTTAGATATAAAGTTTTTAGAGGTGAATAAGTTAACCATACCTCTGGACATGGCTGTATTAGAAAGTAATTTACTTTCCCTAGCTGTAGTAAGAGCCATGTATATTTTGCCACCATTAGCCTCTAACATAGAGTTAAGTTGCTTAACCATGCCATTGGCAGCGTTATCAGTAGAAGCCCAGAAGTAACCATCCTCGTTGAATTTCATGGTGTAATAAATTCCACCCTTCCCCTCTACTAGAATTGTTCCGTCAGAATCAATAACAGACCCTGAAAATGTTGCGTCAGGAGAATGTATCATCATTGTCTTACCTTTGAAGTCTTGTATGGTCTTACCACTAGTGATACGCCCATCGGCTTCCATCTCAGCAAATACCTTTGAGTTTACATCGTAAGTGTATTGTATCTGAGTTCTTCTATCAACAGCATCTAGTTGGAATCTAGACTCAGCGTCAGTTTCTCCAACCTCAAACTCTACTCCTCCAACAGTAACCTTTCTACCATCAACCAAAGCCTCAGCTAAGTTTGTTTTTATATCAGATAGAGACATAGTATTAAGGTCTATAGCCTCAACGTTCTCAGGGAATGATGTTACACCAAGTTTAGTTAAGATAGCCTTTATAACCTCTCTAAGTCTATTAAGTCTAGAGTCTTTATTCTTGAAGTGACCATAAGCAGCGTCACCCATCATCTCAGCAAAAGCCTCCTCTATCTGACCTTCTCTAGAAAGATCAGCATAGTTAGTCTCAGCCCACTCAAGGTAAGAGCCTTTTATCTTACGACCACCCTTTGTAGTTCTTCTTTTAACTTTACCCTCAGCCACCTCAGCCTCTATTCTTTTATATAGAGTTGGGTCAGTCTTCTTAATGAAGTCAACCATTGGGTGAATAATCTCGTGGAATAAAGTGTTACCCTGAACAGTCTCAAGGTTTACGTATATAGTTTTGTCAGAACCCCTAAAGAAGGATGATCTTTTCCCTGACTCAACAATCTTCTCGTCAATACCTAAAGATTCCATTTGTCCCTTCATAGCCTCACTGTTACGTATAACTGTAACGTTAAGACCACCAATAGAGTTAAGGAATTTTAAAGCGAAACCTAAAGCTCTCTTACGATCTTCAGTTACACCCTCAAATAGTTCACTATCATAATTTGCATTCTTCTCGTCTAACTTATGCAAGTTCTCAGAGTTAAAGTTTTTACCATGACTAGTATTACTCCAGTCTAAGCCTGTATGTAAAGACATTTTTCTACCACCAACACTCATTATTGTTAGGGCATCCATCTTTCTAGCATCAGTCCCCTTAAGTGGTTTACCACTCTTTAAAGGAACTACAGATCCATTACTAAACATAAGACCATCTTTAGCAGAAAATATAGACTCTTGACCAAATTGTCTACCTAAGTCTAAAGCTTTAGCATTATCTATACCTGTGACTACAAGACTCTCTTCAGCAACTCCATTGTACACACCTTGAACAGTGTAGTAAGTAGCATCTGCTGCATCTAACATAGACTTAAGCTTCTCCATTCTAGAGTTTCTCTCCTCTTGAGTTAAGCCCTCCTTTTCTGAAGTTAGTACGTGGTAGTCGTTACCATCTATAACTTCTTTAGGTATATCATCAAGACCTTCTTTTTTAGTCTGTAAGAATAGTTTGTTATTAATAGGAAATAAGCCACTATCTGTATTGCTTTTAGGTCTCTCAGCTCTACGTTTTTTCTTTCTGTTTTCTATTTGCTTTTCACTATAATTAGCCTCAAAGCCTTCTTTAGTTTCAACTAATTTAAGTGTTGCATCTCCTTCCTCTACAAGACCAAATACATCTGCAATTCTTTCATTAGGGGTAGTATTATTTTTTCCATATTTCTCAAAATCAAACTTGCCAACAGACTCTCCATTTTCATCGAATGTTTCAACTTGTACTTTACGTCTACCATCTTTTGCAGTGCTTATTGTAACTAATACTTTATTACCATCGTCGTCTGTAGTCTCGTAAGTTTCTGAATAAACAGTATCTTGGTCGTTTGCTAACTCGTCTGAAGTAAACTCTTGTTCTACCACTTCTTCTTTAGATGCCTTGTCAGCAGCCTCAAAGTCCTTCATGGCATTCTTAGCCTCGTTAAGATTTTTAAAGCTACCTTGGACAACCTCTGAGCTTTGTACGCTCTCACCATTAACTGTAATGGATTGTTGACTCTCTGAGACTACTACCTTAGGTTTCTTATTCTTATTTTTTACTTGTTCTTTGACGCTATCATACTGCTCTTGAGTTTCTATCTTAGAAACGTTTACAGTTTCAGTAACGTTAGATTTAGATAAGTCTTGAGTTTGAGTAGCGTTTACTATCTCAACTCCTTTATCCTTTAATATTGATGCAGCCCTAGCTCTAGTGGATTTTGTTGATGAAGATATATTATATTTAGACTCTTTACCCTCAACCTCCATCTCAGCCATAGCTTCAGATAAAGCGTTTAAGTCCTCTGTAGATACCTCCTCAGAAGCCTCCACTTTGTTAAGAACTTGCTGAACAGCTTTCTCTTTATCGAACATTCTTGCTCTAGATTCTACAGCATCAGGTGCGTAGTAACCATAGATTATTTCTTCTAGTTGCTGTCTAGCTACATCATTCATAGAAGCCTCCATGTTGATAGTACCTCTTCTTATCTGAGCAGCAACCTCTGGATCTTTAGCAAACTTTAAAGCCTCAGCTCTACTCATTTCCTTAACAGAACCATCCTCCATAGTAAAGACAGTAGATATGTTCTTATCTAAAATCTCAAACTTCTTTAGTGATTGGTATAAGTATGGTGCAGTATGCATTCCTCCACCCATTAAACCACCTATAATAGTAGCATCAGATATTCTTACAGCAATTTCCTCTATACCTTTATATTCTGCAGATCCAGTAAATAAGTCAGTCATAGCATTACTAAGCTCTGTAGCACCCTCTGATAAACCTTCTATAGCAGTTTGCTTTGAAAATCCTTTAACAAATTTATCTGCTATCTCTGCTGGCTTCATCTTACCTAAACCAGCTATTTTTCTACCAGCGTTTATACCATCTAATGTGAATTTCTCAAAAAACATCTCAGCCCCTCCAGTAAGAGCAACATTAGCTAATAACATTCCTTCGGATATATCTATCTCACCCTTAAGCCTTTGTTCTCTAAGTTCAATATCTTTAAGACCCCCTGCTGATATACCTGCAAAACCAAGTGTAGCACCCTCAGCCAATCCTAATGGGGCAGAAGCGTACATACCTAGTATCAATGGTGCTGACTCAGCTAAGGCATTACCAGCCTGGAACATAGCGTTACCATAATTACCCTCAAGTAAAGATTCACTCATTGAGCTTTGTTCGTATAATCTAGTTTTATCACGCTGACTGTTAGCGTACTTATGAACCTTATTTGCTAAGAATCCACCCTGTAACTTAAACATAGTTTGTTGGTAAGGACTTGCTTGTGCACCTACTCCCTCAAGTAATTCTAAAGGACCAGCAACAAGCATATCTAAACCACCAGCGTAGAACGACTGAGCTATATCACCCCATTGTCCTCCAGATTCCATCTGTCTATTTAAAAGGGAATTAAGATTTTTTAAAACCTTATTATCCTGAGTGTCAAGTACTTCCATAGACGCTTCACCAGATTGTAGTTGGTCTATAAACTCTTGATCGTAAGCCTTTGCTTCAAAATCCTTAATACTAACTTCTTCTCCGTTAATCTTTAGGTTTTTGATAGGTATATAACCTAAGTCTATACCTTCAGCTTGAAATTGAGCAAGTCTTTCTTGTGGAGGGTAGTTTGATTTTATCTGCTCTACCTTAGCTTGATTGTATTGTTTTTCAGCTTCAAAGATTTTGTCGCTGTTTTGTGAAAAGTAATTGTTTACAGAGTCTTCTTCTGTAACTAACATGTCCTCTATCTCTTCAGGACTTGTCATGTTTTTATATATTTTCTCAAGAAAGCCTAGATCTTCATCAGCATCTTCTTTCTTTCTATCAGATTCTTCTAATGCTTTTCTTTTGTTATCAAAGTCAAGCTTTTCATCTAGGTCTAAACCGTTAGCGTCAAAGAATGGTCGTAACTCCTCTTGCTTTCTTAAGCTTTTTTGTTCATCTTCAGGAAGGTCTTTAAACCCAGAAAATCTCTCCTCTAGACTAGACTGAACGTCTTGTTCCAAAGAAGGCTGAGAAGCCTCCAATTGTAATGCAGTATCCTCTGAATCCTTCTGAGGTAATGTACTTGGAGATATTGAAACGTCTTTTTTTTTTAACCCAAGTAACTCTTTATAATCATCTTCAGAACCATTATATCCAGAACCTTTAAACAAACCGTAAGAGTCTGCAAAAGCTTCAGCGTTATCAGATAATAAAGTATAAAATTCATCTTGTGTGCCATTATAGCCTGTATTAGTAAACAGACCATAAGCGTCTTTTAATGCTTCTTCGTTCATTATGTCGGTTTGTTATAGTTTGATCCTACTCCTTGAGTTGATGTTGTTACTTCACCCTCAGCTATCTTAAATAAATCTAAAGATGTACCACCTGCAGTCTTAATCCTCTTCTTAACTGAGGAAGATAAACTAGCTAAAGGTATTAAATACATTTGTCCTGAAAACTCTACAGCAGCAACAGGCTGATTAGATTCTGTAATACCTGTGTATATGATATTACCCTGAGCATCCATTCCTGTATTATCACTGTTCCAAACTTGTAGAGCAGTATTAAACTCTTCAAGTCTAGCTGCTCCCTGTCCTTCTATTAAAGCTTCAGGGCTCAAAGATACAGTTATATTTTCATTTGTAAGGTCATCATATTGACTAGGTGAGAATTTTATATTTACCTCACCAAATGATTTAGTTTTTTCAGCATCTCCTAGTAAAATCTTAGAAGCGTCAGGACTTAATCCTGTATCTTTATCATCACCTTTACTAACAACAGACCCTCTAACACCAGGATAATCTTTTCTAGCACTAGATTCCATTTTACCTTTAAGGTATTGTATATAATTATTAGCTAATTCAGGTTCGTAAGTATCAGACCCAGGAACTAACTTGTCCGTAAACGTTGTGTCTCCAGGTTCTAAGCCAATACCTTCAGTCTCCATAGCAAAAGCTTCTGGTCCACTTAAATTACCTACATTATCAACAGTGAATAAACCTTCTTGACCTAAGTACATTTTTTTGTAAGCAGGGTCATCCCAATTACCATTCTTGTCTGGAGTTAATTTACCTACTATCTTTTTACCAACTCTATCAAACTGAGCTTTAGATACGTATTTAACTTCATATCCATTCTTTTCCTCTTTATATTCTCTGTTTGAAGCTTCTGTAGAGTATAATGCATTAGCAGGATTTTCAAACTTAGTCTCGTTTATAGCACCTTGACTTATAGGAAACTGTTCTAAAGCATCTGAAGGGTTTACACCTTGATCAACAGCATCTAAAAATGACTGATAATTATCCTCAAAAGTATAACCACCTTCTTCATTAGTCCCTAAAGAATCTCTATTATTTCCTCTAGCTAGTTCTCTGTTAGAAGATACTTCTTTCCAAACCTCATCAAAAACAACTTTTTCTGTTTTCAATCCACTTTCACTATCATATCTTTGATTTATAGCTTCAGAATCTTGATTAATTATACCCTCAGACAAACCTGCTAGGTTTTTCTGATAATTCAAAACATCATTCTGAAATATCCTACCCATCTCAGGACCCATACTTGAGGAGTCAAACGACAAAGGACTAGGTTGATTTTTCTTCCTAGCCTCTTTTCTTCTATCTGCAGCAGCTTGCTTTTGAAGCTCTAACTGCTCTCTTCTCATTTCTAACTGTTGTCTTACAGCTTCCTCTTGTAAAAGATTACGATTGTTCTTAAGAACTGTACCTGTAAAAAATAAACCTTCTTGAGCCATGTCTTAGTATTTAGATTTCATGTAAGCACCCATACGAGCTTTAACCTTCTCTAGGTAACCACCATGTTTCATCATTGGGGCAGGTTCTTCTTTAGGGGCTTCTTCCTCTTCAGCTTCTATAACATTCTTATCATACTTAGCTACAAGATCCTCCATTAATTTAAACGCAGCATCCTTGTCTCCTTCGCTTAACGCAGCCCTTACAGCCTCAACGTCATCAGGAGGTAGTATAAGTTCTCCACCTGTAGCCTCACCAATCTTCTCACCGTCTTGAACCATATCAATAGGGTTGTCTTTATGACTAAACTCTCCAGGAGTTACTCCACCTTCTTCAGCATCTATTACTGCACCTTCTTTTGCCATAGCACCTACACCACTAGCAATATCTTCAACACCACCAAAGATGTTTTGTTCTGCAGCAGCTTTCTGACCTACAATCCCTGAAAGCTCTTGCCCTGCAACATTTATATCTTGCTGCTTAACTCTATTCTGCTCTCTAGCTAGGTTTTCCATAGCTCTAGTCTTAGCTTGTTGTTGCATACCCATAAGGTCTGTTCGTTGCTTTGCAGCAGAAGATTCTAAGGCTTGCACCCCAGCTAAAACGTTTCTAGGATCTTTAGATAAAGCACCCATTGCAGAAGCTCTATCAGCAGCTTGCTGACCTTGCATCTGTTCTATATAGTTTTGATCTATAGGTTGGTCTGCAGTCTTAATAGTTGCAGCACTAACCTCATCTTTTAATCTAGATTTATCAAAATCTGCTTCAGCTTTCTTAGCTTTACCAGCTTGTATACCACCGTATATAGCTTTAATGCCACCTATAGCTGCAGTAGCAGCACCGACAAAAGCCTTAGGAGCGTTCTTGTTTTTTTTATATGATACTTTAGCTTTTATCTTTCGTGCCATGTTATTAAATTTTTACAAATATACTAATTATTTTATTATTATCTATTGCTAAGTTCACTCTTGTCTACATCTGCATTTGCAGCATACAAGTTAAACTTACTCTTTGATTGATTTAAGTTAGTCGCAAGTATAGCTCTCATGTAACTACCCTTCATTCTCTCTCCTTCTATATTACCACTCTTAACAACAAATAAAAACCCATTGGTTAAATCAATGTTGTTATACTCAGGGCTAGATAAGAAATCAATTTTTGTTGGGCTAGAAGAGAATATATATCCTAAGAACGTAGTTTTATTATCGCTACTATTCTTGTAATAAAGTTTATAGTTGGTTGAAATAACTTTAACTAAACCTGTTGTTTGTTGAGGGAAGCTTGATGTAAATACAGTCCCAACAACATTACTCTCTGCAGATAGATTAGAAGATGATAAAGATACATCAAAGCTATTATTATCACCTAGTTCTTGTATAGCATACTCAGCACCAGAAACCATATCAACAGGAGATATAGGTTTGTTAAAGTCAACAACATTAAAGTTATCCCCAATTAATGTAACGTATGGAGACTTATCGTTTGTAATTACCTCTGAAGCAGAACCAACACCTTGTATATCAGATCCATCTCCAAAATCAACATTATCATTTAAGGAGTCAATTCCAGATCCAGCAAAAGGTATTTCAGAATATTGGATACCTTCTTTAGACTTATAGTCTATAACTAACATGTAACTATTATTTAGTTCAAGATTTACAGGTTCATTAACTTTTATTAAACTATTAGAAATAACTTTCTTTACTATGAAATCTTTTTTAAGATAAGATCCATTCTTATCCGTACCAAATACTCTAATTAAATCACCAGGAGATACGTCTTCATAGAAGTTAGTATTATTTCCTATTATCTCGTTAGAGTCATCGCTATCATTACTGATAGTACCTTTAACTTTCTTAAACGCAATACTTGTAGTAATTACATCACTGTAGTTACCATAGTACTGACCCATATTGGTAAACAAACCTGTAATAAATTTAGTATCACTTTCAATACCTATAGCATTATAAGTCTTAACACTAGAAGGTTCTGCGTTAAATACAAAGTCTATATAAGATAAGTTTTGATTTCCATAAAATTTATTAAAGTTACTGTAACCTCTAGAGTAAACATCAGAGTTGTTGTGTCTATAAATCCTACCCTGATTAAAACTCACAAACTGTTTGTTAATCTTAGAGTAGAACTCAGGCACAAACGAGTAGAACGAAGTCCACCTGTTAGTTCCTTCACTAAAAGCTAAAGTAACAGCATCAAATATAGTATCGTCAACACTAACATTAGCTGTAGAGGTTACATTATCCCAACTACTTATACTACTACCCCAACCACTAGCTTGATTAGGATTAGCAGTGCTATTGCTTCTTCCATCTGAGATAGAAGGTATAGTTATAACATACTCGTCATACTTAGGATCGTAACCACCTAGAAGTAAATAAGGTGTAGACTCTTTATCTGAATTGTAATCAGAAGAGGTTATCTCATCAGGGTTGTATTTAATATACATCTCACCAATATCTCTAAAGTAATCCTTCATCCCATAATCTGATACAACTGTTAGTCCATCTGTAGACAATCTAAGTATAGCACCTCTTTTTATGTCAGCAAAGTAAAACTTCTGACCATGCTTAACAATAGATTCAGGGTTTAAACCACAACCAAACTGACCAGAGTAAAGCTTAGCGTAGTTTCCTATAACGTCATTAGATAAAGAAACTAACCCCTCACCTGAAGCAGTGTTTAGTATATCCTGTTTAACAAGGACTCTACCTACCTTACTCTCGTGGAATATGATTAGGTCGTTATCTTTATTTTTTAAAGACTGTATAGAACCAAAGTCCTTATTGTAGTCAAAGTATGGTGTGTTAGCTAAATTAAAACTAGATAAACCATTTATAGCACCAGTACTAACATAGGTTTCTGAGTAGTATACAGATGCGTTAAGTCTTCTCTCAGCAGCATTAGTGTTTATAACATTTATTCTACCTCTATCGTAATGATTTGTATGGTGGAAGTCATTTAGGAAGTAATCTTCACATGCAAAACTCTCAAACGTACTACCATTTATTATGGTAAACATCGTTCTAGCCTTCATGTAAACATCACCAGAGTTCAATGTTACTACAGCAGGTTGTAAACAAACCTCTGTATTTACATCTTTATCTGTAAAGAATATAGTGCCTTGAGCAGTGTCACCATCGTGATACCTTGAGCCCTCTCCAGCATTTCCTATTTGATACCTATCACCAATCTCATAATATACTAAATTCTCAGGACTCTGAGTTTTTCTAGGTCTATATATCTCTGCTATCAATAAGTCATACCCACTACCATTTAAAGAGAACCCAGAGTGATTTAGACTTACTTCTCCACCACCATCTAGTGCGACTGCATCACTACCAGGATTAGGTATGGTTATATAGAATCCACCTTCACCAGCCCCTGTAGCAATAGGTTGAGTATCTTCACCTGCAGGTGTATCAGATTGGTAAACATCAAACCCTGTAATTTCAAAGTCTAAGTACGTAGTAAATCGTTTTCTTTCGTTACCTATCTTACAACTAACAAATCTAATCCTATCACCATCTGCAATATCAAAATCAACTAATGATGATGTAGATTCTGTATAGCTAGATTTGTGACTCTTTAATGATTGAAGACTCAAGTACATCTGAGTATCTCCACCTCCTGAGCCAGGTATTACGTGTGGTATAGTTACTTGCATAAACTCATCTACAGAGGTATTACCTGCGTAAACAAACTGATAGCTTGTAGCCCAAATTGGTGGTCTATTGTATACTTCAAATTTAACCTCTGAAGATTGACCTAATTCAGGTCCACCCTCTGTAGGAAACTTATTATAAACTCTAGTACCATTTAACTCTTCAAGAACAAATTCATCATCAAACTTATCTTGAAGTTTTACTCTTTTCCCAAAATCAGGAGCTGTATTTACAAAAGAACACCTGTTAGTCTCGTCAAAGTAAGCTATACCAAAGTCATGGAATGCACCTGTTTTAAACGAACTAATACCAGGAGCTCCACTAAGGAATTTAGCGTCAACAATAATATCAGCTTTTTGCCATCCATCATTGTCGGCTGCCCAAAGAGCCCCTACTGTATCAATTTCTTCATTATCGTGAAAATGAAAATTTATTTTAATCCTAGAACCTATTGAAGTTAACTCTATATATCCATCATTGTCATTTAAACTACTAAAATTAGAATTAGCACCATCACCAGCGTCTAAACCACCCTGATAGTTACCAGAATCAAAATTTTGAATAATCTTATTAGATATTTGATTTACAGTAGTTAACCCAGTAATATCAATATTCATGTTAATTTTAGCAGTTCTATACTTTGTTTTGCCTCCTGCAGCTAAAGCTGCTTTTCTACCAATAGAAAATCCTAAGTCTAAATTTAAAGACTGAGAGTTTTCATCATTAAGATCTAAGCCATTTAGTTCTAAATAAAAATTAACATTACAATTTTTATTTCCACCTGGTTTCCATTTGTTTCCACCAACTTCATTACTTATAGCTAAACACAATTTAGAGCTTTCAGCAATTGAGTTATTACCAGTAGCTAAGCTCTCTAATAAATAGTTAGTACCTGTGCTTGCGTAAACCAAAAGACCAGAGTCTGTAGTCTCAATCTTAGGTTTATTGTCGGTTTCAAAAATACTCTTAACAACTAAAGGTGTGTTGTCGTAACCCTCTAGTACGTTACCATAAGTTAACCTATTATCAGATATTATAGTTTGAGCTTTAGCTAACTTAGGTACAGCATCAAATAACTTGTCTGACTCAGCCTTATCTATAAATGGATATACACCATTGTTTTTAAAGTTAATTGAGGATCTATCTACGTTAAAATGATAATCAGCAGGGTTTAAACCACTGTCTGCAGAAGATATTAATTCATTCTTTCTAATCTTTAGGTACTTAATAAAGTTATTCTGAACTGTCTCTACTAAAAAGAACTCCCCATTGTTACCCTTCCTAGCTACAATCTCTATCTTTTTAACGTCTGATATAGCATCTACATAACCTACACCAAGATTATTAGCTGTTTTATTATATTCAGAAAACTTTAATGGTGTATTTCTAGCAAACTCAGGATCTATATATATATTAGATATACCACTATAAGAAGTATTCTCATTATCACAGTGTATATATCTATACTTAAACTGAAATAAGTTATCTAGTATATTATTGTGTGCGTAGCCTTCGTCATGACTAGGATTAATAACAGGTCTGTTATTAGGTTGATGTTTAACAACATCTAAGTAACGCATCTTATCCTCGTAGTTACCATAGCTTATTAATGGTGAGTAAGCATCCTTTGGATCTGCAAACATCATTATACCAGGTAGCTCCGTAAAGCTCTCAAGGAAAGGACAGTTAGTTATTAAAGCAGATGTATGATTACCATCAGGTAGCTGTAAAGGTTTAGCATTGTTAAGTGTAAATGTTACAGGTTGAACTGTAGTTATAGTAGTTTCACTTATGCTTTCAACACGATAATATCTAGGAAAGTCATTACTATCTAATACACCAATGTACTCTCCAGGAGATAATTCACTATTTGATAATTCAGCACTAACTGTAACTTGATCTGTACTATTGACATTAAAGGTAATATTATCAGGCATCTTTCTAACAATACCAGTAACCTCAGCATAGCCATTGTATGATGTTACACCTTCATAACTAGCTTGAGTGTATATTACATCTCCAATATTAAATTTATTATTTATGCTTTCATAAGTTAAAAACGCAGAACTAGAGTTACCATTATAGTAAATCTCTTCAAACTTAACAGCGTTATCTATATTGACCTCGTTTTTCTTAGCTAACTCAACATTAATTTTTCTAGGTCTATTAAGGTTGTCTGTCCAGTAAAGTATGTCATCTATCTTATTTACCCCTGTAATAGCCTTGTTGTTACTGAAGTTTAGTATGTTATCAACTAAACCATTACTACCTACTCGACCATCTTGATACACAGTCCTAACCTTATCATCTATAAGACTATATTCTAATATAGAATCATAATTATTATAAGATGTATCATTTATAAAATAATAAATGCAGCTCTTAGGTTTATCTTCGTAAGTACCTATACATTTGTATTTAGAACTTAGATTAGACCTAACACTAGTTCTTTGAAGTAAAGTGTTTGTTATATATTTTTTAGCACCTGAAATGTAGTTAGTTAAATTAGGAGGTGCATCTGTAGACTTTCTTACTATAATATCTGATTTTACAGAAGGGTAAATAAGGTCATCAATATCTTCAACGTCACTCATAGAATAACTATCTGTAGTGGCTTGATCTACAAAACTCTCAACAGAACCCCTTAAACTTCTTTGATTAGTGCCCTCCACTGTTTCTTCACCATCACCTAAGTCAATTTGCTCTACATTTTCAAAGTGAAGTTGGTAATTTATACCACCTGGAGCAGAAGGAATGTTATTTCCAGTAGTAGTATTCCAAGTATATTCTCTAGAATTGTCTTGAAACAATGTTACTGATTGTTGTGAAGAATCTAAAGAAGTACTATTTTCATCTTGATCTACAACCTCAAACTCCCAGCCACTAATCGTAGATGAAAACTCTACCTGAAGACCATTAGTTTCTCCTGTTTGACCTATAACATACTCTGAAACCTCAGACATAGGAGTACTACCTTTATTAATTATAACACCATTTTCATCAAGCAATTCTCCAAAGTCTTGATTTAGTATTTTAACTGTTAAATAAGTTGCAAGTCCAATTTCATTAAAAAACGGTATGTCAATTAAAGCTCCAGGACTTATAAAATTACCTTGAGGATCATTAAGGAAGCTATCATAATATGCTCTATTAGCATCTTCGTTTGCATTTCTTACAAAATAAGCTAACTCTTGTTGAGCAGAATTAGATACATCATTATTTTTTCTAAGACCTTGAGCAGTCAGAGCCATAACGTTAATTAATTCTAAATTAACCTCATCATCACCACCTAAAGACCACCCATCTGTGTTTGTTATCTTTAGCTTTTTTGTTGGAGCACTATAATTAATGGAAGAGTCAGTTAATATTGGTATACCACCAGTTAAAGTCATTAACCACTTATTTACATTTAAAGGGTTTACTCCTGCATTACCAGACTGTATCTCTCCTATTTGAGTATTTAATAGAGTAACTAAACTATATAGGCTATCAATCTGACTGCTTAAATCATCATTGCTAGCATTATAATCAGAAGAAACTTGATCTATATCAGATTGAGATATACTACTATCTATACTTAATTGAGTTATAACTTCTCCTACAGAACTTTGAAGTAAAAATAAATTATTATACAAAGAGCCTAAAGTAGTACTATAACTAGCTATAGTTGAGTTGATAGAGTCTACCTCACTTTGTAATTCATTTAATCCGTCAAGTAAAGGTTGGGTGCTTAAGGTAGTGTTATCAAGACTAGATAAAAGATTTGTTAAGTTAGTCACGTCTTGAGTGGTAACGTCAACAATAGTATCAGAAAAAAGTTCAATGGATTCAATTACTACATTACTACTACCATTGTTTGCTACTATGAATAAATAACCTTGTACATTTACAAGGCTAGGATCATATATAAAAGTTCCTGTATGAAGGTCTGTACTATAAAAAGTTTCTATTGAATTCTCTGCCCAACCTCCACCAGGACCATTTTTTAATCTTAAGCCAAAACCAGAACCAGCAGTGTGAGCTTTAATAGCATAACTAATAACGGTGGGAGTATCTGAGTTTTTAATACTATCAGGTAAGGATATTTTAAACCTCTTCAGATCATAATAAACACTAGCATCTATTTCAACACCGTTTGGGTGATCAAAATTAACATAACTAGAATTAAAATCATAATAACCCCCATTACCTTCAAAGTTAGAATTAGTTAAAAAATTTATTGGTTCTGGACTTGTTACGATATAATTATCAATCAAAGAAATATTGGTCTCAAGTAAATTTATTTGTTCACTTATATCACTTTGTACGTCACTACTAAGAGTAACATCTGCTAAAACACTTTGATAAACATTTTTTTGAGTTACATATTGAGATTTTAAGTCCTTTACAGTAGCTATACCTGCAACAATAATAGAAGTTAATTCTTGTTGAGTAATACTAGTACTAGATATTTGATCTTGAAGTCCAGATATTTGAGCACTAAGACTATATATAGTATTATCTAAAGCAGCATTAGCATTAGAAAGACTTGATACGCTTGCATTTGCACTTTCTAATTCTAAAAGGTTTTCATTAAAAGATTCTTGTAACTTATCATTTGCTTCTATTTGAGCGTTAAGTTGCTCAGTTAAATTATTGTTAGTTATCGTATTATTGTTATTAAGACTTTGAATAGCTTGATTAATAGCACTTAAACCATTAATTATATTCTCAGTTGTCTGAGCATATGTTGCCCCAACAGGATTAACAGATATATTCTCAGTTGTAATATCGTTAACTTGATCATTTAAAGTAGTGTAAGCAGTATATATACTGTTTAGATTAGCTTCTAAAGCATCATTAAGAGCATTAGCAGCAGATAAATCAGCAGTAATTCCATCTGCATTACTTTGAGAATTAGTTAAAGATAAATTAAGATTAGCCAAACTATTTTGATACTCTGTATTATTTTCAGAAATAGTAGCGTTAAGAGTTATAATATTGTTAAGTGCTGTTTCAAGGTCTACCTGTAAGTTATATAAATCCTCAGGTATAGGTACTACATCTCCAGAACCTGCAGATTTTTTAAGTAGTGTCAAACCAACACCAGGATACCAAGCCCCAAGACTATCAGAGAAAACCCCTATAGATAAACTGTCTTTAAGTTCACTCTCGCTAGACGCAAATGCTAAGTTAAATCTTGAAGAGTTAAGACAAGCAAGTCTAATAGATAGCTTGTTTGTTGGCTCATCTAATAAAAATAATCTAAGATTAGTTATAACTACAGAATCTGAACTAGTAAAATTATTATTAAAAATAATAGATATTGTAGATGAATCAGTCTCAGAGTCAAATGTAAACTCAAAATTACCATCTTTAGAAACATTACCTATAAAAGTGTTAGCAGAGCTTAAATCAAAAGTTTTACCTGCACTATTTAAACCACTTACAGTTAAACTAATTTTAAATGTTTTATTCCTTATTATAGGAGATTTTAATATATAAGAGTTAGAAGATAATACATCCTCACCACTAAAAGTTAGTGTACCACTTGATATGGAAAACCCATCTCCCTCTATTACTTCGTCACTATTATAGTAATATTCTAACTGAGAAAAAGTATTTGTCGTAGAGCTATTTCTTGCAGCACCACTGTTTAAACCTTGAAGTTTTGTACTAGATGTAAAGTCAGTTTTCTGTAAATCAACAGATGTTGTTGTTCCTTTACCTCCAGAAACTAAAACATTTCCAAACTCACCATTATCAATAGCAGAAGTAAAAGCCTCTGAAAAGTTAGTCTTACCACCACTAAACTCATACTCAGACCCAGACTCAAACTTATCTACAAGACTACTTAAACTAAAAAATGGTAAAACTAAAAAATCATCAGGACTTCCCCCATCACCTATTATTTCATAAGAAAATATATCAACATCAGCATTTGTAGGAGATGTTGGTGATGATGGCGTATCACCACTTATAGCAAGCTCATATTCAGTATTATTTAAAGGCACTGCTGGACCAATACCAAAAGAATTATCTTCATCATCTATGTTAGTATCAACTCCAGAAGCTACTTGACTAAAAGATTGTTCGTAAGTAACAGTAATTCCTGTACCTAAAATTTCATTATCTGTTAAAGAAAATTCAGATAGTGTTAAAGCAAATGGCTCATCTCCTTCTTCTGCTCCAGGGTTACCACCATTAACTTGAAAAATAAAGTCTCCGTTAGCCTGAGTTGTTCTAAGGGTAACTGTAAGAGTTTTACCTCCTGTTAATAATTCATTTGGACCAAAATCAAGGTCTGCTTGAATTGTTATTATATTACCAGTGTTAATGTCTGGAATTGAGAAATTAGACAAAACTGCTCCAGGACCAAAAATTCCATATAACAATTGAGCTGTGGCTGTACTAGTAGTGTTTCCTAAATAATTATGAGTACCTCCTATTGATATAAAAGCATTTGTTCCTTCATTATCACCAGCAACCGAATCAAAATAAGCCATCTCAAAAGAATAATTAAATTCAAATTTCTCTGGTCCAGTAAAAATTAACTTTTGCTCTAAAAATGACTGACTAGGCTCTAAATCAACAAGTTCAAAGTTACCATCAGGAGTAGGAGTTATCTCTACAATTTCAGTAGTCTCATCTATAAAAGTTTGATTTGGTACAATAGTATTACCCTCTATGTTCTCAACAGAACCTGAAGTACCATCAGATGAAGATATGTTTCTTATGTTTAAAGCGTCTCTATAGTCACCATTCTTAATCAGGCGAGGATCAGAATCTTTATCCATCCCACCTGTAAATACTCTTTTATCTTGTGCCATTGCTTATTATAACTTAGGTGATTGCTTAAATGCTTTTCTAGAAACCTGCATTGCAGTTTCCTTATTGAAGTTCATCATTCTAGCCCTAGCTAGTCTCTTCTCATTAAAATATGCTCTCTTAGCAGCCTGCTTCTCGTTAGCAGGTATACCTCTTTTTCTTTGTATATACTTGAAGTATATGTAAGAACGTAGAGCCTCTTCACAAAACCTGTGAACTTTAGGGGTTGTATCTAAAGCTGGGTCAGCTATATACTCTATAACTAGAACTTTATTTAACAACTCAGAAGAGAAGTTTATCGTATTATCATTTTTATTTAACCTGTAATAACCTAAGTTATTATTACCACCACCTATACCAAACTTTTTACCCAAGTCTACGTGGTAGTAAGGGTTATTTTCATCGTACAAGTCATCATTAACTTGAGCTGCTATAGAGTTGTCTAAAGTTAAATCATCTCTATAACCTAAAGGGTGAATCTGATCATCAGCACCCCTATACCCAATCCTAATTAGTTTTAGGTAATCTGTAGGCAGAGTTACTTGAAGCGAACTATTAACAGTTAAGGTGTCTGTTTTAACCTCCTGACCTGCATCAAAAGAAAGCTCTCTTAAGCCCTGCATTGCAAGCAATCTAAGTTGGTATATCTGAGCCTCCTTATCAAAAGAAGTATCGTCTATCATTAGCTGAAAGTCGTTGATTAGCTCGTCTATGTTTGTATAATCTGCTGCCATAATTAATTATCTTGTGTTGCTTCCTTATTTTGTGCATACTGAACTACCTCTGCCTCTCTAATAGTAACACCTAGGTATTCTAATATCTTAACCACTAACTCTCCATGAACTCTATTAGAGAACTTAAACTGAGTAGAGCCTCCTACATCGTAAACAGGCTTACCTGCTATAGTTACATAACTCCACTTTGGAGAAGAATCATTTACATAATGATTTACAGTTACTGACTTTATGCTATCAGGAAATACATTAATTAATTTTGCATTACTTGTAGAACCTCCTATTAAAGCTATAGGATAAGAGGCTGAAGGTTTAACCAAACTACTTCTAAGTATCTGATTAATATTTTTATTATTTACTATCTCTACTGGTACGTTAGTACTTATTGTCTGAGCCTCAGCGTCTGCTGTAGATATTGAAACAATGTAGTCTGTAAGTAAAGAACCAGAAGAACCAACGTGTGCTACACTAGAGTCAGTATCTACCGTTACCTTTTCAGTTTTTAAAAACGAAGCTATATCTTGCTCTGCTAATTCAGGGGTTAAACTCTCTGCGTAAAACCCTGCAGATTTCTTAGGTTGAGACTTCTCCAGCATTATAGAAAGTCTTTTATTGTACAACTCTAGTTCTGCTTGTTTAGCTAACAAATTAAAGTCTGTCGGTGTTATAAAACCTCTCTGCTCTTTATTAGCAAAGGTTTGCACCAGTCTATATATTTCATCAATTGTCATTATATCATAATTTAATACAGACAAAAGTACGAAATAAATTGGTATAATAAAAAAGGGAGACCGTTAAGTCCCCCTTTAAGCATATATTATATTAAATCATTATCCATTAATCGCTTGCAGTCTACGCTCTATCTCTGCGTATATCTGCTCTCCCTCGCCTTCAGAACAGAAGTCTACCATTCTTTCGATAGGCTTAACTCCAATTGCAGGGACACATATTGTATTACCTGAGGATACCCAAGTTACAGCTGATTTCTTCATAGATATAATACCTGACTCCTCAGCCATAAGTAATAACTGTTTCATCTCTGTACGAGGGTCATTCATACCTGCTAAGAAAGCTTTAGGATTTTTCTCTGCCTGGATTTTCATATCCCAACGAATCTCATCTACACTCTTGTTAGTGTTGACACCTAATACCTTAGCATACCCTACAAGCTCATTTAAAGGCATTTTAAGAGATGCTTGTACAGCATCCATAACATCAGCTACCTGAGATATTCTGTTCTGTGCAGATTTCTGATCATCCTTTACATTAAACAAAATGCTTTTAGATTTTATTCTATGTGGGTTACTACCGTTAGCGTTACAAGTATCTAAGTAAAGTTTTAGTGTAGGATTTGTGTGTTCTACAAAAAGAAAACCATTATTAAATGTAATAGGCTCTCTCATTTTAGCTGTTTCTGGTTGATCATCTACAAATATAGAAGCCTCTCCAGGAACGTATCTAATTTTTCTATTCTCTCCTGTTGTAGGATCAAATATAATATCCTCAGCCTTTAATAAAGATACAACAGGGTATTGAGGTCTACCATTTCTTTGTTTAGCTTTAGCGACTAAATTATAAACAGAAGCCTTATACTCTTGTTTCTTATTAGTAAATCGAGGGGTAAATTTTTTTTCTACTATGGGAGCTTGAGCTACGACCTTAGTAGTACTTGGAGGCGTTACAGCCTTTCTTTTTGTTGGTGACATAATAATTATTTTCTAAAATTAACTTAAAGTTTATAAAAGGAGGGGTACAAAGCCCCCTCCAGTAATATAATCAGCTATTGCTTATTAAGCAGCAGGTGCAATTCCAATAGCACTTACAGTTGCTGCAGTTGGTAAAGATTCTAAATCAATTAATCCAACAAAACCAGCACCAGAAAAATTAATAGCCTTAGCTAAATCTTGTAAAAATTTCTTAGCATCACCAGATGTTACATCTACAGTAATTTTAGGTAGCTGTTCTGCTGCACCAGCATCAGTTCCATCAGCTTCTATATTCTTGTAAAATATCTCAATTTGAGTAGCTGAAATCCCATCCATAGCAACAACAGAAGATACTGGTATTGCTATGTAGTCTGTTGAAGATACTTCTCCATATAAAATTTTCTCCATTTTCTTATGTTTTTATATATTAATAATTATGATTTCTTGAACAATAAGAAACGGTTTGGAGCAAATCCTTCAAAACCACGCTCAGTTCTGTAGTTACATCGTAACTCATCAACTTCGTTAGTCTTGTTTTGTAGAACAGCACCACCAGTTAACCAGTGCTCCATTTCACGAGAGTATCCGTTAGCTGCTTTGTAACGCATTCTTAACGAAGGAATCTTCTCACCAGATTTAGCATCTTTCTGTGAATCCATAGGAATACACATACCGTAACCATTAAAATTAAATCCAGCTCCACCTAACAAGTCAGGTCTGTTAAATAGGTCATAAGTTTTCTTATGGAAAGTGTAACCACCACGAGAGAACGAGTTAAAACCTAAGTTCAACGCCATGTCTTTGTTATTAGCGAAAGTACCATAGTTAGCACCACCTGCTGCGTAAGCACCTTGAGAAGCTAATAAGTCATCAATATCTAAAGATAAGTTAATACCAGCGTAAAGAGCCATTTCTTTTGAACCTCTATACTTATCTAAAGACTTAACAGCAGCATCAAAGTCAGCCATTGTAATTGCTGAAGAACCAAGATCCATAGATTGACCTCTGTTTTCCATAAATGATAAAAGACCTTCAGTTGTTTTTACTTGCGAGTTACTATCAACAAAAGTTGTTCCAACATCACCATCTTGACTTAAAGAGCCATCATCTTTAATACCAACAATCATTGCAAGCTCAGAATAATCTAAGAAACGTTGGTAAGTATCAGCCTCACCTTGTAAGTACCACAAGTATCCAGTACCACTCTCAGGAGAGTTAACTTTTACGTAAACTGCGTTAGTTGCTTCAGAACCAGAAACAGTGAAAGATTCTTTAATAATCTGACATTGGTTGTTGTATTGGTGAACACGAGGTGTAATTCCAACTGGTTGACCTGAACGCTCTGCGTGAGCATTACCAACTACAGCAAAAGATGTATCACAACCATTAGCTGCAATTGCACCATTAGCAATTTGTCGAATAGTAACGTCATCATTTGGAGCTGTTGCGTCAGATACGTAATACATAAGACCTGAACCACCCAATAATAAATCACCATCTCTAAGAGCAGTGTTACCGTTAGCAGAACCTGTATCTGTTTCTGTAGATGTTACAGTCAAAAGACCAGCACCACCACCTACAGCACCTGTAAATGAGTTGTGAAGGAAAGTCTCTTCGTAGTGCTCGAAAGTACCAGAGTGAGTTTCTTTTTTAGAACCTAAAAGTTCCATTAATCCAGTGATACCTTGATCACCATATCGTTTAATTAACTGCTCGTCTACGTCACGTTTGTGGAAAGAACCAGCAGTGTCAGTACCTGAAGCAATTAAATCTGCAGAACTAACATAGTTAGATGTAGTTGCAACTGCAACGTTTGACGGAGTAGCCGTCATCGCTGGAGAAGAACCTAAACTTACTGTTGCCATTTTTTTATATTTTTAAAATGAAAATTAATTTATTTATTTCTTAACCAAGTATTTGTCTTCTCAACATATCGAGAGTTGACTCTTGTTTCTGAGGTGCTGCTTGCCTATCTTGAGCAAACGATGGGTTCTTAATCTCATTAATAACGTTCTCTGTCCCCTTGCTTCTGTACTGATTAGCTACACCTCTAACAATCTTGTCGATGTTATTTAAGATGTACATATCTGTATTAAGAGCGTCAAAGTTCCAGTCACCACTTTCGTTTACATACTTATCAAAGAAGTTTTCTAGATCTGAGTTATAACTCTTAATCTCTTGACGAGCTTCGTCATCTAGATTATAAGTAAACTCTTCACCTTGGTCATTCATAGAGAAAGATAAACCTTCAAGGTCATTAACCTCATTCTCCATTGTAGACAACCATTCTCCTCTGTCAGCATCAGACATTCCAGAATCTTCTGCTTGCGTTGGCATAGCATAGTCTTCCTTAACCTGATTAAAGTAATCTCTGGCAGCTCTTGCGTCTTTAGTAAGTTGAACCTTACCAGCGTTGGTGTCTCTCGAACTATACTCCTCAGAATCTGTTTTGTATGTCGCAGCAATGTAATCATTTAACTCAGCTTCAGTTAAACTTGGGTTCTCTAGCTTAAGATACTCCTTCATTACAGCGTCATCAGATACGTTGGATAAATCAACCGTCTGAGTGTTTAGGTAATCTTGAACAGTACGACCAGTGTTTTTTACATACTCATTAATAACTTGAAGCTGCTCGCTAGCAAAGTCATTGCTTTCTGTTTCTGCACTAGTGCTGTTAAAATCATCAAATGAATCTATGTCTCGCCCAAGCTTCTCGCTAAGGTAGTTTAAGACAATCTCGTCATCACTTAATTCTTCACCCTCTTGTGGTTGACTAGCTTGAGTTTCCTCAACGTTAGTCTCCTCAGTATTTAAAGAACTCTCACCTGTCAAGTCCACAACATTGGATTGCTCTTGCGTTGTGGGTTGCTCTAACTCAACTGATTGGTTTTCATCACCAGTTAAGTCAACAATATTTTGTTGGTTTTGAGGTTGAACAACCTCTCCTCCAAACTGTTTTACTAATTCATCTCTTATATCCATTGTCTTAAATTTAATTACTTATTTTCGCAAATATAAACTTTTTTATTATAAAGTCAAATTATTTAACTTACTTTCTCTTCAGAACCTAAAGGACCTCTTTTACCATCTCTTTGTTCAATCATTTGAGATTGATTTATAGCAGATTGTTGTTGTACCTCTTTTCTTGCACCACCTTGTATAGATGCAGCACCCTCTTTACCTAAGTTGCCTAGCTCTATCTCTCTAAGTCTTCTTTGGTGTTGAGCTTGCTCAAACTGTTCTTTAAGTTGATACTCCATTTGCTTTAACTGCATCTCTGCCTGAGACTTAGCCTGAATACGAGCTTGTTCTATCTGAACCTCTGCTTGCATCTCTTGTTGCTTAAGCTGTGCAGCCTGTTGTGCAGACTGTTGTTGTAGTTGAGCATTTTGTTCTGAAGCTTGTTGTGCTTGAGCTTGCTGCTCTTCTTGATACTTCTTTCTTCTTAAGATAAGCATCTGATTAGCCATCTTGATATTTTTAACAGAACGTATCATTATAGCATCCTCAAGTCTCAACTCTTTTTGAGCTAAAGAAACCTGAATGTTTTGCTCCATCATCTGCTTCTCTTCCTCGTTAGGTGCAACCTCTAAAGTAATTCCAAACTCATGAATAGATAACTTCTTCATAAGATCTATAGACTCCATAGAAGTCTCTCCAATAACGTTAGAGTACATACTATGAAGACTCTTGAAGTTTATTAGGTCTTGCATACGAACAGTAACACTCTGAGATACTCTCTTAGTTACATTCAAGTAAGCATCGTTAATATCTCTAGTTGCGTTATTTGATGCTAGAAGAGATAACTTCTGAACACCTACTAAAGCCTCACTAGATGGTTTAGATGCGTCACGAGCCTCGTTAATACCTGTCACGTCACGAATCATCTGCATGTTATGATTATACACACCTATAAGAGTACCAAAGTCTCTACCTATACCATTTTCTAATTCTTGTATTGGCATAGCCCCTGTCATCTGTCCTTCGTCATCTATACGTCTGTAATAGATGTTACCAGTTTGGTCGTAGATCTCTTGAAGCTCCATAGGAGTAAAAGTACCACCGTCTCCCTTAGATACATTCTCTAAAGAACCTACCTCAAAGGCAGCACCCTTTGGTCTTGCTTTAGCTAAAGTGTGTTGTATCTTAAGGTGAGCTAATTGTATTTGGTCAGCAAATGGAACCATTCTATCAACTAAAGAACGACTCTTCATTTTATATAAGTTAGGCTGATATACAATGTAAGATAGTCTAGTATCAGAAAGATTTGATTTCTTTCTAGGCATATCCTTCATTAGTCCATAATCAAAAACGTAATCAGAACCTACAATGTATTTACCTGTATATACAACCTTAACTGTAGAACCAATAGCTTTTCTATTAGTCTTAGAGTTTTTAGGTTGTTTATAGTTAGATGGTTTCTTGTTTACTGAGTACCCACCTTTTTTATTTTCTTTCTTTTCATACTTAAGCTCATGACTTGTCATAAACTCAGCATCTAGTATATTTATGCTAAACTTATCGTAGTCATAAGTATTATCTCCATTCTCGTAGTTAGCTGTAGTATCAAAGTAAGTAGGATTGTTATTCTTACCTGCATACTCATTAGCTATCTTAATATAGTCCTCTTCACTAAACTGATCTCCTGCCTGCTGCTTTAAGTCTGCAATAGTCATAGAGTATACTTCACCTGCATGCTTCATATTCTTAAAGTCTGAAGAAGCTGAAAAAGATGTTATTAAGTTTGAAGGATCTACGTAACGTATTTTAAGACCACTTGTAGGAGATAAGTCTGTTTTAGCTGCACATATACCCAAAACAACAAGATCACGTATCATGTATCTTTTTACTTGATCGTAATCATTTATATCTAAAGTATACTCAATTGCTTTCTCTAATGCTATCTCTACGTTTTGCTTATAGTTTAATGCCATAAACATATCTACCTCCTCAGAACTTTGTGCTACAAAACCATTTGGAGCTAAAGGTATTCCAGTCTCATCTTCTAATGTTTCTAAGAAATCTTTAGATAACATATCCCCAAGCATCTGTTTCTTTTTCTCTAACCTTTTGTTAGCAGCAATAGGATCTATAGACTCAGCCTTTACATCGTACTCCTGATTAACCATACCGTTAACTATAACGTCAACAAACTTAGGTATAATAGATACAGGACTCCAGTCTATATTCAAATAAGAACTGTCTCCACCCACGTCTAGTAGGTCTTTGTATTTACCTACATCTTGGTTACCCTCAGCGTAACTTCTATTTCTAGAGTATCTTAACTTTCTGTCTCTAAAGTACACATCACTATTGTTGTGCCACTCATAGTACATAGTTTTAAAGTACTGTAACCCATAAGCCATTGAAGCCTTCTCCTCGTTTGTTGATAAAGGAGATGGGTAACCGTTTGACTCTTGTTTCTTGTTAAGCATATCTATCTTATTTTTTTACTAAACATCCCCTTGTTAGAATACTTCTTAACTAATGGAGATGAAACTTTTAATTCCTTCTTTGGTTTAATATATTTCTGTGAAGCTAGTAAAGCTAATGATGAAGAAATACTAGCATCGTATTTTGTTCTATTATCTATCTCGAACCTGCTCCAGTCATCAAGTAAAGTGTTAAAGTAACACCTTCCCATCTCACCTGTATCAGGAACTATACCCACGTGATCATATATATAAGTTGCTATAGCTTCTGCCTGGGCATTTATTACAGCAGCTCCAGAACCAGGTATACCCTTTGTCTTTTGCTTTCCTTTACTCCACTCTGTGTGAGTCATCTCTGGTCTATCCATAAGGTACTCATAGTAACCTCTATTTTCAAAGTACTTTAATATACCTACCTTGTTATTCTCAACAAGTATTTGACAACCATAGAATACACACATCTTAATCATGTCTTCGTAAAATATTTCTGCCTTAGGTGGTCTATTAATATACTCACATACAAACTGCATAGACGCATCACTTGACATACTGAACTTGTGAAATACATGAGCAGCAGCGTCAGATCTCCTACCATCTGTGGTTGTGTCGTGGTCATAAGGGTCACAACCTGCGACCAAGTTATCTGACCTTCCTGGAAACTTTTTATTGAATCTTTTCCCAACAACATTTTGATCTTGTGCGTCAGGAACCCAACTAATCTCCCACTTACCCTTTCTATGAGGAACCCAAATAACTTCACTGTCTTGAGTACCATGCTTCCATATAAACTCACCTCTTGTGGTTTTTACATCATTTACTTCGTTGTAATCCATCTGTTGATAGATTTTCTCAACGTCAAATATACAACTTTGAGTGTCATTTCTAAATGCCTCCTCTATAGTAAAAGGAAATTGTCTTTTAAATTCTGATAACGATGTGCTATCTCCATTCAAAGCATCCCTTCTATTTTGTATGTAATCCCTTGCACCTACGTCAATTACCATATCATCAACACCCATCACAGGCTTCTCAGGAGTATCTATTATAGAGTTACCATACTCGTCTATAAATCCCTCTAAGTTATCGTAAGCAGGTATAAACAACTTGTATAGTCCACTTTTAGTCCTACCGTTTAGATCTTTTTCGCTCATATTAGAGTCATAGAATATATCCTTGTACTCTGAACCACCATCTTGCAACTTATTAGCAGTAGATCCCATCATACACTTACCTACAATCTTTCTACCCAGTAACAGACATGTTTGTGTCACACTCCAGTTCTTCTTTATAGAGTTCTGACCAATCCACTTAGCAGCTTCATCATGAACTAGAAGTTTTAACTTCTCACCATCGTAACTGTTATCACCAGTGTTCTTCCAGTCTATACTAGAGTTCAAAGCTTCAGAGTCCTCTATGTGTTTCTGATTCTTTGTTATCTTCTTAGCAGGCTCTCTAAAAGCCAACTCTACACGAGGGTTACTAGAACCATCCTGTATTGGTTGAAAAAAGAATGGGTAGTTACGATATATACGCACCACCTTATCAGTAAACATAGTCTTAGCATCTGCCCCAGTCTTTGATAATATACCAAACCTACTCTCGTAAGTCATGGTAGATAAGTTGACTGTTTCACTACTAGCCATATAAGAAAAACCACTACGTCTGTTTTTAAGAAAACACATTCCGTAAGAGTTCTTATCTAATTTACACGCTTCCCAAAAAATAAAGAACGTTCTGTTGGCATCTCTGTAATCAGGATACCCTACATCAATCTTACTCCACTGGATAAACATATAATGTGACCCAGTGATATACGTAGGAACTCCGTTGTTATAAAACCATAACCCCTCCATTCTACGCCTAAACTCTTCCTCTATGTAATCTACAAAGTCAGAAGCGTTCTCCCTTGTTAAAGCCTTTGGTGGTTGAAGTCTAGTCCACTTCTGCTTTGCTTTGGGTAGGTCGTGGTAAAGTATATCTTTATTATACCTAGGTCTTTTAGGTAAGACAATCTTTAAATTGTCAAACTCCATTACCTCACCATGACTGTCTTCAATTAAATATATCGTATTATTTTCTTGCATACTTTTCTGCAAAAGAACCTTTAAAGTCTTTCTTGTCTTCTATTAAAGAAGAACCATCTTTAATTCTATCCTCTAGGTTTTTAATTCCTAAAAGAATTTCTTGACAGTCTTCAAAGCATTCTCTTTTTGCTTTTATTGCTTGTCTTCTCTTTGCGTCATCTTCCTCTATCAGAGGTTTGCTTATCTCTTCTATAAGAAGGTCTATAGCACCTTTACTAGCCTCTATAAGGCGTTCTAAGGTGGTTAAAGCATAATTCTTACCATTACTCTCCATAGACAGCTAATACATCAATATTACGCATCCTAAGGAGTTTCTGACCATCTATATCCATATCGTACTCAGAGTTCTCACTCCAGGTTACTCTATCACCTTCTTTTACTCCCTGGTCTTTCATCCAATCATTTATAAGAACTGCCTTACCATGAAGCTCTACCTCAGACGCTGAAGTCTCTAAGAATATTCCAGACTCAGATTGCTCTGGCTCTTTCATCTCTTGTTCCATAAAGTTCCATACACCTACAGGTATATACTCATCACCTCTTTTTATAAGGTATATCTGCTCTGCAAAAGCTTGATATATGTTCTCCTTATCTATGTGCTTTACCTCATTTACAGGCGTAGCTATAAAGTGGTGAAACCAAACCTTATCTCCTTCTTGTATGCCTACATCTTTAGTATCCTTAATTGGAGTTTTATATATAGTACCATACTGTCTTGCTAACTTCATAGGGTCGTAAGACGTATCTCTGTACATCTCTTGACCGTTTATAGTTATAGTGTCTTCTGTTTCTTTTTCTACTTCTATCCAGTAGAGATCTTTAATTGGCTTCATTTTCTTTTGTTTTAATTTACTTTACTTCGTAGTCATCTAGGACATCTGTGTTGTACTCTATAGCTGTTGGCTGAGAGAAAAACCTTTTCCAAGGCTTAGAGAACTCCTCTCCATCTTTTTTTATATACACATCATACACTACTTGTTGGTGCTTGTACCAAGCTGCCTCGTCTTGTATGATTGCTGTTATCTTTAGAGAACCCCCTAGCATCTTTTGACCTACCTGGTAAGTCAACCCTTGCTTTAAGTCCCCTATCGTAATTTTTCTAATAATAGGGTTTATTGTTTCCATTTTAATTTAATTTAATTATTGTATTGTTCTTGAAACTTTAACAAAATTTATATTTAAAGCTGCAACATCTGCAACTAAAGATTGAACACCCAGAACTGGAACTATACTTGAACCAGAAGTCATAACTAAAGACTTAGCTCTGTTATTAGACTGAGTAACACCACCTGCTGTTGTAGTTGTTGGGGTAGATGTTAAACCATACTGAACTCCGTTAACAAAAACGCTAATTCTTCTACTTTCATCAAAAGCAAACTTTAACCTATAAACAGTATTTGCTTGAACAACTATACCTAAGTCAGTTACATAGTCGACACCACCAATACTATAAACAAAATGAAGATTTCCATTGTTAGTTAAAGTACCTAGTAAATCACTAGTAGCATACAAAAAATACGCTTGATCATCATCATTTGTATAAATAGCAAGAGCATCGTTATCAGCAGTGCTACCATCTCTCATACCACATAATATAGCTGAATTAGCTACATCTGTATAAGTTGTTATTGACGCTTCAAAATGAGTTTGATATTGAGAATAAAAATTTACATTTCTCCAAGCTGATATATTTGAGGTACTAGATCCAGTACCTAAGTTACTTATTTTTGGGTATAATATAACTTGATCGTTATTAGATCCAGTAGTTAGAAGCCTTATACCTGGTGCTGCACCAGGATATAATAAATACTGATCAAGAGAATTTACACCAGTTATAGCCCAGCTATCGTTTGAATCAATATGTGGATCAACAACAACCTGTATAGTAAATGTCATGCTGTCAATATCAACAGCATTAGTACCAATCCTAATCTTGCAAGTCCCAGCTGCTACATCGTGAACCATAACATTTACCATAGCATTATCAGCTATAGTAGCACTTGTATCAACGAGAACTGCTGAGACATGAGAATCGCTATATATTAAGCTATTAGTAAGAGTAATCTCATGAGTGTCACTAGCACCCAAATTAATAGCTTGAGTTACAATTCTAACATTTTTAGTATGACTAGTTATTGTTGCATTAATACCAGTCTGCTCAGTATCGTTAATATCCTTGTAAGGTAACTTATGAAAAAACTCCTCTAGTATATACCTTTCTGAGGATTGAGATAAATTACCAGATATTGTTAAGTCTCCAGTATTACTAATTCTAAATCTTTCAGAACCACCTGTTGCTATCCCCAAGTAATCTCCATCGTGATCATAGTATATCTGACCTGATTTATTACTATTTGCATCACCAAAAAATATGTTACCAGATGAAGAAGCTCCAGATAGTATTGTTAACCCAGAGTCCGTAGAGTTCTCTAGCGTAAGTTGGTTAGCAGAAACATCTGAAGATACAGATCCTGCACTAACACCCATAACGTGTAACAACCCATCAGGGTTTAAATCTGACGTACCAATACCAACTTTAGTAAACTCAACCTTATCAGTTGCTAACCTCATAGATGTTGGAGTCCCAGATCCAGTCTCTACCTTTTTTAATGTTGTATTATTTACCTCAGAAGATGTCTGTAACAAATTCTGATAAGTAGACGATATTGATTTACCTTTAAGTGTAGCCATTTTACTTCTTCTTTATTTTCTCTATAGACCTACCTGCGAAGTAAGCCCCATATACTGTTATTAATAATGTTTGATATATTGGAACGTAAGACTCATTTATTTTAAACTCCCCTACATTCCCATCAAATACTGACAAAACTACAAAAATTGCAGTTAAAAATATACATATTAAAGGTCTAATATTTTTACTAAGCCAGTTGTCAGACTTCATATCAGCCTCCCAACGTCTAGTTACTTGCTCCTGAGCTTGTGACTCAGCCTGCATAAGAACCTCCTGTATCTTTCTTTGAGCTTCTAGTTTTTCTTCTTTAGACGTAGTTAAGTTATCAAGCACATCACCGACCTGCTTAACCACCCCTCCACCTAAAAAATCTAAAAGCTTACTCATACGTCTGCGTACTTATATTTAGTATCTCCATCCTCATTTTTATAGGCTTCGAGTACTTGCTTTCTATTGTCTTTAGCTTTTAAAGATATATGTATCCAAGCAAAGTCAAACTCATTTATCATCTGATCAAACTCTAAACCTGAATCTAAAATCCACTCATAGATAAGTTTGTTCATCATCTTCCCCATCTGCCAAAACTGGATGTCCAATGCCTCACCTTTGCAATGCTGCGAAGAAACGCTGCCCCCAATAGCACGATTGAGTGACGGGTTACGATAACCACTACTGATCCTGATAGGACCAATAGAGTCACGAAGAGGCTGTATAAGATTGTCCACAAGATGCTGCATATTTTGTAAGTGCTTTTCAGTCGGCTCATTTTCTATCCCTAATCTTTTAGCTGTATTGCTGTGTGTTATCTCAGACAACGCAAAGTTTTTACTTAATTTCATTTTAATAGTTTGTTAATATTATAATTCCTATTACGTAAAATACAGCCATTAAAGACCAAAATAAACTAATTGCTATGACTGGTGTTTTTTTCATTACTGAAATTTACTAAATGTTATGTTGTCGATTGATTTTTGTACTTTCTTTTTAGTTGCAGTTAGCTGCATCATTATATTAGGATTAAACCTTTTTTGTTCTACACCGTTATCAAATATTATAACTGTAGGTATAGCTGTTACTTTATACTTTTTTTGAATGTCAGCTCCTTTAACTATACATAGTCTGTATGACTCGCAATCTTTTAACGAGGGTAAAAAATCAACTTGATTACCTGCGTTCCACTCAGCCCAGAACTCAATTACCACTGTTCCTTTTGCAGTCTTAGAATCAAAAGAACTAGAACTTACAAACTCTTGTGCTTGTGTTGTAAAAGAGATTAGTGCTATGTATAGTAAACTAATTCTCATATAATTTTTGTTTAATAGCCTTTAAGTCGTCTTTGATTTCTGTGACGTCTTCTTGAGTAGACATAATAGTCTGACGAATTAATTGGTCCTTCATGTCAAACTCCATTCGAGTAATCTCAGGGTCTAATGGTTCAGGAAGTAGTTTAGCTTCTGCTATATCAGCCTTAAGTGTAAACCACATACCAACAAGGGTTGCTATTAAAAATGCAATACCCCCTAGGGTTTTTAAGCTTATTTGTATTGCTGTATCTTCACTTAATTCTTTAGACATAGACTTAAAATATTAAATAATTTATTCCTGTTTTTAATTCGTAAGATGGCGTGCCCCAAAACTTTAAGTGCTTGCCTTCTACAAAGATACTAAAATGTCTATTAAAATTAACTCCAAATATTAAACCTGTATCCCACTCTTCTTTTGACGTATCTCTCTGGTAAGAAAAGTCCGTTAACCCTTTGTGAATGGGGTATACAGAACCCCATGCATGTAACCAATAGTTCTCTCTGTATAGATAATAGTCTAATCCTATCACAGCAGATACCTCTTGTTGAAGACCTAAACCGTCAAGTATTCTCTTATTGTAGTTATTAACTGCTCTACCAAAATGGTACTTGTAAAACTCATTATCACTACCTGCTATCCACTCAGGTCCGTTATCAGTTATTTGCATCCATATACCATTTGCTGTAGGTAAATACATTTCACTAATAGCAAACTCTTCCCAAGTGCCTTCGTAATCATCCATAGGATTACAACCATATACAGGATGTGAACGATGGGCTACGCCAAAAGTAAAGTCCAAACCACCAAAACTTTTGCGTAACCTAACTTCGCCCAGAGTATACTTTAAATCTATAAGTCTATTATCTACATAATTCGCTTTAGCTGTAAACATGTTAGATATGTACCTAACATTATACTCTTGTTGAGATACGTCTACACCATTATTCCTATTAAAAGAATATTGAAATAGATACTCAAGTCCAGGGGCGTTAGATATTGTAGCGTAGTCACTAGCCTCGTGCTCGTTACCTGTGTAAAAATTGTTTTGTTTTCTTTGGTAGTCAAACCTTGCTATCTTACGAAGTCCAAATGTGATAACTATATTTGGGTCATTTATTTGCGTAGTCTCGACAAGTCTGCCTTCAGTAAAGTTACTTACGTGTTCCCATACGTTATCAGGGGCTACACCCTCTACTCTAAAGCTAGGAGGGTTTAATTGAGGTGTATTAGTAGAAAAGCTAGCGTAAAAAGTACTAAACCTTAAGAAGTCTAGTTGTGCTGTTGCTGTACTACTAATAAATAATGTTATGTATAATAATTTCTTTAACACTTCCATCTTCTTCGTGCTTGACGTATTCTTGAGTTAGGATCGTTTTGAGTCTTCTGACTGCTACGCTTTAATTGACCTAAAGATCTAGCACAGTACGACTTTCTTCTAGAAGCAGCCTTACTTCCTTTTTTAACCTTCCCAGTTACAGCAGTCTTAAGCTCACTACCAGGGTTCGCAGCACGATAAGCCTTAACACCTTTAGATGTCATCCCAGCACCAGACTTTGTAGGTCTAAAGTTACCAGACTTAATACTAGTCTTTATACCCATTCCTTTTTTTGCCTTCTTTACTGCTTTAACTCCTTTATATCTAGATACTCTTCCTTTTTCGTTCTTTTCTTTTTGTGCTCTAGCTTTTTCTTCTGGGGTGACCTCACTCCAAGTAGAGGGAGTGTCTTTGCTAATCTTTTTGGTAGGGCGAAAGGTATTCTCTCCACCTTCGTAACCTTTTTTACCTTTAGGTGTCTGCCAGTCTTCTTTAAACCAACGCTTAAGGTTTAGCCCTGCTTTTGTTTTCCTTATAGCCATTTACTTTTTCTTTTTAGAATAAAGTTTGCCATCTTTTTTTATTATTTTATATCCAAGAGCTTTTTCTATTTTTTTAGTTTTATATATAGTAGGATGTTTTTTACCTTTTAAAATTCTACCTGTTTCTGGGATCCTTGATTGCATGTGACCAGTAGAATCACGTTTTATACCTCTTCTTTTAGCTTCTTCATAGTCGTACCCATATTTAAGTTGAGTTGACTTTTCTTTACTAGTTCCTTTTGCTTTATCAATTTTTTTATCTGCACGTTTATACCTGCGAATATCTTTTTTAGACATTTGCTCTCCTTTATACATGCTCCCTTTAGTAGCTTTTTTAGCCCACTTAGCTTCTAGTTTTTCAACTTTTTTTTCTCCTTTAGACTTTTTTATTAGATCTGGCATATCTTATCCTCTTTTTTTTCTACATTTAGCTATAGCACCAGAAGCGTAAGCACTAGGGAATACTTTGTAACTAGCCTTTACTTTATGATAGCAGGCATCCTTTACAGAACCACCCTTCTTCATAGTTTTGACCTTCTTACTTTTCTTCTTTCGCTTTACAGCTTTACAAGTACAATCTTTATGCATTATTTCTTTGCGAATTTTTCTACCCCAGATATACCAAACGAGCCAAGTACAACCCACACAAATGAATCGTACACAAACTCGTTTATCACTAGGTCTGTTCCTACCCAACCAGTAACGAGGTCAGCTATCATTATAAGACACATAATTGCAAAAGCAATGAATCCTACTACAGCCTTCTCATTCCAGTTATTATTATCCTTAAATATCTCCATTAGTTTTTATGCTTACCTTTAGTTGCGTTGTAGTTCTTTTTAATTTCAGCTTGAGTCAAAGCCTTGTTATATATTTTAATATCATCTATAACACCATTTATAAGACTACCACTACCTTCATTAAACCCACCTATATTTATAGGATACTCATCTACCAAAGCAGAAGTTGATGCTACTGGAGTAGTAACTGATATGTTACCATTTTCATCAAATGTGAACAACCTGTAATTTTGCTCATCATAAGTAGCTACTATATATTGCCAGTCTAATCTGTCATTATGATTGTATCCTATAGAAGCATTACTACCTACTTCTGCCGTCCAAACAATTTGACTTGTTCCTGCTATTAAAGTCCATCCCCCAGCGTTACTATAGGTCTCACTATTTATTAGGTATTGAGCTGCATCATAACTAGCGGCACTATTAGCTTTATACCAGCAACAAACACTTATAGCATTAGTACTTGCTACATCTAAAGACACATTATCTCTAACTTCAACCCAACCATTTTTAGCAAAGTTTAACCCACCTAATCTAGGTTTATTCATAAACATACCTAAAGAGTCTTTACCAAAGAAAGGAACCTCTTGTAAGAATATTTCTGTAGGTGAACCGTTAACAGTACCGTTGTTAGAGTTAGTTGATAAATCAGTCCAAGTGTCTGCACCGTTATTTCTCCAGTAACCTTCTAAGTTAGATACTGAACTATGGTCTCTACAGTCTAAAGCTGTACCAGAGTTGAATATTTCTTGAACCTCAGTCAAAGAAAGCTCTTTATTAAAATGAGCGAGTTCGTCTAAAAAGAATGTTCCTGCGTTGGAAGTCCCACCAGCTCCTATTTGTTGATACTCAAATACACCACCTGTATTACTACTAGTATCTGTAACTTCTAAAGTACTATTAACGTAACACTTAGTAATAGGGTTACTTCCTGAGGCTCTAGTAAGAACTATGTGACTGGTTTTAAAATTATTTAAGTCACCAATATTATATGCCAGCGAACTACCGTTAACCTTAAGTTCTAATGCTTCATTTTGGTTATTAATTCTTATATAATCATCTGTAGAATCGTGTTTAGCTAATATGTAGTTTTCTACAGTTGAATCACTAGCTTGATGAGCATACCAGAAAGAAAAAGAAAAAGCTTGATTATCAGCTATTGATTGAGCTCCTACATCTACATCTGTATCTACATCGGTGAACACCATCTTCTTAGAGAAGCTAGACATAGCATACTGAGGTATGTATGGTTGTTGGTGAATGAAGTTTTTATCTCCTACTATAGCAAAACTCTCTGCTGGTTTTATTTCTTTTACGGATACGTTTGAAATTGAGCCTTCAAATAACTCATTAGCTTGAATATAAATTGTATCTGACCCTGCTGATACCTTAGCAATTATAGTGTAAGTACCTGCTTCAGTTATAGTAAGCTGAGAATTTGAAGTACCTGTAAAAATTGAAATAGAACCTGCATCTACCGAATCAACAGTAATTATAGTTTTATGTACTTTACCTGGCGTATAAACAACTTGTGATAAATTAGAATTGCCTGTTTGTGAGCCATCACAAGTAGCTTTATTATTAACTACATCTATATCCCAACCTGCACCCTCTGTCCAATCCGAATCAAGAGCAAAGTCTCCATTAACAACTTTTTCAGCCCCTAACACAGGTGCAGCATCGTACACTCTATCCCCAGCTCCTTCGTTTAATCTTAGTAAAGACTTACAGTCTGTTGGTAAGATGTGAGATGCGTGAGTTGTTATTTCTTTTACGGAGATGCTATTTACATTAGAGTTAAATGCAGTATCTGATGTTCTTCTACCTATAACTAAATCTGCGTTACTTGCGCCTGTGAAATTAAATGTATAAATACCTGTTGTAGTTGCAAATCCTATATTTTCATTGGTTGCTCCATCTTGAAATTTCAAACCTAACCCACTATTTATAGTTACATCAATAACAACTTGATAAACTTTACCATTTTCAAAAACGCCTGTTTGCTTAATGTTTGTAAAAGTTGTGCCATCTCCAATGATATTAGCTTTGTTGCCACTTATAGTAGCACCATATATTAATTCCCAAGCAGTTGTACCTGTTGGGAAACCTCCATCAATAACCTCTTCCTCACCTAAAATTTGAGCCTCATCTACCCTATCAAATACATCTTTATCAGGGTTCTCCCAGTCGTACTTAACGTCTGTATAGTTCCATGCTTTGTCGTATAGCTGAAAGTCTGCAATAGCAAAAGTTCCACTACTACTACCATCAGTACCAAAAACTAATTGGTTTACATCTATAGCTGCAGTGGTTGTTATTACTATTCTAGACCAATCACTTGCACTTATTGAGGACCCAGCAGAACCATTTACATAAATAACTTTATTAGTAAAAGTACCTGCAGTAGTTATAGTCCCATTCACAGAACTTATACCATGGTCAGTTTTAAACTCCATTATCTGTTCTGTATTAGATGTTACATCAGCAACAAAAATCCAGAAAGCAACAGTTTTCATGTCTATCCCTGTATCACCTACAGTTACAGAATCCCCAGTTCCATCAAAGTCCAACGCTTTACCAGAGTATAGTATACCATCGTTAGAGTTTGTAGAGTGGTCTTTTATAGAGTTTGTTACTTCTCTAACTGAAATATTACTAACAGCGCCTATGAAGGTACCAGATCCTCCTGTCACAGGTTCTATATCTACAAATGTGTTCGTCCCAGTGTTTATAATAATTTCTGAGTAATCACCTACGGCACTTCTTGCAGTGCCTGGATTAGCATCACCTAAGTCAACTCTAACACTACCACTTGTGTAATCTACAATACTGTAATTAACTTGATATTTCTTACCAGCCTGTATAACATTAGTTTGGCGACATTGGTTATCATCACCTGTACCTTGTACGTGAGAAAGTTTACCATCCTCAATAGTCCAAGTTCTATCAGCAGTGTCTCCCCAATTATCATTTGGGTCTACTTCTTTAAGTGAAACGCTTTTAATAGTTATGTCTACATCTGCCGTATCTCTATAAAACTGTATTGGAGTTGATGAGCTAGAAACAGCAGTAAAATTATATGTAAATGTATCAACAGAATCAAATAAATATTTTACATCTCCTGTTGCAGAGCTTTGAATTTTAATTCCACTTGAGCCTTGATATTCACTTATAACAACCTTAATTTGATAACTTTTACCACTTACAATATTTGCAGTATCACTTGTAAATGTTAATGTTGGGTCTGTAGTATCTGATTTGAATCTTGCCCCATTAGATGTATGTGTTACTGTATGGGTGCTATCACTACCTGCAATTGTCCAATTGCTTAAATCAGTAGCAAAATCTCCATTATCAACTTCCTCACTACCAAGCTCATCAAAAGAATTATTTCTTACCTGCTCCTCACCCAATGGTGCTTGAGTTCTATCAGCCTTATAGAATAGTTGTAAACCACCCCTAACAATTGACTGTACAGCCTTGCTGTTCGCTATATAATTATATAGACCTAGCATATTTTAGTGTTTAGGTGCTAAGTACGCTATTACAGATCCTGAAGCTAATGTAAAACCAGTATACCTACCAAAAATAGTAACACCAGTAGGAAACTCATCGTCATTAGCTATAACTACACCACCAGATCCTTCTGAACCACTATTAGCAGCGTTAGCTGCGTTTGTTCTATTTGCAAATACTCTAGACCCTGAAGTGTTGTTTTCTACAGTTAAAGCTGTAAACGTACAGTTATCCAATATAGTAATTGCACATATTATATATTCTGAAGGGGCTGCAACTGCACCTGTACCATCTGTAAATATTGATCCAAATTGACCTAAGCCAGCCATTTCGTGTTTTGCTCCTGATAAAGCCATAATATTGTATTTTTAAAATTTATTTTATACGCAAATGTAAGGATAATTTTTTAATTATAATAAAATTATTATATTTGTCCTAATTTAATTCAATCAAATGAAGAATTACCTGAAGTATCTAAGCGATACCTTGTACCTCTTCCAAAGAAAGTACGACCTTAGTGATAATCAACTTAAATTCCTTATCTTTATAAACGATGAGAAGGGTTCCTTTACTAAGAAGTATATAAGAGAGAACATGTACGTAAGTAAAAACTTTAACGATAGGAAATTTCCTGAACTTGTTAAGAGAGATTACGTATTTGTCTTTGAGAAGAGAGCCTGGAACTCTAACCTACCTAATAAGTATAGAGTTACAAACAAGACTCACAGGTTAATTAGTAAATTTTATAATGTCCTTGAAGGGACTGAAACAATGTAATAATGGCAAGAGCTAAAAAAATGATTAGAAAGTCAGAAAGAGAAGCGTTAAAAGAACGTAGAAGATCTGGCGAGTTTAAACAAGATAAAAAAGACGCACGAGCTGCTGGTCTATCTAGAGGAGAGGCTAGAAAAAGAGCTAAAAGACTATCTAGAGTTCAGGCTTTATCTAAAAGAAAAGCTATGCGTTCTGATATGGCTGCTAAGAGAAAAGAAGATGCTTCTGTCTCTAAAATGTTTGGAGATAGAAGAAGAATGGAAGCTAAGCGTGGAGGTCAAAAATTAGCTTATGAAAGTAAATCTAAGCCTATTAAATCTATGGCAGACGTAGCTCCAGGTGGTGTTCCATCTAGAAAAATGAAGAGTGGGGATAAAGTATCTAAAGAAAAAGGTATGTATAAGATAGTAGGTGCAGATGGTTATGTAAGATACTCTAAGTCAAAGCCTGCTATGTACGGAGCAAAAGTAAAAGCAGTTAAGAAAGCTGAAAAGGGTGCTGCACTAAAATCAGTACCATCTAAAGCTAAAGGTTTATCTAAACTACCAAAAGGTGTACGTAACAAAATGGGTTACATGAAAGCTGGTGGTAAAGTAAAAGCTATGTACGGTGCTAAAATGAAAAAATAAATAACACAAATGAAATCACCAAAAGTAAAAGGTATAGGTGAGGTTGTCACCGAATATGGTGCTAAGGTGATGAAGATTTTTAAGAAGGGGCTACTACAACGTAGCCTTTTCGATTTTTATGGGGATGTGAAAGCTAACGCCATAAGGGTAAAAGAATCTTCCTCAGTACCACAAACCCCTGTCGATAAGGATGGAGGTGTTGTCTATGTTAAAAACTCTGATGGTAAACTATACTATAAGAGTAATGAGGT